>Ga0224555_1003164_pt1 | contig 17481 bp, 14 predicted proteins | sample 714S23034metaG_FD_180687 | JGI IMG/M metagenome (GOLD analysis project Ga0224555, IMG submission 180687) | Peat soil microbial communities from Stordalen Mire, Sweden - 717 S2 30-34 | ecosystem: Environmental > Terrestrial > Soil > Wetlands > Peat | place: Sweden: Norrbotten County, Stordalen...
ATGGCGCTCAACGCCATGCAGAAGGAGGGATCCAAAGGCTCCCTGCGCGGAAAGTTCAAACGCGCCGGATGGGACGACACGTACCTCCACAGACTTTTGACGCTGTTTTGAAATGCGATTCCCCTGCGCTGACCCTCAATATCGCCTCAGCTTCCAGCCAGTCGGTGATAAACTAGGAGAAGCGCCTGAAGCCCCGGGAGTCGGGGCCCAAGCTCGCAGCGCGACAGGAACATCGATGTACTGAGCCACTAGCTCTTCAGCAAGACTGAAGTTCAATGCCAGCGCAAGCGAACCGTTCTGCGGCGGGAATGCTAGAAGGAAACATCATGCCAAAGACAGGAATTCACCCCACCTACGAAGACACGCACGTCAAGTGCGCTTGCGGCAACGAGTTCGACACGCGTTCGACCAACAAGGGCCCGATCGTCGTCGAAATCTGCTCCGCCTGCCATCCGTTCTTCACCGGCAAGCAGAAGCTGGTCGACACCGCCGGCCGTATCGAGCGCTTCCGTCGCAAGTTCGCCGCGACCGATGCCAAGAAGGCCGAGATCGCTGCTCACGACGCGAAGTAACTCTCGCAGCAACGAAACCGAGAGGCCTCTGCGACGAGCGGAGGCCTTTCTTCTTGCACACGGAATCCTGAATCCCGCGCCCTGCACCGCCCGACAGATCGCAGGCCCCTTGGAACGCGACACGTACATGAAGAAGAGCTGGGACAACACGGAGAATTCCGACGCGCTCACAGCGACGCGCACGATGCCACACGAGGCTCGCGTGCCCGCGGAGTTGCACATCGGCGGCGTGCGGATTGCGCCCGCAACCGTGCTCGCTCCTATGGCCGGCGTCACCGACACGGTCTTCCGCCGCTTCATCAAGAACGCGTCCATGTTCGCCCAGCCCGAGGCCGCGTTTACGGATCCCACTTCCGCTGCGGACGTGGACACGGCAACGACCAACGAGGTCTCCGGCTGCGGGCTCATCATGACGGAGTTCACCTCCGCCGACGGCCTCAGCCGCATGCGCGAGACCAAGCGCAAGCGCTACCTCACGTACTACGAGGACGAGCACCCCATCTCGGCGCAGCTCTTCGGCTCCAATCCCGAGACGCTCGCCGACTCCGCGCGCATCGTCCAGGATGCGGGCTTCGATCTCGTCGACCTCAACCTCGGCTGCCCGGCCAAACGCGTCGTCTCCTGCAATGGTGGCAGCGGCCTGCTGCGCGATCTGCCGCACATCAAGACCATCTTCGAACGCGTGCGCGCAGCAGTCTCGATTCCCTTCACCGTCAAGTTCCGCATGGGCTGGAGCGATAGCAACATCGTCTGCGTGGAGCTCGCGAAGATGGCCGAAGACTGCGGGCTGAACGCCGTAGCGCTGCACGCCCGCACGCGCGAGCAGGGCTACTCCGGCGACGCGCGCTGGGAGTGGATCGCGGCGGTCAAAGATGCCGTCAACATTCCGGTCATCGGCAACGGCGACATCCGCACCCCCGAGGACGCTGCCGCGATGGTCGAGGCCACGGGCTGCGACGCCGTGATGATCGGCCGCGCGGCCCCGGCCAACCCTTGGCTCTTTCGGCAGATAGCCCAGTACACGGCGACCAAGCACGCCAACGGAATCGGTTGCTATGACAAGCCCACCGACATGGATCGCTACCGCATGATCCGCGACTACTTCGAGCGCCTGATGGCCGAGGTCGCCGAGCACCCCGAGGTGCTGGGCCCCGCCGAGAGCGACGTCGACAAGCGCCTCAAGCGCAACCACGAGAGCGCGCAGCGCGACGCCATCGGACGCATGAAGCAGTTCGCGAGCTGGTTCACGCACGGCGTCCCCGGTGGCGCCACATTGCGCCGCGAGATCTTCGAGGCCAGGCGCGGCGCGCAGGTGATCGACAAGGTCGAGGCCTTCTTCACGAAGCGCGCCGAGGCGCAAGAGAGTTTCGCTCCTGAGCCAGACACAGAACCGGACACAGAACTGAACGCCGCACCCGCCTGGATGGGCTAACTGGATCGAATACCTGGCAGCTACGCGCCTTTGAGCGCCTCCGTAATCTCAGCGGAGCTTCGCACGCGACCCATGATCGGGAAGATGTTCTGCACCGGGAACTGGTGGAAGTCCGCGCTCATGCTGGACATCGCGTCCTCCGCGAAGACCAGCTCATAGCCTTGATCGTGCGCCGCGCGAGCGGTGGATTCGACGCCGAAGTTGGTCGCAATTCCGGCCAGGATGATGGTGCGTATCCCGCGGCGGCGCAGCTGCTGATCCAGATCCGTTCCGTAGAACGCGCCCCATTGCCGCTTGGTGATCAGGACGTCTCCCTCGCGAAAGCCGGCCTCCGGCACCAACTCCGACGCGGATGCCGGCGGAGGTTCCGCTGGACGCTGCATGGGCCTGTCCGACGGAAGCGAAAGGGTCTCGCCTACCAGCACATGAACGTACGCGACCGTTCCGCCGCTGGCGCGCAGAGCGCTGGCCAGAGCGGCCGAACGCGACACAACGTCGTTGGAGCTGTGCGGCGCGAGCTGCCGGGCAACGATGCCCTTTTGCAGATCGATCAGGACGAGGGCGGTGGACTTTGGATTCAGGGTAAGACTCAAGAGTTCCTCCAAATTGGTTGTGAGTGGTTCGTTCATCGCATCGTTACTTCGCCACTTCGCCGCCGTCTCTTAATCCGCCAACCGCCTCGCCTCCAACCGAAACTTCGGGGTCAAGATCCACATCGGACGCCAGTGCATCACCAGCCCCAACCGGTACAACCCCCCGGTCCTCGTCTTGTTTCAGCTCATTTGCCACGGTTTTGCTCTTCTTCAAGCCCAAATCTACTTCCAACATCTGCCATTCTGCATCGCTCAACGTTACATCCGCAGCCTTCAGGTTCTCCTCGAGATGAGCCACCGACGATGTGCCCGGGATCGGCAACACCACCGGCGAGCGGTGCAGCAGCCACGCCAGCGAGAGTTGCGCGACCGTTATACCGAACTTCTTCGCCGTCGCATCGAGCTTGCCGCCCGGCTCGGCCAGCTTGCCCGCCGCCACCGGGAACCACGGGATGAACGCAAGGTTCTCGCGCTCGCAATACTCCAGCACCGCCTCGCTCTTGCGGTTGCCGAGGTTGTACTCGTTCTGCACGCTGACGATCTCGACGACCTTCCGCGCCTGCTCGATCTGCTCGACCGTCACCTCGCTCAGACCGACGAAGCGAATCTTGCCCGCCGTCTGCAAGGTCTTGATCGCGCCCAGCGACTCCTCGACCGGGACCTTGGCGTCGATGCGATGCAGCTGCCACAGGTCGAGCCGATCGCGCTTGAGCCAGCGCAGGCTCATCTCTACCTGCTGCGTTAAATATTCGGGCCGTCCAACGGGCAACCACTGGTCCGGCCCCTGCCTCGTGAGCCCGGCTTTGGTCGCAATCACGGTGCCCTTCGCATAGGGCGCAAGCGCCTCGCCGATCAGGCGCTCGCTCACCGCTGGCCCGTAGCTGTCGGCGGTGTCGATGAAGTCCACGCCCAGCTCCACCGCCCGGCGCAGCACCTTCTTCGCTTTCTCGCGATCGGCCGGCTCGCCCCAGATTCCCTGGCCGGTGATGCGCATCGAGCCATAACCCAGGCGATGGATCTCCAGCTCTCCGCCCAACTTGAATGTCTTCTGTACCGCTGTCGCAGTTGCCATCGTCTGATCTCCTCGGTCTTCTTTGATGGCAACTGCGGCGTTCACGATTCAGCGCCGATTATCGGCCATTTTGCTTCCGCCAGACCACGCGTATCTGCTGCCGCCAGCGCTCATCGAGCGCCAGCAGATTCCACTCCACGCGCGGCGAAAGATAACGCAGGATCGTCTCGGTGGCAGGATGGATGTGCAGCGACGGAGCCACAAGATACAGCCGCGGCGGCAGCGCCGAGAGCTGCACTCCGCGAAATTACCCATGCCGTTGGAACTCGCCCAGACCGGTCGCCGCATCGGCCGTCTGCAGGTGATGATGGCGCACGCGAATCCAGTAATCCAGCCCCTGCAATGCGAAGTGCAGATCGTCGTCGACCTTCAGCTCGATCACCGCGAGACGTCCATCCGCCGTCACGCCCAGCAGATCGAGCAGCCCGCGATCGCTGGCGCCGGCGATCGCCGGAACCTGCGAGTACACATGCTGCGGATCGAGTCGCGGAATGACGCGGCTCTCGTGCGCCGCAGCACCCGACAAATTTCCATCCACCTCCCGCGGGCGCGTATCGACAACGTCCGCGCGATTGCCGATCGTGTCCGGATCACGCTCGTTCGCGAACGCCTCCGCATGACGTCGCGTTGCAATCTGCGCAGTGGGCGCGAGGCTGCGCGTGAGCGGCGCAAGATCGCGGAGCAGCATCGACTCCAGCCAACGCTCCGGCGCGGCGCGATACAGCGGGTCCTGCACAGCACTGCCGCCGCGCCGCGCTCTCACCTGCATGCGCGCATGCGCCGGAGCCATCGAAGCCTCACCAATCCTCCGCGCAGGCGATGCTCCTCGACGTGCGAAGACGCCCGGTGCCTCCACCGCGCGACGCCGCGCGAACAACTCCGCAACCGTCTCGGCGAGTTGCGCACGATTGCCCTCTGTCAGCGGTGTTTCGCTCGCGCCCACACCTGCCGTGATCTCGAGCGTCTGCGCAAAGCTGTTCGGCGCGAACCCAGTCCGCACCCGCGCAAACTCCATGCCATGCAGCAGAAACGCAAGCTCCGCGGTGCTGCGCAGCCGCTGTTCGACGCGATGCCGCTGGTCCACGGGAACCAGCTGCATCACCTGTTCCGCGCCCGCTGCAAAGCGCTCGCGCGCCACCTGCTCATCGGGAAGATGCACCAGCCGGGTGCGCAGATTGCCCTGGTCGGCCGCATCGCGCTGGGTCAGTTCCTCGCTGCTTTGCTCGAGCTCCCACAGCTCCCACTGCGCTGCATCCTCATTCAGCCAAGCCATGCGCGAGAGCGTCAGCAGCGACGACCCGCGCGGCACAACGATCTTCAAACCCTGATACAGCCGTCGCCCACCGGCCTGCTCGCGGCAGTGGTGCAGCCACAGAATTCCCAGCGTGAGCACACCATCGATCGTCGTCGCGCTCTCCTGCTCATTGACGCCGATCACAGCCCAGGCCGCACTACCGCGCACCACTGAACCGCGCGCATACGCTGGCCCAAAGCTGCGCTCGAGGTCCATCGCGGTGCGAAAGCCGTCGCACGTCCAATCCGGAAACACCCGTCCCAGCACGCGTTCGAGCACCTGCACATATCGTTGCCGTGCCGTGTCACTCGTTGTCGGCGTTCGCCGATCGCGCGAGCTCACCAGTTCCAACAGCTTTGTCTGCGCCTGTCCAAAGCGCTGCGTCGCCAGCCGCAGCGAACCCGAGCGCTCGGTCACAGAGACGATCTGCCGCACAAGGTTGCGCTCTTCACTCCAGAGATGCAGCGTGCAGCGGCCGTGCTCGGTGCTGATCGAAGCCTTCGCCGAGCGCAAATCGAAGGCGACCTTGCCGTCTTCCAGCACCGCGGCCTCGGCGTGCTGGGCGAGGAACTCTTCGATCTGCGTTGCAATCTGGACAGGGCTCTGGGCAGCACTCGGCTGCATGGCTTGCTGGTCCGCGGAAGAAGCTCGGGGCGGCGACATAGACCGAAGAGTAGGACTGCCGCCGTCGCAGCGGAATCGGCTACCTCAACGGCAGCGCGAAGTGAAAGCTCGCGATGCGCATGCCTTCGCGAAAATAGAACGCGTGCGCCTCGCGCCGGTGCGTGCCCGAGTCCAGCGAAACGGTCTCGCAGCCCTGCGCTCGCGCATGCGAGTTGAACTCCTGCCAGCAGGCTGAACCGACTCGACTTTACCAGCCCCGCCGAGCGCGCAGCTGCGTAATGTGCGCCACATGGTGCAGCGAGTGCCACGCATAGAGCATTGTCGCCGCTTCGAGCGTGCTCGGCCCGCGCTCCGCATGTTTGAAGCCGCGCTGCCACTGTTCTTCCGTCAGCGCCTGCAGCACCAGCACCCAGCGCGCGTGTACGGCTTCGACCAGTTCCACCGACCACTCCGCCGGCGCGATCCCATCCGGCAGCTCTGCGAAGGCCTTTTCGTTGTAGCCCTGGACCACAGGCCAGTCCTCCGTCAGCGCGCGGCGCAGGCGGTGAAACGCGGCCATGTGGGAGTCCGCAAGATGATGCACGACCTGCCGCACCGTCCATCCGCCTTCGCGATACGGCGTGTTCAGCTGGTCGGTGTCGAGATCGCGCACGGCCTTGCGCAGCAACTCCGGCATCTGTTCGATCGTCAGGATCGCGGCACGGCGGTCCTTCGACGAGATCGTTGTGGGCGGCGTGAATTTGCCAATCGGATAGCGTGGATCTGGAGCGTCTGACATAGTGCAAGTCCTTGATTTCGAAATGGAATCCATGGAACCTGGCCCGCTGCGTCACTGCGATTGTAGACCGAAGCAGCGCTTCCAGCAGTGCTCTGTGAAGTTGTAAGCTGAGGTTGGGGGTATTGGCGATGCGTCTCGCGGTTCTGGGTCTTGGGCTTGCAACTCTGGCTGTCTGCGGCTGTTCGCGCGGCCGCAGTACGGTGAGCGCCGCCGCTCCCCGCCCGGCGGCTGAGGTCGACCCAAACGCGAAGGTCGAGCCAAACGCAAAGGTCGATCCGTCCATTGGCTCCGTAGCCGGGGGCTACCGCGGCTTCGATCGCAACGACTATCCCGGCGACGCCACCATGGCCGCCCTGCACAACACCTTCGCCTTCACGGGCTACTGGCTGACCAACCCTCCCGGCGAGAACGCGAACTCGTGGCTGGGCAAGCGCGCGCTGCTCCGGCAGCAAGGATGGGGCTTTCTCGTGCTGGCCAATGGCCACCTCGACGCCGAGATACTCAAGGCCAATAAACTCGGAACCACCCCCGCCAACCTCGCGCGCAAGGACGCCGCCCTCGCCGTCTCCGCAGCGCGCAGCGAGGGTTTCCCGGCGCACACCATCCTCTTCCTCGATCAGGAAGAGGGCGGCAATCTGCTCGCCGAGCAGGCCGCCTATCTGCTCACGTGGACCGAGGCTGTCGCCGCCAGCGACTATCGTCCGGGCGTATATGCCAGCGGCCAGCCCGTCCCCAACGGCCCGCCTCGCGCCGGCAAAGCCCAGACCAGCACGACGATTGGAGACATTCGTTCCCGCGTAAACGCAGTGCATCTGCACGAGATTGCCATCTTCGACGCGCAGGACGCCTGCCCACCCGCGCCCGGCTGCACCGTGCAGGCCAAGCCGCTCTCCGCCAGCGGCGAACCCATTCTGAACGCTGGCGGCGAGCTGGTCGCGTGGCAGTACGCCCAGTCGCCGCGCCGGCCATCACTGACGAAGTCCTGCGCCAAGACCTACGCCGCCGACGGCAACTGCTATGCACCGGGCTTCCCCACCACGTTCCTCGACATGGACCTGGCCAGCAGCGCCGACCCATCGCACGGCCGTTAAATCAAAAAATCTCCACAGGATGGTGGTGATTCCGATCCCAATCAGGGCTCCGCGGTGATATAAGACTACAATTAGGTTAATGGCAGCCGCTCCAAACCTACTCCATTCCGAGACTCCGGACCACAAGCGGTACTTCTTTACCCATCTCGGCCTGACCGAACGGCTGCTCGAACGCTGCCTCGGTGAGGCGCTTTCGGCTGGCGGCGAGTTCGCCGATCTCTACTTCGAGGCCGTCACCTCCACCTCCCTCGGCATGGACGAGGGCATCGTCAAGACCGCGGCGCAGGGCATCAGCGTCGGCTGCGGCATTCGCGTACTTTCTGGCGAGCGCACCGGCTTCGCCTACACCGACGACCTCAGCCCCGACCGGCTACTCAAGGCGGCACGCACCGCGGCGCTCATCGCCAGCGGCCCGCAGACCCAGCGCGTTCAGGGCTTTGCGAATCTGGACGCAACCCGGACGCCCTCGCTCTACCCCGTCGCCGGGGCTACCGCCGACGCCGAGATATCAGCCAAGCTCAAACTCATCGAGCGCGCCAACAAGGCAGCCCGCGACTTCGATCCGCGCATCACGCAGGTTCGCGCCTCCATCAACGACGAGCTCCGTCGCATTCTCATCGCCGCATCCGACGGCACATTCGCCTCGGACACGCAGCCACTCGCGCGCCTCAACGTCTCGGTGATCGCGAAAGACGCAATCAACACCGCGCGCGGCACCAGTGGCGGCGGCGGGCGCGTCACCCTCGACTTCTTCAGCGGCGCCAGCGGTCCAGGGGACGCAGATAAATCACCCGAATACTTCGCACGCGAGGCCGCACGCACGGCCATCCTGCAACTCGGCGCCATCGCCGCACCGGCGGGCGAGATGCAGGTCGTCCTCGGTCCTGGCTGGCCCGGCGTTCTGCTGCACGAGGCGGTCGGTCATGGACTGGAAGCCGACTTCAACCGCAAGAAGACCTCGGCCTTCGCCGGCCTCATCGGCCAGCAGGTCGCGTCCAGCAAGGTCACGGTCGTCGACAACGGCAGAATGCCAGGCCGTCGCGGCTCGCTCAACGTCGATGACGAGGGCAACCCCACGCAGGAGACTGTCCTCATCGAGAACGGTGTGCTCCGCGGCTATCTCTCCGACAAGCTCAGCTCGCGGCTGATGGACATGCCCAACACCGGCAGCGGCCGCCGCGAGAGCTACCAATCCATCCCCATGCCGCGCATGACCAACACCTACATGCTCAACGGCGACGACGTTCCCGCCGACATCATCAAGAGCGTCCAGCGCGGACTCTACGCCGTGAACTTCGGCGGCGGCCAGGTCGACATCACCAGCGGCAAATTTGTCTTCACCGCCAGCGAGGCCTACCTCATCGAAGACGGCGTCGTCACAGCTCCGGTAAAGGGCGCAACGCTGATTGGCAACGGCCCCGAAGCGCTGAAATATGTCTCGATGGTTGGAAACGATCTTGCTCTCGACGAGGGCGTCGGCACCTGTGGCAAAGCTGGCCAAAGCGTTCCCGTCGGGGTTGGCATGCCCACCATCAAGCTCGATCGCATGACCGTCGGTGGGACAGGCCACTGAGCACGCTCTTCGACACGGATTAGAACCGCACACGCATCACCAACCGCACGAAGAAAGAAAACCATGGCTACCAAAATTGCAAGCATTCCCGAGAAACTCTTCGAGTGTGAAGTAAAGCGCCGCCGCGTGCGTGCCAGTGGCGGCTACGAGCCGTTCTGGAAGATCAAAAGCGTCGCCGATGCCATCCTCGATGGCGACACGGAGTTCCGCTGCCAGGAGTGCCACGGTGCGCTGAAGCTGCACAAGCGCCACACCCCCGGCGCGGTCTCGCACGTCGAGCACAAGCTCAAGAGCGACTCCGAACACTGCGTGGTCGGCGCGCGCTTCCATGCCGCGACCGACGGTCGCGAGACGCGCCTCTCCGGCACCCCTGTAGCGTAGGAGGCGACCTTGGGCACAGCGACTACCGCAGCACACGCCACTGACCTGAGGCAACTCGCAGAAGAGGCGGTTGCGCGCGCGCTGCGGCTTGGCGCAACCGATGCCGAAGCCGTCGCCGTCGAAAGCGAAGACTTCCGCGTCAACGTGCGCCTTGGCCAGGTCGAGCAGCTCATCGAGTCCGGCTCGCGCGGACTCGGCCTGCGCGTCTTCTTCGCCGCCAGCGCCCGCGGCTCCTCGGGAAGCGCCGGCGGCTCCTCGGGAGAAGCTGGCCAGCGAACCGCCAGCACCTCCACCAGCGACCTCTCGCCCAGTGGCGTCACGCGCATCATCGAATCCGCCGTTGAGCTCGCCAAGGTCACCGGCGCCGATCCCTTCGCCGGCCTGCCTGACCGCGCGGCCTTCGGCTCGAATGACGTCGATGCGCTCGCACTCTACTTCAACGACGTCGACGCGATCCCGCCCGCTGAACGCATCGAGATCGCCCGCCGCTGTGAAACCGCCGCGCTCAATCACGACACGCGCATTCAGAACTCTTCCGGGGCAGACTTCGACGCCAGCAGCCTGCATCGCATCATGGTGAACTCGCGCGGCTTCTCCGGCGAGTACCGCAGCAGCTACTGCGGCTTCTCCGTCACGCCCATCGCGCAGGACGCCAGCGGCGCAATGCAGCGCGACTTCTGGTACTCCAGCGCACGCACGGCAAAGCTTCTTGAAAGCCCTGAAGCCGTCGGGCGAAAGGCCGCCGATCGCGCTCTTCGCCGCCTCGGCGCGCGCCGCGTCGCAACCCAGCACTGCCCGGTGGTCTTCGCTCCGGAGATCGCGCGCGGCCTCCTGGGCAACCTGCTCTCGGCCGCCGACGGCGACTCCATCTATCGCAACGCGTCGATGTTCTCGGGCAAGCTCGGCGAACAGGTCGCCGGCGAAAACATCACCATGATCGACGACGGCACGATGGTCTTCGATCATGTGCTTCCCGACGACAGCACGCTGCGTGTCGGCGGCTTTGGCACCTCGCCCTTCGACGGCGACGGCCTGCCCACTCGCCGCACCGTGGTCATCGAGCGCGGCATCCTCAAAGAGCTGATGCTCAACACCTACACCGCACGCAAGCTCGCGATGCAATCGACGGGCAAAGCCTCCCGCGGACTCGCGGGTGCGCCGGGCATCGGCGGCGGCAACTACTTCCTCGAACCCGGCACCGAGACGCCCAGTCAGATCATCGCCGGCGTACCCTCCGGCCTCTATGTTCTGCAGACAATGGGCCATGGCGTGAACCTGGTCACCGGCGACTACTCCGTCGGCGCCAGCGGCCTCTGGATCGAAGGCGGCGAGCTCGCCTATCCCGTCGAACAGATCACCATCGCCGGAAATCTCAAGGACATCTTCCGCAACGTCTCGGCCATCGGCAACGACCTTGAGTTCCGCGGCTCTGGCGCTGTGCCGACCGTGCGCGTCGAAGGCATGACCGTGGCGGGCTCCTGATCGTCGCCCGATCCTGACCGCAGCGCCGCAGCGCCGCAGCGCGAATCATCGCGTGCGCGTGCGATTTGCTGCCCGTGAAAATGGCAAACCGGGTCTACACTTACCCTCAAGACAAAATCCTCTCCTGGAGCAAGCTAATGACTCGCAGCGCCCTCCGCCAGATCGCGGGCCTCGCACTTTTCACTCTCGCTGCCGCGACGATCCTGACCAGTCCCACAGCGAAGTCTTTCGCCCAGTCCTCCGCGAAGAAGGTCGTCAAGACCCAGGACGACCTGCCGCGATTCAACTACCCCATCGCCGGCACGGCGACCGCGCTGCTGACCTCCGACGACGCCACCTTCAACGTCTTCGCAGCCAAAGTGCAGGCCGATGTCGACTCCGTTCTGAGCGATTACGAGATCCAGGACCGCGCCACGCTGCGCCGCCTGCTCTCCGTTCGCCTGCAGCTCCAGCTTCTGGCCGGCAATGAAGACAAGGCCGCGCTTGAAACCGCCGCCAGGATCCGCGATCTCGAAGACAAGCCCGACGCCAGGTTGCTCAGCGGCCTTCAAACCCGCGCCATGATCGAGGCCCACGCGGCCACCGGCCAGACCTCCGGCCCGGCCTATGAACAGGCCTTTGCCACGGACTACGCGGCCAGCCTGAAACCGCTGCCGTGGGCCATCGTCGGCAACCGCATCAAGGAAGCCAAGAGCAGCGCGGAGATCATCACTCCAGCCCTGATCCTGGGCAGCGTTCAGGCCGCAATCGAGCCCGCGCTGGCGAAGTCGCATCAGCTCAGCAACGATCTCGCCTGGGGACTGATCGGCGACCGCCTCCTGCTGCAGGACATCCTCCCGCTCAAGGCCGAGACCGTTGCCGTGCTCACGCAGGAGGTCGCCGCCAACAACGTCGAAAAGCCCGACATCTGGGAGGCCCGCGAGGTCACCCTCACCGCGGCCAGCAAGCTCACCCCGGTCAAGGTCGCCATCTGGGACTCCGGCTCCGATCTCTCGCTCTTCCCGGGTCGTGTCTATAGCGATCCTCACCCTGCGCCGGGAGGCGATCCGAACGACCTGGCGTTCGACCTCAAGGGCTTTCCCACGCACGGCTATCTTCTGCCGCTCGACGCACCGCAGCAGGAGCAATATCCGGGCATGCGCGACGAGCTGAAGGGCTTCTCCGATCTTCAGCTTTCCATCGACAGCACCGAGGCTACGGCACTGAAACAGAAGCTGGCCAGCATGTCCGCGGCTCAAATCCCAGCCTTCATCGAGCAGCTCGAGTTCTTCAGCATCTACTCGCACGGAACCCACGTTGCGGGCATCGCCGCTCGCGGCAACCCGGCCATTCGTCTCGCGGTGGGCCGCATCACCTTCGACTGGCACAACATTCCCCTGGCCCCCAGCGAAGAGCTCTCCCGCCGCACCGCCGCGGACGATCAGGCCTACGTCGACTGGTTCCGCTCCAACCACATCCGCGTGGTGAACATGAGCTGGGGCGGAGGACCGGAGGACTACGAAACGGCGCTCGAGAAGAACGGTATCGGCAAGGACGCGGCCGAGCGCAAGGCCATCGCAACGAAGCTGTTCACGATCGAGCGCAACGGCCTATACCACGCCATCCAGAGCGCGCCCGGGATTCTCTTCATCTGCGCGGCTGGAAACGCTGACAGCAACAGCAGCTTCAACGAGATGATTCCCTCCTCCTTCAAGCTGCCGAACCTGCTCACCGTCGGCGCCGTGGACCAGGCCGGCGACGAGGCCAGCTTCACTAGCTACGGCGACACCGTCCTGGTCGACGCCGACGGCTACCAGGTCGAATCCGTGCTGCCCGGCGGCTATAAGGTCCGCTTCTCGGGAACCTCCATGGCCTCGCCCAACACCGTCAATCTCGCCGCCAAGCTGATCGCGCTCGATCCGGAACTGACGCCCGTCCAGACCATCCATCTGATCGTCGCCGGCGCGACCACCAGCAAGGACGGCCGCCGCCACAACATCGACGAGAAGCAATCCGTCGATCTGCTCCACGCTATGCATCCCGCTTCACTGCGCTAGTCCTCGAAGGCCCGGGCTACAATCTCGCTGTGGCCCCGGACTTCCAATTCGACCATCGCGCAGAGTTCCTGCCCGAGAACTCCGACGACCTCCTGCGCTCGATCCCAGCCGCCCCCGGCGTCTTCGCTCTGCGCGGCGCCGACACCAGCGCCAGCGCCAGCGGCCAGATTCAAGCCGAACCCTACCTGACTCGCACCGCCGATCTTCGCCGCCGCCTGCGCCGCCTGCTCGCACCGCCTGAAGCCGTCGACGATCAAGGCCGCCCCGTCCTCTGCAGGCGCCTCAATCTGCGCGAGCGCGTCCGCTTCATCGAGTGGACCCGCACCGGCTCCGACTTCGAGTCCACACTCATCCTCTACCGAGCCTCGCGTGCCGCCTTCGGCCCCGACGAAGCGCGCCGCCGTCTGCGCCTGCACCCGCCCTACCTCCTGCGCGTGACCATGTCGCACGAGCACCCGCGGGTCTACTCCACCAACCGCCTGAGCAAAAAAACTTTACCCGAATCCTTCGGGCCGTTCCCCTCGCGCGCCGCCGCCGAGCGCTACTGCGATGCCGTGCTCGACCTCTTCCAACTGCGCCACTGCCACGAAGACCTCGAACCCTATCCCGACCACCCCGGATGCGTCTACGGCGAGATGAAGAAGTGCATGGAGCCTTGCAAACAAGGGGGCAAGCAGGCCTGCACGCCCGAACAGTATGCGCACGAAGCCCAGCGCGTCTTCGCGTTCTTCGCGACGCGCGGGCAGTCGTTGCTCGACGATGTCGCAGCGCAGCGCGAGGCTGCCAGCTCGGGCCTGGACTTCGAAGCCGCCGCAGCGCTGCACAAGCAATGGGAAAAGGTCCGCGCCACCACCCTGCTCGCCGACGAGCTCGTGCGCCCGGTCGCCGATCTCCGCGCGATCATCCTCCAGGAAGCCGCGCCCCGCGACAGCAGCGTCCGCGACAGCAGCGTCCGCGACAGCAGCGTCCAGGATCAGGACGAGTCCCGCACCGACGAGGCCGCCGTCTTTCTCTTCCAGAACGGCCGAATCGTTGGCCCCGAGCTCCTCTCCACGCTCGGCGTTCGCGCGGTCCGCGAGCAGACGGCCGTCGGCAGCAGCCTCTTCGCGCAGCCCCTGATGCTCGCGCCGGTCCCGCTCGCGCCTGAAAACTCTGTCATCCAGCGCGCAGCGCGCAGCGCGGAGTCGAAGGCCCCCGAGGATGCAATTCCCACCCCAGCCTCTAGCCCCTTTTCCACCTCCACGCTCGCCCCCGAGGACCGCGCACGGGCGGCCATTGCAGCCCTGAGCGCCCGCACCGGCTCCGCAACCGAAATCGCCGAGTTGTGCGACAACCTCTCGCTCTTCCGCCGCTGGTACTACCGCCCGGAGAAGCAACGCGTGGGCGAGATCTTCCTCCCCGTCATCTCTCCGAAAGACGGGGACGGCGCCTGGCCCATCCGCCGCATCCTCAACGGAGCCGCGCGCGTCGTCCTCGGCCCACCCGCACCCGCACCGGCTGTCGACCGCGAAGCAGCCAAAGCCCTCAAAACCAAAATCATCCACGCCGGACGCGAGGGCGTCGAGCGCGAAGTCCCCGTGCTCCCCAGGCGCTCGCGCACCCGCAAGGCGATCACCCCGGCGGACGTCGCCGAATAACCTCCTCCCGCGCTGCTAAACTTGTCTCAATTCTGACAGCCGAGGGCAGCACTGTGATTGAACTTGCATTCTCGATTCTCTCCGCGGACTTCGCGCATCTCGCCGACGAGATCGACCGCGCCGTACACGGCGGCGGAACCATCGTTCACGTGGACGTGATGGACGGCCACTTTGTCCCCAACATTACCTTTGGCCCACCCGTGGTCAAGGCCATCCGCCCCCTCACCAAACTCCCGCTCGACTGCCACCTGATGATCGAGAACCCGGACGAGTACATCCCCGCCTTCGCCGCAGCCGGCGCCGACATGGTCTCCGTCCACGTCGAGGCCTGCCGCCACCTCAATCGCACGCTGCAGCTCATCGCCGACCACGGCATGCTCCCCGGCGTCGTCATCAACCCCGCCACGCCCGTCGAGGCGCTCTCCGAAGTCCTTTCGATGGTGCATCACGTGCTCGTCATGAGCGTCAATCCCGGCTTCGGCGGCCAGAAGTTTCTTCCCCGCTCTGTGGAACGCATCGCCCACCTGCGCCGCCTGCGCCATGAGCTCGGTCTCAACTATCGCATCGAGGTCGACGGAGGGGTTGCTCACGATACGGTGGCCAGCGTCGTCGAAGCAGGAGCGGAGATGCTTGTTGCCGGCTCCGCCATCTTCGCTCCTGGGCAACCTCAGAAGACCGAAGAGAACGCGCGCGAGTTCCTGCGTGTGGCCCGCGCCGCGATCTGACGCACGCGATGAAACAGGCTCACGGATGCGGTTTTCCGCCTCCCGCAGCTGGAGCATCTTGGCGGATGGGGGATATCGAAACTAATAGCTGGAAACACCGTTTTCCCCTAAGAACAACGGCACTCTCATCCCTCGCCCGGTCCGCCGTAACGGGAAAACTGCACTAGAATAGAAGTTGCCCTGGCGGCGCTGCCGCAGGGCGAATGGAGTTGTTGATGCGCATGAAGATTCGGAGTTTTTTCCCCAGCGATCGAACCGGTTTCATCGCCGGCCTCGCGGTCGCCGCACTTCTCGCTGGCGTCCCGGCGCTCAGGGCGCAGGACGCCCCAGCCGCACCGCCGCCGGCTGCGCAGACGACCCCGTCCGCCGCACCACCCGCGCAGGCGGAGGCAACGCTGAGCAACTCTCCCGCCCCAAAGACCAGGAAAGAAAAGGTCGCCAAGTCCGACCGCATCCAGAAGACCAAGGACACCAAGGCCGAGCTCAAGAAGGAAGCGAAGTTCAACCCCCTGATCGGCAAGGACGCGCAGCTGCCCGATAAGCAGCTCTACGACAAGGCGATGGCCCAGATCCACAGCGGCCATTACGACATCGGCCGCCTCGACCTCCAGACCCTGCTCGACACCTATCCTGACTCGCAGTACATGATGCGCGCCAAGCTCGCCGTCGCCGACGCCTGGTACAGGGAGAGTGGCAGCGCCGCGCTCACCGAGGCCGAGCAGGAGTACAAGGACTTCATCACCTTCTTCCCCAACGTCCCGGAGGCCGCCGAAGCCCAGCTGCGCGTCGGCGACATCTACTTCAAGCAGATGGACGTCCCGGACCGCGACTACTCCAAGGGCACGCACGCCGAGGAAGAGTACCGCACCATGCTGAAGCAGTATCCTGACGCTCCCAAGCCACTGATCGACGAGGCGCGCCAGAAGCTCCGCGAGGTGCAGGAGGTAATGGCCGAGCGCGAAGCCAATCTCGGTGCCTTTTACGCCAACCACGCCAACTGGCCGGCCGCCATCGCGCGCTATCAGACCGTCATCGACACCTATCCGCTCTACAGCCACATGGACGACGTGCTGATCGGCATGGGCGACGCCTACGAGGCTGAGGCCACCCTGGTCCGCGTGCAGCTTGTCTGCACCACCAAGCCCACGCCCCATGTCCGTTGCATCCCCGAGGGCGCCAAGGCAAGGCTTCTCGAGGAGTACGACGGCAAGGCCGCCGACGACTACCGCAAGGTGGTGCTCGAGCACTCCGCAGCTCCCCACGTCGAGGATGCCAAAGAGCGCCTCGCCAGCATGAGCCTGCCCATTCCCACGCCGACCAAGGAGCAGCTCGCCGCCAGCGACGAGCTGGAAGGCAGCCGCGCTCAGTACAACCTGCAGAAGCGCATCGAGCTGTTATTCCTGCATCGGCCCGACACCGTCACTGCGGCCCGGACCGGCGTGCCAACGCTCGAGGATCCACTGCCGACCGTCGCCCCCACCGTCGTCAAAGAGCTGACCGCCGACTATGCATCTGCCTACAATCCCAATAGCGCCGGGGCACATGGAGCGGCAGCCACCCCGGAATCCGCCGAAGCCGGTACAGGCGCAGCGCCCGGCGCGGAGCCTGCACCACCGGTCTCCGCAGCGCCGCCGGCGCTCTCGGACGTCCCCTCCTCAGGTGAGGGCGTGACGGATACCTCGACCAAGACTGTAACCGAGGAAGAGCCGGCAACCCCAGCCGCCAGTGCCCCGGGCGCATCGCTGGGCGTTGAAATTCTGACGCCTGGGGTCAGCAGCACCGCACCTGCCATTGGAACATCGGCGAGCAGTCTGCCCGCTGCCACTGGCGCCCAGGATCCCAACTTCGGCCTGGCCACGCCGACGGCGAAGATCACCGCTCTGCCTCCGGTCGAGAAGCCCGCCGCGGCCCCCGATCAGGTGAACGACGCCGCTGGCAAGCCGGAACCGGCCGCTCAAACCAAGGCCGCCAACGCCAAGAAGAAGACCAAGACTCCCAAGGAAGATAAGACCGACGAGAGCTCCAGCAAGAAGAAGCCCAAGAAGGGCCTCGACAAGCTGAACCCGTTTTAGAAGCAGAGTGTAGAGGATAGAGTGTAGAGGATAGTGAGAAGCGAAACGGGAGTGGCCATCTAAGCTGCTCCCGTTTTTCTCTCTACGCTCTACACTCTACCCTCTATCCTCTATCCTCT
>Ga0224555_1003165_pt1 | contig 17474 bp, 12 predicted proteins | sample 714S23034metaG_FD_180687 | JGI IMG/M metagenome (GOLD analysis project Ga0224555, IMG submission 180687) | Peat soil microbial communities from Stordalen Mire, Sweden - 717 S2 30-34 | ecosystem: Environmental > Terrestrial > Soil > Wetlands > Peat | place: Sweden: Norrbotten County, Stordalen...
CGGCTGGCCATTGAAGCGCTCGAAGCATCCTTCGAGACCGGGCCAATCAAATTCACCGTCAGCGTGGGTGTCGCCCAGCTTGATTCGGCGCAGGGCGGTTGGGAGGCAATGATGCAGCGCGCGGATGAGGCGATGTATGAGGCCAAGGAACATGGCCGTAACTCGGTAGCCGCACAATTTCTGGAAGCCGCGGATAGTCGGGTAATTTGAATGGGGCATGTATCCCTCGCTTGTGTGCCGTTTTCCCCAAATAAATCCCTCTGAATCATGAAAGTACCGGCCCCGATGCGCCCTGCGGCGTAAACTACCTGCGAAGCGATACACTCACCTCATGGCTTCCCGCACTACAGCTCGCATCAGCCTGACGGCGCTGCTCGGCACGCCGGTCACCGATGCCCAGGGCCACCTGCGCGGGAGGCTCAAGGACATCGCTGTGGCCACCGGCGAGGACGCCGGCAAAGTAGCCGGCTTGGTGCTCAAGACCCGCGGCGGCCTGTGCATCGTCCCTTCTCACGAGGTGATGGAGACGCCTGCCGGCACGCTCGAACTGCGCTCCTCCGGTGCGATGGTGCCTCTCGAAGATCAGGGGAATTATCTCTACCTGCGGCAGGACTTGGTCGACCGCCAGATCATCGACATTCACGGCCGCAAGGTGGTGCGCGTCAACGACGTCGATCTCGAGTGGATGGGCCAGGGCGCGGCTCACCTGCTGCGGGTGGCCGAGGTCGAGGTGGGCTTGCGCGGAGCATTCCGCCGCGTCTTCAAAGGCCTGCTCCCGCGCGCTTCGCTGGAAAGGCTCTCGCGCAGGATCGCCGCCCGCGGCATTCCGTGGGAGTTTGTGGACGTGATCGAGGTCGATCCGGCCCGCCGCGTCAAGCTGCGCATCGAATACGAGCGGCTGGCCGGGATTCACCCCTCCGACCTGGCCGATATTCTTGAAGATCTCGCCCCCGCCGAGCGCGAGGTCATCTTTACCTCGCTCGACGAAGAGGTGGCTGCAGAGACCCTCGAGGAGGTCGAGCCCAAGCTGCAAAAGGCTCTGCTCGAAAAACTCGGCGAAGAGAGAATTGCAGACATCGTCGAGGAGATGGACCCCGGCGCAGCCGCTGATCTGCTGGCTGAGTTGCCCGAGGAACAGTCCGACGCCATTCTCGAAGAGATGGAGCCGGAGGAACGCCAGGAGGTCGCCGAGCTGCTCGAGTTCGACGAGGACTCCGCAGCCGGCTGCATGACCACCGACTTCGTTTCCCTGGGCAAAGACGCCACCGTGGCTCAGGCCGTCGAGGCGTTGCGCAACTTCGACGGAGATCCCGAGAGCGTGACGGAAATCTACCTGCTCGACGAAAAGCGCGTGCTGCGCGGCGCCATCTCTCTCGCCCGGCTCGTCATGGCCCAGCCCGAAACGCGCCTGGCCGTGTTGGCCGAAGCCCGCATCCACTCCTGCCCCATCGCCCTGCACCAGAATGAACTGGCCGAACTCTTTGACAAGTACAACCTCCACGCCCTGCCCGTAGTCGATCCCCAGGGCCGCATGGCCGGCGTTGTCCAGGCGGACCACGTCATCAGCTTCCTGCGCGAAAATCTATAGTCGGCCTTTAGAATCAGCCAAACTCGGCATTTTTATGAGCATGATTACTCGCATTTCTTACCTTTAGTGTCCATGCACCGGAATAAAAGATGTGGATTCATCCTTATCTGTGAAACAATTTAAAGATGATGCAGTTTCCCAAGGTCATTCAGGGTGGCATGGGTGTAGGCGTCTCCAACTGGCGCTTGGCCAATGCGGTCTCCAAACTCGGTCAGCTCGGCGTTGTCTCCGGCACGGCGCTTGACTCGCTCTTTGTCCGCCGACTCGCCGATGGCGACCCCGGCGGACACATGCGTCGCGGCTTGGATGCCTTTCCCTTTCCCGAGATGGCCAAGCGTATTTGGGACGAGTACCACACCCCCGGCGGCAAGGCGGCGGGAGCACCCTATCCGCTCATGCCCATGCATCAGCGCCGTGACCTGCGCAAAGTGGTCGAGCTGTGCATTGTCAGCAACTTTGTCGAGGTCTATCTGGCCCGTGAAGGCCACAAGAATCCCGTCGGCATCAACTTCTTAGAGAAGGTCCAGATGCCGCACATGTCCTCTATTTACGGCGCAATGTTGGCCGGCGTCGGCTACGTGCTGATGGGCGCGGGCATTCCGGTGCACATTCCCGGCGTCCTTGACGCGCTTGCCGCACAGCATCCAGCCGAGTACCGGCTGGCGGTTACCGGCGCGGCGCAGGGGCAGGACACGGCCATGAACTTCGATCCTTCCGATTACGCGGAAGGCCCGCTTCCATTGCTCCACCGGCCGCGTTTCCTGGCCATTGTCAGTTCCAATACTCTCGCAACCTCCATGCTGCGCCGCGCCAACGGACGCGTCGACGGCTTTGTCGTCGAGAGCCCCACGGCCGGCGGCCACAATGCGCCTCCACGCGGCAAGCTGCAGCTCAATGAAAATGGCGAGCCGATCTACGGTGAGCGCGACCAGGTTGACATCGCGGGCTTGCGCGCGCTTGGCGTGCCCTTCTGGCTGGCCGGCGGATACGGAAGCCCGCAAAAAGTGCGCGAAGCGCTCGATCAGGGCGCCGCCGGCGTGCAGGTGGGCACCGCGTTTGCATTCACCCTCGAGTCCGGTCTGCGTCCCGACCTCAAAGAGTTGCTTCTGGCCCAGGCAGCCACTGGCACGGGTGAGGTCTTCACCGATCCGCTCGCTTCGCCTACTGGATTCCCATTCAAAGTGGCGCTCTTGCAAGGTTCGTATTCCGATCCAGAAGTAGCCGCGGCGCGGACACGGGTATGCGACATTGGCCTGCTGCGCGAGTCCTACGCCACGCCGGAAGGCAAAATCGGCTATCGCTGCTCAGCCGAGCCGGTGGCCAATTACGTTGCCAAGGGCGGCAAGATCGAAGAGACGGTGGGACGCAAGTGCCTGTGCAACGCTTTGATGGCCAACATCGGCCACCAGCAGACCCGCAAGTATGGTTCCGTCGAGCCGGCCCTTGTTACCATCGGCGACGATCTGAATACCGTCGTGCAGTTCATGGCCCCTGGCAGCGAATCCTATAGCGCCGCTGAAGTGGTCCAGTCTCTGCTTAGCCTGAGCGCGGAAGCTGTCTCCGCCGAGCCGGTCGAGGAACCAATCTACGCCACCGCCTGACCGGCTAACCTGCCAATCGCCGGAAATTCACCCACCGAGCAGCCCCACAGAGGCTCCGTGCACCATCCTTTCGCCTTTTTTCTGTCGCAAGGGTGGGAAGCTATAGACTCTGGATGCCCCACCTTCGCCAATTCGCGTTCTTTGCGAATTGGTTAAGGTGGGATATTTATAACTACAGTTCTGTCGGATGCCCGCCGGGTTCCGGGTGCCCCATCCTTTCCGTTTCTTCTTGCGGCTAGGGTGGGATACCACAAACATCCACCAAAACACCCTTCCCCTCAAACAACCCTCATCTCTTCCTCTCCTTCAAATTGTGGCTGTCAGCGGCTTTCAAATTCATCCCGTAGATCGACTTGAACTGCTCGATCTCCTTCAGCGTTTGCGGAGAGAAGGGAACCAGCTTGCCCTCGAAGGCGTGCAGCACGATTCCTTCCAGCAGATCGCCGAGGGTCATCTCCTTCAGCTCAGCCACCGTCTTGAGCACCTTCAATAAGCGCTTTTCCATCCGTACGCCGGTCTGCACGCGTTCCACAACGACAGGTTCGCGATGTTGCTGTTCTTGCGCCATTTGAATCCCCCTTTGGTACATGTGTACCAATGTACCATTATAATTTCGCCTTTGTCAACCCTGTTTCAAAGCGTCTCCGCACCATTGTGGCCGCCGCGTTTCGCGCCCACCCCCCCGGCCTGTTATGGTCAGGGAGGAAACAATGTAGATCAATCTCCAGTAGGAATCGGCCCCAATGTGGAAGCGCTGGCGAATCCGGATCATGCTGTTTTTGGCCGTACTCGGCCCCGGATTCATTACCGCCAACGTCGATAACGATTCCGGCGGCATCCTCACCTACTCGCAGGCCGGAGCGCAATACGGCTATACCCTTCTGTGGACCATCATTCCCATCACGATCGCGTTGATCGTGGTGCAGGAGATGTGCGCCCGCATGGGCGTGGTCACAGGCAAGGGCCTCAGCGACCTCATCCGCGAGGAGTTTGGCCTGCGGCTAACCGTCGTGCTCATGGTGCTGCTGGTGGTGGTCAACTACACCAATGTGGTCACGGAGTTCATCGGCATCGCCGGCTCCATGCACCTCTTTCACGTCACCAAATTCATCAGTGTGCCTTTTTGCGCGGGCCTGGTCTGGTACATGGTGGTGCGCGGCAGCTACAAAAGCACTGAAAAAATATTCATCATCGCCTCTCTGGTTTATATCTCTTACATTTTTGCCGGTGTGCTCTCCCAGCCCAGTTGGCACGACGCGCTGTGGGCCACGGTCAAGCTGCCGCAAAAATCGGTCTGGAGCGACAAGGCCTATATGTATATGGCCATCGGCGTCGTGGGCACCACCATCGCGCCATGGATGCAGTTTTACCTGCAATCGTCCATCGTCGAGAAAGGCATTCGCGTCAAAGACTACGCTGCCTCGCGGCTTGATGTGATTGTCGGCAGTCTCTTCACGGATATCGTAGCGTGGTTCATCATCGTGGCTTGCGCGGCCACGCTTTACGTGCATGGCATGGGCGCCATTCAGATGGCTTCGGACGCGGCTGAGGCCATGCGCCCCCTGGCCGGCGACTATGCCTTCATCCTTTTCGCGTTCGGGCTCTTCAACGCCTCGGTCTTCGCCGCCTCGATTCTGCCCATCTCCACGGCCTATACGGTCTGCGAGGGCCTCGGCGTCGAATCCGGCGTGGACAAGCGCTTCAAAGAAGCGCCCTTCTTCTACTGGCTCTACACGCTGCTGATTGTGGGCGGCGCGGCCACTGTGCTCGTGCTGCCCGACGCGCAACTGATCAACGTGGCCATTCTTTCGCAGGTGCTAAACGGCGTTCTGCTCCCCGTGGTCATCATTCTGATGCTGCTGCTCATTAACCGCCAGGATCTGATGGGAGAGCACAAGAACTCGCGCCTGTGGAACATCATCGCCTGTGGCACCAGCATCATCGTCATCGGCATGACCCTGGTAATGCTCTGGGGCATGATCCCGGGACACTGAGCTAACTTGCTGTTGATTCCGCCCAAGACATTGCAACTCCAAAAAGCTGTCATCCACATTGCAACCCCACAAAGCTGCCATACTGAGCGACCCTGAGCATAGCGAACGGGGAGTCGAAGGACCTGCTGTTGCTTTTCGACAAGTTGCAGAAAAATGCATTCGGAATCGCTCGAAGTGTCAGGGCACGACTTCAGTCGTGCCGCAAATGCATCATAATGAACGTGGGCTTCAGCCCCCGGAAAGAATGCGCGATCGCCCGGCCTTTAGGCCCGGGTCCTTCGTTCTCCGCGGCGAAGGCAGTCCGCCCCATCGCAGGGGCTTGCAGAAAATTACCCTCCGTTGTCGCACACTCGCAGATAGGAGACCATTGTGCGAAATTCGTCAGCGATGTGCCCAGTCTATTCTGTTAACAATCCTCCCGGTTTATACCACCCAGGTACCCCCCCCTACCCCCGGGGGGTATAAATTTCCCTTAAAACATTGCTGATTATTTTTAAACCGTTTAGAATCAATGCAGTATGAAAAACTCCTGGTCCTAATTCTCCCACATGGTGAGAAATGACCTCTGAAAATCACCAGAAAAATTCGTTTTTTGCCTCAAGACCGGGCCTTTTTGCCCTGGTCGAGCCGAAAAACACGGACTCTTTACAGGTCTGTTTGGGCGTTTTTGAACCGCGGATTTCGGCTCCCGAATGAAGGAAGCTTCTCAAACTCCGGATTCTCGGACTTGGGAATATCGCCTTAGAGCAGCTTGCCCGCCGCCAGATCGCGAATGAGTCCCTTATCGGCGGCCAGGAAGTCGTAGCCGGAGAGCTCTTCCAGCCGGACCCAGCGAAACTGATGGTAGATGTGATTGACAATCTCACCTGTGAATTCGTGCACGGCAAAGAACTGTAAATCCACTGCGCCGCCATGGCGGTAGTTGTGACGAATGCGCGTGACGGGCGGCCCGATGGTGGCCTGGATGCCCAACTCTTCGTTCAACTCGCGGGCCAAAGCCTGCTCCGGGCTTTCGCCTGGCTCGATCTTGCCGCCTGGAAACTCCCACAGCAGCGCCATAGGCTGGTCGGGACGGCGTTGACCAATCAGCACTTCGCCGCCGCGCACAATCAGCGCCGCCGCTACAAAGCGCAGCGCCGGGCCAACAGGGCGCGAATCGGATTTTGGTTGAACTTCTTCCACACCACTAGTTTAAGCGCACCAAAAGGGTTGCAGAGTTCGAGCTGAGTGTTCCCCGCCCATTTGGGGTGAAAAACGGCGCTGATATTTCCGGGAAAGCGCTCAGCTTCCAGAAGTGGGCGATTCGCCGCCCACGGCAGCTTCGGCCTCCACAGCAGCCTCAGGCTGGAAGTAGCCCCAACCATTCTTTGCCGCCGCTTCGAGCAGTGCTGGAGACGGGTTTACCGGGAATGCATTGCGCGCCATCTGGAGCATTGCCAGGTCATGAACGGAGTTGCCGAAGACAGCATCGGGGCAAGTGAGACCGATGCGCTTGAGTGACGCGGCCTTGCCTTCGTCGGTGGGCACGTCCAAAATCTCGGTGGTGATGAGGCCCGCAACGACGCGCACCTCGGCGGCAAGTATGCGCTCTTCGGGAATGCCAAGATCGCGCACGCCCTCGGCAACTACCCACTTGTTGGTGGAGCTAACGGCCCAAATCTCGACGCCAGCCTTGATGAGCGTGCCCACCAGTGCTGCCATCTCGGCGAAGATGCGCGGCTGAACATACTTGCGTATGTAGCGGGCGGCGGCAGCGCGCAACTCATCGTCGCGCAGACCTGCGTACATCTGCACCATCTCGCCGCACATTTCCTGTTCGCTCACTTTGCCGGCCAGGTAGCTGCGATAGCGTGTATCAACCAGGTCGCTGGTCGAGCGCGAAACCAGGCCCTTCCTCAGCGACCAATCCATAAAGCCAAAGCCGGCGTCACCGCCCCACAGCGTTCCATCGCAATCGAAAACCGCAACTTTTGGGTTGCCCGCGAAAACTAGCCGCTCGAACTCCTGCGCGGTCCACCGGGGGATTTCAATCTGAGTTTGTGTCAAACATCCCTCTTGTCATTGTCGAAAGATTCGTCTCACTCTATTCTCTTTCAAATCGCTCGGTTTTGCACGTGAAGGTTTGATAGAGTGCCAGTTTAGGAAACAGGATCAAGGGCTAGCTCACACAGCCTTGCATCAGTACCAGAACTTGAACTGCGGCCAGTCAGCGGCGTATGTGCGCTTGCGGTGGCGCAGCCAGAAGTAGTGGTGATGCTCGTGGTCCATGATCCAGGGCGCGTCAAAGGGGCCGAGGTCAATGACTTCTTCGTATGAGTCTGTGTAGTCCTTGGGGTCGTCGCCGAGGGTGAGGACGGATTCGCCGGTGTAGCCGTTCCATCCCCAATAGAAGTAGTTTTGATGACCGCTGATGGCGGTGGGCAGGCCGTACTTCGGTCCGAGGACATTCACTGCGCTGGCTTCGCCGTAGTTGCCGCAGAAGATGGCCGTGTGGGCGCGCACGTCGGGCGGCAGAGCGTCGTAGCGTGCGGCAAAACCCTCGACCATCTGCGGCCAGCCGAAGCGGTCGGAGAGGTATTGTGGCAGCGGGCTGGTGAACTTCTCGCTTTTGACCTTGTTGGCGCCAAAGTGTGCCGCGTAGGCGGTGTATTTGTCTGGCGGCAGAATGGTGAGCATGATGGGAGCGGTGACACGGCAGAGCAGATAGCCCAGAATCACCGTGTAGACAATGGGCGGCCAGCCGCGCCGAGTGAGCTGGCACAGCGCCACGGCTCCGGCTGCGAACAATACCGGATAAATGGGCGCAACGTAGTAATCCTTGGCGTGCATGGCCATCATCATGCCCAGAAACAGCAGATAGGTAAAGACGACGAAGCGCCATGGACGGGCGTTGCGGGCCAACGCGAGCCAGGCGAGGCCGCCTATCCACAGCGGGGCGGCGACGATGAGCAGCATGTTGACCTGTTGGACGAGGAAGGCCAACGGCGGGAACTTTGTGTTTTTGTCGGAGTGGGCTACGCCGTTCAGCAATTCATACGTGGGGAAGTGGTTGACCCATTGCCAGAGGAGGTTGGGCAGCGCCAGCAGCAACAACACGGCCACGCCTGCCGCGCACCAGCGCGAGATGAGGATGCGCCGCTGCGGGCTGAGAATGAGGCCGACCAAAAGCGCCACCAAAAAGAAAACCGTCGAGTGCTTGTTTTCGATGCCCAACCCGGCCAGCAATCCAAAAACCAGCCAGGTGCGGGGGTTGGCACTGCCATCAGCCAGCCGCAAGACGACCAGCAACGCGCCCAACCAGAAGCACGGCTCAAAGGAGTTCATGGAAAGGTAGTTTGAGGTGCCCAGAAAGACCGGAGCGGCGAGGACGGCCATCATGGCCAGCACCTGCGCCGTCCGACGCCCGCCAAGCTGCCATGTGAGCAGGCCTGTGAGGCCGGCCGTTACGCCTCCGGCCGCGAAGCTGAGGATGCGAATGCCTGTGGGCGAGAGTCCGAAGAGCATCTCGGCCAGCCGCGCTTGCAAGGCAACAAGCGGAGGCTGATCCACATAGCCCCAGGCCAGATGATGGCCGCAAACCAGGAAGTAAAGCTCGTCGCGGAAGAAGCCGTAACCCAGATGGCTGCCCCAGAGCGAGCTGGCAAAGTGGATGAGGAATGTGAGAGCAGCAAAGAGGGCGCCGAGCAACAGGGCAGCGCGCAGTGGGGTTCGCGCGGAGATGGGCGAATGGACTTCGGGCAAGGCGGTTGCCTCCTGGACAGCAGTCTACGCGATTCTACGCGAGAGGGGCGCGGAGGGTTCCGTGAATTGTTGTGCAACGAATTTGACGATCAGCTTGCTGGCGGGGCCTCGTGAAAATGCTGCCAAATTGCCTCAGCCGTCTTGCGGGAGACGACTGCGGCGAGTGATTCGGCCGTGGCTTGCTGCACGTCGCGCAGGCTGCCGAAGTGAGTTAGTAACCGTTGTCTTGTTTGTGGGCCGACGCCGGGAATGTTCAGCAGCTCCGAATCGCGGTCACGCATGGCGCGGCGCTGGCGATGATAGCCGACGGCGAAGCGGTGGCTCTCATCGCGGATGAGCTGGACCAGATGCAGTACTGGCGAGCGGCGGTCGAGAACGACCGGCTCTTCTTCGTTGCCATAGAGGTAGATGATCTCTTCGCGTTTGGCAATCGACGCAAGCGGTGGCGGAGTGAGGCCGGCGGCGGCGAAATCAAGAGATTCAAGCGCCTCGGCGGCGGCATGAAGCTGGCCGAGCCCGCCATCGACGAGCACCAGCGAAGGCATGGGATGGGCCGCAGCCTTTTTGCCTTTTTCATCCTTGCTGCTGTTTTCTTCGAGCAAGCGGCGATAGCGACGCGTGACCACTTCGCGCATGGAGGCGAAATCATCCACACCGAGGACGGTCATCACCTTGAACTTGCGATAAGCCTGCTTGTTCATCTTGCCGTCTTCCCAGACCACCAGTGAAGCCACCGTCTCCGCGCCCTGGATGTGGGAGATGTCGAAGCATTCAATGCGTCGTGGCAGCTCGGGGAGCAAAAGAACGTCGGCCAAGGCCTCTTGAATGGCTTTGCGCGAGGGTTCGAGAACGCGAAAGCGCTGAATGTAAGACTGTTTGGCATTCTGGCCGGCTAGATCGACAAGCGACCGCTTTTCCCCGCGTTGCGGAACGGCAATCTCGATGCGATGGCCGGTGCGCTCGGTGAGAAGGTTGGCGAGGGCTTCGCGGTCGTCGAAGTCGGCCGGGACAAGGATGGAACGCGGGACGTAGCGTTGGTCGATGTAGAGCTGCTTGAGCAGAGCGGAAAAGACCTGACCGGCGTGGAAGGGGACTTCTGTTTGTTTTGTTTCCCAGGTCTCAGAAGCGAGACTTGGGGCTCCCGGCGTTTTCGGCGGGTTAGTTTCTTCCGGCGCGGCGGCTTCGAGCAACTCCGGTAAATCTTCCCAGAAAAATTCGCGGCGATCGACAATCTTGCCGGCGCGGACGTGGAAGAGGTTGACAGCCAGGTTGCCGTCCTCGAAGTGATAACCAAAGACGTCGGTGTCATCGCTTTGCTCGGCGGTGGCGGCGCGCTGTTTTTCCTGGAGTTGGTGAATGGTGGAGAGCTGGTCGCGCAGGCGAGCAGCAGTCTCGAACTGTTCAGCCGCTGCCGCGTCCATCATGCGCGCGGTGAGCGTGCGTTCGAGTTCCGCGTGGCGGCCTTCGAGCAACAGGCGCGCGTCGCGCACGGCGCTCTTGTATATCTCCGGCGTTGTGAGTTCCTCTACACAGGGTCCCAGGCAGCGATGAATGTAGTACTGCAGGCATGCGCGGGGGTGGTATCGGGAGAGATCCACCTTGCAACTGGGGATGAGAAAGCTGCGATGAATCAGCTCGACCACGCGGTAAGCCAGGCTGCCGGGAAAGTACGGGCCAAAATAAGCCGCGCCGTCTTTGAGCAGGCGGCGGGTGACGAAGACCTTGGGGAAACGGTCGTCCACGGTGAGCTTGACGTAGGGGTAGCTCTTGTCGTCCTTGAGCAGGATATTGAAGCGCGGCTTGCGCTCTTTGATGAGGTTGGTTTCGAGAGCCAGCGCCTCGCTCTCGTTGCCTACCAGGATGTATTCCAGATCGACGGCCTCGCGCATCAGCGAGCCGGTCTTGGCGTCGGCTTGCGAGGCTTCTAAAAGATAAGACCGGACACGCTGGCGAAGGTTCTTGGCTTTGCCCACATAGATGACCTCGCCCTCGGCGTTCTTGTAGAGGTACACGCCGGGCTGCGTGGGCAAGGCGCGGATTTTCTCGTAGAGGTCCATGGGCGGAGCCAGTTCTTAGGATAGCGGGTTAGGGAACAGGGGGCAGGGAACGAGCAAGTCGGCGAGTCGGCAAGTCAGCGCGGGAGCGGCGGGCTGCGGCGAATTCCTATTCACAATCCCTTGCGCCACGCATTCCTTACCGGGCTTGGTAAAAAATACATGGTTGAACTGGACGGGCGATGCTGGGACTTGGTCCGCAATGCGCGTGTTTTCAGAGTGTTGGAGAGATTTGGCGTTTGGTCAATGAGATGCACTGTTGCTAAGCAGCAGTAAATGCCAGTTCCGCCTGCGGTGTGCCGCAAGGCAAGGAGCGTGGCGGGAAAGGAATGGGAATCATGGGCGTGTATCGGTTTGGAGTGTTGAGTTTGGCAACGGGATTGGCGGTGGCGGGAGTTGCGGGGTGCGCAACCAAGAACTATGTGCGCAACGAGACGGCGCCGCTTGTGGATCACACTAATCAACTGGAAGACAAAACGGCGGCGAACAACCGGCAGATTCACGATGTTGATGACCGCACACACGCGGGGATCAAGCAGGCGCAGGGCGCTGCCGACATGGCAGGCCAGAACGCGCAAAACGCGGACAAGGCAGCCAACGATGCCGGCAACGAGGCCAACCTCGCCGTGCATCGCGCAGACACGCTTGATAGCGTGGTGAAGGGGCTGGATACGTATAAGCAGGTGGCCGATGTTGCGGTGACCTTCGGCTTCGACAAGGCGGTGCTTACCAAAGAGGACCGCGATCAACTGGACGGATTTGCCGCGCAGCTTGCCTCGGCAAAGAGCTTTCTTTTGGAAGTGACCGGCGGAACGGACTCGGTCGGGTCGGCCCAGTATAACTATGAGCTGAGCCAGCGACGCGCCGATGCGGTGGTGCAGTATCTGGCATCGAAGTACGGAATTCCCGCGCACCGCTTCTATCTGATTGGCATTGGCAAGGACAAGGAAGTGGCCTCAAACTCGACCGCCGAAGGACGCAAGCAGAATCGGCGCGTGGAAGTGCAGCTACTGTCGAATACGGCCGATGCAACGCCTCAGATGGCGACCATGCGCTAACTTCCGCGCAGCGTCTTAGCACGCCAACAACTTTAGGTAACCAGAGAGGGCCGATCCGATGTGCGGATCGGCCCTGATTTGCGAAAGGGCTGGTTTGCGGCATGCGCGCCGCAGCTCAGCCGACAAGCTGGAAGCTGGCGCTCACAGCTTTTCCAAATGCCGAAATCCTCCGGTGCTGACGAGCATCAGGGCAAAAAGCAAAAAGTTGTAGCAGGCGTGGACCAGCGTGCTGGCGGCCAGTGAGCGCGTAACAATGCGCACCGCGCAGAGAATCAGGCTGATTACGATCAGCAGAACGAACGGCCCCATCGAATTGCCTTGCTGCTCGGCGTGCATCAAGGCGAAGGGCAGAGTTGTGAAGATGGAAGCGATCACCATGGCGAAGATGGACCACTGGGGATGGCCGGTGGCGTCGAGTGGGCGGGGAGGCCTGCCGGTGCTTTTCTCGATTGCCCAGTCCCATGCCGTGGCTAGAGCGGGCAGCAGGAAGCCGCGGAAGGCCATCTCTTCAAAGAAAGGCGCAAAGACCACGCCGAATCCGAACATGAGCCACGCGGCGCCCGGAGAGCGAAAGATATCTTCTATCGGTGCGTTGGCGGGACCGGGCAGCACAGCCTGGTCCAGCGCGGCGAGGGCAAAGCAGCCTAGTGCGGTGGCGGGCAACCACCAGCCCAAATAGAGAGCGGTCGCGCCGCGCCATTGGATGCCGGCAAAGAAGCTCTTGTTCCAGAACAGCGGAAAAATAACAAGGGCCAGGGAAAACGCGACGAGGTAGAGTATTGCTTCGAATCCTAGGATGTAATGAACATTGGTGCCGGCGTCTGTCAGGTTTTTGGCGCCAAAAAAATGGAAGTGCAGGGCAATCAGCATGAGCACCGTCGCGCAAACGAACCCGATGCCGGCGAACGCCGCCAGCAGACAAAGATGGCCGAGATGCGGAATGCGTTTCGGCGAAGCGATGCTGGTATGCGACCAGGTTTGAAACAACTCGGCCGGCCTATCGCTGGAAGCGGTGGAATGCCAGCTCGCCGGAGCGAAATCTGGTGCGCCCGCAGGGAATGAATTCTGCTCCGGTTCCAATGGCGTGTGCTCGGGATCGCTCATGGCAGCACCATCTTCTTTCTGCGAGTTGCGGATTTTTTGGGAGTGGCCTTGTTTGTGGTTATGCTTTTGCGACCGGCTGGCTTGCTCTGCTTTGATTGGAAGTCTTCAGTGTTGGATCCGTTATTTACTGCGCGTTCCACCGAGATCCGCGGAATGAATGAGTCTTCCTGGCTGCTTGCTGAATCGACACCCGCAGAATCATCGTCGAGACCTACAGGTGCGAGACGGCCGCTGCTGGAAGTGTAATAGCGTTTGAGAAACTGGCCGGTGTAAGAGCCGGCAGTGGCCGCAATCTTGGCGGGACGGCCCTGGCCGACGATGCGGCCGCCGTCTTCGCCGCCTTCGGGGCCCAGGTCGAGAATCCAGTCGGCGTTGCGGATTACGTCCAGGTTGTGTTCGATTATGATGACCGAGTTGCCTAGATCGGCGAGCCTGTGGAGGACTTCGAGCAGCTTGCGCACGTCGTCGAAATGCAGGCCCGTGGTAGGCTCATCCAACAAATAAAGTGTGCGTCCCGTTTGGCGTTTGCTGAGTTCGCGCGCCAGCTTCATGCGCTGCGCCTCGCCGCCTGACAAAGTGGTCGCGCTCTGACCGAGGTGGACGTACCCGAGGCCAACATCGACCAGCGTTTGCAATTTCTGGCGCACCTGCGGCACGTCGGCCAGCACGGTGAGCGCGTCTTCAATGGTCAGCTCGAGAATGTCGGCGATGGAATGCGAGTGGAATTTTACGGCCAGCGTCTCCTGATTGTATCGGCGGCCATTGCACACCTCGCACTGGACATAGACGTCGGGCATGAAATTCATTTCAATGCGCCGCTGCCCGTCGCCCTGGCAGGCTTCGCAGCGGCCTCCGCTGACGTTGAAGCTGAAGCGGCCTGGCTTGTAGCCGCGCTCGCGGGCCTCGGGCAGCATGGCGAAAAGGTCGCGGATGGGCGCGAAGACCTGAGTGTAAGTGGCCGGGTTGGAGCGCGGCGTGCGGCCGATGGGCGACTGATCGATGCGGACAACCTTGTCAATCTGTTCGGCGCCGGTGATGGCGTCGTGCGCGCCCGGTTCCTCGCGTGAGCCGTATATGGATTGCGCCAGCGAGCGGTAAAGAATGTCGTTGATCAGAGTGCTCTTGCCGCTTCCGCTTACGCCGGTCACCACTGTCATCACGCCCAAAGGAATACGAATTGTGACGTCCTGCAAATTATGCTCGCGCGCTCCGGTGACCGTGAGCCACTTGCCGGTAAGCGGGCGAGGATGGTCGCGTTGCAGCATCTCCGAGACGCCGGAGAGATAGCGTCCGGTGAGCGACTCCGGACAAGCCATGATTTCAGCGGGAGTTCCCTGTGCAACCACCTGGCCGCCAAGACGGCCCGCGCCGGGGCCGAGATCGAGAACGTAATCTGCGTGGCGGATGGTCTCCTCGTCGTGTTCAACGACCAGCACGGTATTGCCCAGATCGCGCAGTTTTTCCAGAGCTTGAATCAGACGGTTGTTGTCGCGTTGATGAAGGCCGATCGAGGGCTCATCCAGAACATAGAGCACGCCACGCAGCCGAGAGCCGATCTGCGTGGCCAGGCGGATGCGCTGACCCTCGCCGCCGGAGAGCGTGGTGGCGTTGCGGTCCAGCGAAAGATAAGTCAGTCCGACGGCGCAGAGGAACTCCAGCCGCTCGGCGATCTCGCGGCGGATGCGCTCGGCCACCAGCGCCTGGCGTGCCGTGAAGCTGAGGTTGATGGCCGCCGACAGAGCGCGATTCAGCGGCAGGGCAGTGAAGTCGGCGATGGACAGGCCGCCGATCTTCACAGCCAGCGACTCCGGGCGCAGGCGTTTGCCGCGGCAGACCGCGCAGGGCGTGGCGGACATGTAGCTCATCATCGACTCGCGATAGGAATCGCTGCTCGTCTCTTCAATGCTGTCGCGCAGAAACGTAAGAATTCCGTGAAAGCCGGTGCGCGGGGCCTCGTTCTTGGGTGGGCCGTATACCAGCAGGTGTTGCTGGCGTGGGGGCAGCTCCTCGAACGGCGTCTTGAGGTCGATCTTGTAGCGAACAGCCGCGAGGTTGATGAGCTTGAGCAGATATTGCGATGTGGAACCAGGGCCGAGACCGTCCAGCAGCGGCTTGGACCAGTCGGTAATTACTTTGGCGGGATCGAGATCGTAAAGCGAACCGAGGCCGTGGCACTCGGGACAAGCGCCGAAGGCGGAGTTGAAGCTGAAGCTGCGCGGCTCCAGTTTGGGCACGTCGAGGCCGCAGTCGGGACAGGCCATCGAAGAAGAGAACAACTGCTCTTCCCCGCCGGTGACGGCCACCAGCGCCAGTCCGTTTGCCAGTTGTAAGGCCTTGGCCACGGCCAGGTCGAGGCGCTTTTCCACCGAAGGCTTGCCTGGAGGAAGCGGGGGCGCGTCAGCCGAAGGACTCTTGAGAAGAATTCGATCGACGACCGCTTCGATGGTGTGGTTCTTCCGGCGGTCGAGCAGAACCGGCTCGGAGAGGTCACGCAGCTCACCGTCGACACGGACGCGGAAGCCCTGCCGGTCAAGCTGGTCAAGCAGCTCCTTGAACTCGCCTTTGCGTCCACGGACAACGGGCGCCATCACGGTGACGCGCTCGCCGCGGCCCAGTTCGAGAATGCGCTGGACGATCTGGTCAGCGCTCTGGTGGGCGATAGGCCTTCCGCAGTTCGGGCAGTGTGGCGTGCCAATCGAGGCGTAGAGCAGGCGCAGGTAGTCGTAGATCTCGGTGATGGTGCCCACGGTTGAGCGCGGGCTGCGGCTGGTGGTCTTCTGCTCGATGGAGATGGCCGGGCTGAGGCCCTCGATGGAGTCCACATCGGGCCGCTCGATCTGGTCAAGAAACTGGCGCGCATAGGCCGAGAGCGTCTCCACATAGCGGCGCTGTCCCTCGGCATAGATAGTGTCGAAGGCCAGCGAACTCTTGCCCGAGCCAGAAAGGCCCGTGACCACAGTGAGCGTGTTGCGCGGGATGCGCACATTGATGTCGCGCAGATTGTGCTGGCGCGCCCCGCGCACCGAGATGTGAGTGATGGGCATGATGGGAATCGAATTGGGTGCCCCATCCTCACCGCGTATTTGTTGTTGCGGCTAGGGTGGGAATCAAAGGCGCTAAAGTTTGGAGTGGCTGCCGTCGCAGAAAACTGGAGTAGCCGTGTGCTTGCAGCCACAGAAGTAGACGGTTTTCGATTCGGTGGCCTCGAATTTTACGGGTGTAAAGCCGCTGCCCTTATGGCTGCCGTCGCAGAAGGGCTGGCCGGCGCTCCGGCCGCAGGCGCACCAGTAGTAGCTTTTGCCGGCTTCGACAGCAACGGGATAAGGACTCTTTTGAGCAATCGTCGGTTCTGGCATGGGGAACTCTCCTCGAAAGGTGATAAAGCGATTATCGTCGAAATCGGAGAACGGCCGCACAATTCCAAAGAAAACCGTTCCAATCACGGCTTTTTGCTGCGGACTCCGATGGCCGAAATGCGATGATCCGATGAAGGGAAGGAGCAATCCGCCAGCGGTGAGCGATTCTGTGCCGCACAGCCAGCGGTTCACCGAATTGCAACATCCCTGAGGGTATTCTATTAGTCAATAGAAATCAGGGTCAACGCTGCCGCTTGATCTGCGACAATCGCAGACAACGATTCTTCGGCATTGCTGAATGGCCTGAGAACGGGCACGAAGGGTGTTCGATACCAAAAGGGAAGTGAGCGAAGGCTGGAGCGATGGCGGACTTATTGAATTTGGCAATGTTGATTGGCGCGTCGGTTGGCTCTCTGGCGTTTGGCGTTTTGGCGGCCTATGGAATCCTTCGTGTGGGCTTTGCACTGATTTGCCCCCATCCGCGGCTTATTGCAGTGAAGGTCCAGCCGGAAGCGGCGCTGTAGGATCGGGATCAGTCTCTGGCGCTGCCGTGCGGCGGGACCTGGGAATCGGCTTGCAGAGTGAATAGTAGCTGATTGGTAATTGGCCGAGAATATTGAACTAATACTTATGGGTGTAGATCGACACTCGTGCATCAAAGCCTAACCCCTGATCCCTAGTTCGGCGAATTGCTGGCCGGTTGCCCAGGCTGCTGAACCTGCTGCTGGCGCTGCATCATCTGCTGTTGCATCTCCTGCATCTGCTGCGGGGTGCGCGCCGGCCCGCCAGGTGCGATGCCGGGCGGAATGGGCGGTCGACCCGGCTGCGGCTGTGGCTGCTCCTCCGTGTCAACGTCTTCGTCGTTGGCGTTGGCCGGGGCGGCATTGGCAGCTTGTACTGTACTCCCGGCGTGGCGTGAACTAAGCACGATCTCGCGCGGCGTTCCCTGGCCCTGGTCTCCGACGAGGAGGACGTTGT
>Ga0224555_1003166_pt1 | contig 17470 bp, 18 predicted proteins | sample 714S23034metaG_FD_180687 | JGI IMG/M metagenome (GOLD analysis project Ga0224555, IMG submission 180687) | Peat soil microbial communities from Stordalen Mire, Sweden - 717 S2 30-34 | ecosystem: Environmental > Terrestrial > Soil > Wetlands > Peat | place: Sweden: Norrbotten County, Stordalen...
AGGGGCTTTAGCCCCTGACGGCCTGATTACGGGTAGCCGCCAGCTTGCTGAAGAACTTGGGTTTCGACAGGTTTTGTAACAGGGCCTGACTTCAGTCGGGCCGCAAGTTGCTTAAAATGAGAAAGAAGGGGCTTTAGCCCCTGACGGCCTGATTACGAGTAGCCGCCTCAGTTCATCTGGTTGGATTTCGACTTGAGATACTTATCGAAGGGAATTTCGAAATAAAAGAGCTCGTTGCCGTCCGCGTCGCGCAGCTCGTGCAGATGCAGCTTGGCGCCCATGAGCGGATGATCGAGTTGCGACACGTCGTAAAACAGAAAACCGGCGCGCGTTGTGTGCGGCTCGACCACCAGGGCCTGGTACTCGAAGGTGTTGAAGTCGTCCTCGATCTCCTTATCGCTGGCCTTCGGCTTCAGCTTGATGGAGGGAATCGGCCCGGGCATGGGAATCTTTCCGCCCTGGCGTTCTTTCTTGGTCATCAGCCGCTCCACGTCCTCCGGCTCGGCAGCCTGAATCTTGTCTCCCGCGGCGGTCATGAAGAGAATCCGCGCATCCCGCAGGCTGATGGGCCGGTTGCCGTTGTTGGTCACAATCAACCGCACCGGCATCACGCCGTGGCTGAGATAGTCCACGTGGAAGATCGACTCCTTTTCCCTGGTGTCATAGGGCTCGGCGGCGATCGCCACCTTCTCGTCGTCGTGCACCTCAACCGCGGCAAAGCTGGTGGCCGGCTGCACGGGAGGCGGAGTGTGGTCGCTGGCCACGGCCGGCAGCGCCAGCCAGAGCAGGGAGAGCGGAATTACCCGCGAAGTCCTCATCGTGCTCGACTGTATCATTTGAGGGTTAGACCGGGGTTGGGGAAATCCGTTACGCATGACCTTGTTTTTTTACAATTTGGCGCTGCTGGCGGCCTTGGTGGTCGGGTCGCCCTGGTGGCTCTGGCGGATGGCGACCACGAAAAAGTACCGCGAAGGCCTGCTTGAACGTTTGGGCACGGTCCGGGTTCGTTTGGACTCGAGCAAGCCGATTGTCTGGCTCCACGCCGTCTCAGTCGGCGAAGTGCTGGCCGTCAGCCGCCTGGTTGCGGAACTCGACCGGGCACTGCCTGGTTATCGAATCGTAGTTTCCACCACAACCCGCACTGGGCAAAGTCTGGCGCGTGCGCGATTCGGTCCCAACCGTGTCTTCTATTGCCCGCTTGACCTGCCCTGGGCCGTGCGCGCGTACCTGAACGCGCTGAAACCCTGTCTCTTCGTCCTGGCCGAAACCGAATTCTGGCCCAACCTCCTCAATGGCTGCTTCCGCCGCGGGATCCCCGTCGCAGTGGTTAACGCCCGCATCTCCGACCGCTCGTGGCCGCGCTACCGCCGGCTGCGCAGGTTCTGGCGGCCGCTTCTCAGCCAGCTCAGCGACGTGCTGGCCCAGAGCGAGTTGGATGCGGAGAGGCTGAAGGCGATCGGCTGTCTGCCGGAGCGCGTTACGGTGGCCGGAAATCTGAAATTCGATGTGCGCGGCGGAGACGGGACGGGCGCAACCGATCTGCTTAAGACCCAGGCAGAGGGCCTTCGTCTTGTGGTCGCCGGTAGCACGCTGGACGGTGAGGAAGAAGCACTGCTCCAGGCGTGGCCCACGGTCCTCGCAGTTGAGCCGGACCTTTTGCTGGTGATTGCACCGCGGCACCCAGAACGTTTTAACGATGTCGCCGCACTGCTTGAGAAGTCCCGCGCCGCATGGGTCAGGCGCTCAAGTTGGCCATCTCATTGGGCTGGCGCGCCTCGCCTCCTCGCGCCCGGCCAGATCGTCCTTCTCGACACCATTGGCGAACTGGCCTCGGTCTATTCGCTTGCCGCCGCAGCCTTTGTTGGCGGCAGCCTCATTCCCGCCGGCGGACACAATCCGCTGGAGCCGGCGCAGTTCGGCGTGCCCATCGTCATGGGTCCGCACTATGCCAACTTCCGCGCCATCACCGACGACCTGCTGGCGCATAACGCCATCCGCATCGCCGCCAAAGAAGACCTTGCCGAAGCGTTGATCGAATTGCTGCGCGACCGGCCCACCGCAGAAGCAATGGGGGCTCGTGGAAAGCAGGTCTTCGGCCAACAGGCAGGAGCAACCGCGCGGTGTGTTGAGGCGCTGCATAATCTGCTCGGCCAACGAGATCGCACTTCATGAAGCGACCCTGGCTTGCCCCACTCACGCCGCTCTACGCAGCCGGTCAAGCCCTGCTCAATCTCCTCCTGGGCACAAGCTTGGAGCCGGTCGAACGCCTCCGCTGGCCCGTCATCAGCATTGGCAACCTCTCCACCGGCGGCGCGGGCAAAACGCCTCTCACCATCGCGCTAGCCAAAGCGCTGAGCGCACGCGGTATCCAAATCGACGTCCTCTCCCGCGGCTACGGCCGCCAAAACAGTTTCCCCACCCGCGTCCTCCCTGAGGGCAGCGCCGACGACTACGGCGATGAACCCCTGCTAATCGCCCGCGAAACCGGCGTCCCTGTTTACGTAGCCGCCAAACGCTACCAGGCCGGCGTGCTGGCCGAAGCAGATCGACCTGATTCAAACGCGCTGGCCGTCCATCTTCTCGACGACGGCTTTCAGCATCGCCGCCTTCATCGCGACGTCGATATTCTGCTGATCAATCGCGAGGACTGGGGCGACAGCCTGCTTCCGGCGGGCAATCTGCGCGAGCCACGAAGAGCCGCCCGCCGCGCCACAGTCATCGCCCTCCCCGCCGACGATCCCGCACTCGCGGACGAGTTGCGATCCTGGGGCTGGCAAGGCCCCATCTGGCGTCTGAAACGCACTATGGAAGTCCCAGACGCGACCGGTCCCGTAGTCGCCTTCTGCGGCATCGCCCGCCCGGAGCAGTTCTTTGCCGGCCTCGAAACTGCAGGGATCCAGATCGCTCACCGGCTAGCGTTTCGTGATCATTTCCGTTATCGTACGGCTGACCTTAACGACCTTATCGACATCGCGACTTTACCTGGGCTTGGCGTATCCGCACTCATTACCACCGAAAAGGACCTCATCCGCCTTGGCAATCTAACCTCGACATTCCCAACTTCGATCGCTCTTCATACCGCCCGCCTCCGCATCGAGATTGAGAACGAGCCTGCCGCCATCGATTGGCTGCTTGGTCGTCTCAACCCCGCCCCGCCGCACCCGCCGCTGTGAGAAAATCGGTACTTGCGCACGCAGTCCAAGTTTCGCTTGCTTGTGGTCAGGCTGGGCGCCATGGGCGATATTCTGCACGCCCTCCCGGCGGTCACCGCGCTGCGCCTGGCCCATCCCTCATGGGTCATCGACTGGGTAGTCGAACCCCGTTGGCGCGCGCTCCTCACCGCTGAAGACACCCTGGGCCGCGTTACCTCCCAGCCGCTGGTGGACGCCGTTCACCTGGCCTCCACCAAGCAATGGCGCAACAGTGTGCTAAGCGCGCAAACCCTGCGTGAAATCAGAACTCTACGCCGCAACCTCCGCGCCGGCGGCTATGACGCCGTTCTCGATCTGCAGGGCGCCATCCGATCAGCCGTAGTGTGCCGGCTTGCTGGCTGCCGCCGCGTCATCGGCGAAGCCGCTCCGCGCGAGGGCATCGCGCGCTGGCTCTTCACCGAGCAGGTGATCACCCACGGCGCGCACGTCATCGACCAGGACATCGAGCTTGCCTCTGCCGTCGCCGGCGATGAGCTCGCACCCGCAACTCCACTGCTGCCGGTCGACCCCGAAGCCGAAGCCTGGGCCGACCAGATTCTGCCTCGCGGCAAAGGGCAGCCTGCCGTGCTCATCAACCCCGGCGCCGGGTGGGGCGCCAAGCGCTGGCCGGTCGAGCGCTACGCAGCCGTTGCTCAAGGACTCATCTCGCGCGGCTTCCGCGTTCTGGTCAACGCCGGTCCGGGCGAGGAACCCCTCGCTGACGCAATCGTCACCACGGCAGCTTCCGCCACGCCCATTACCTGCTCGCTCGGCCAGCTCATCGCACTCACCCGCCGCGTCGCCCTGGTCATTGCAGGCGACACCGGACCGCTCCACCTGGCCTGCGCTCTTACCCGCCCGGTCGTCGGCATCTACGGTCCCACCGATCCCAGCCGCAACGGGCCGTTCGGAACTAGATTCAAGGTGCTGCGCAGCCCGGAGAGCCGCCGCGACCACACCCGCCATGAGACCCCTGAAGCAGGCCTGCTCACCATCCAGCCCGAAGAGGTGCTCCAGGCAGCCGGCGAGCTGCTTGGCCTTGAGACCACCCCATGACCCAGCCAAATCAAAGCGATTGGATCTCCAGATGGCAACAAATTGCCCGCCGAATTCGCGTCCCGCTGGGCTTCATTACCGCTGCGCTTTATCTCTTTGCTCTCTGGCGGCGCGCCCCTCTGCCGGCAGCCGTCACCTGGAGCCTGGCCCTGGTGCTTCCCGGCCTGTGGCTCCGCGCCTACGCCGCCGGCTACGTGAAAAAGAACCGCGAACTCACCCAGACCGGCCCCTACGCCTACACCCGTAACCCGTTGTATCTGGGATCGATGCTGCTTGCGGCGGGGTTTGCGCTGGCGCTGCTCAGTTGGCCGGTGGCCCTGGTCCTGGCTATTGGGTTCATTGCAATTTATGTTCCCGTCATCGCCTCGGAAGAGCGCTTTCTGCGCGCCACGTTCCCCGATTTCGACGACTACTGCCGCCGCGTTCCCCGGCTGATTCCGCGCCTAATCCCCAAATCTCGTTCAAAAGACGAAAGCGCCAACGGCGCATTCTCCTTTGCCCTCTACCTCAGGCACCGCGAGTACAATGCTGCTATAGGGGCCGCGCTGCTTTACCTCAGCCTGATCTTCCTACGGTCTGCTCTCGCCGCGCTTGTGCATGCGCTGCAATGAGCGTTTTTCACACATGAAAGTCAGTTTTGTTAAGGAGCCCTGCCTGCAGTTGAAGAAGCGCACAACCGGATTATCTCTTCTCTGCGCCTTTGCGCTGGCCGCCCTCGTACTGGCCCCTGCGGCCCACGGCCAGCCTGCTGCTCCTCTTGCGCCGCCACGGGCCGGCTTTATCTTCCCGCAAAAGCAGACCCTCACCTACTCCGTGGACTGGCGCGTCTTTCCCGCCGGCACGGCCGTGCTGCACTTTGAGGCCACCGGCGACCGCGAGCGCCTTACCGCCAATGCCGACACTGTGGGCGCCATCAACCTGCTCTTTCACGTCGGCGACAAGTTCCAGTCCACCTTCGACCGCGAAAAAGGCTGCACCTACGAGTTCGATAAGCAGACCATCGAGGGCCGCCGCAAGATCGACTCGACCCTCAAGCTCGACTACGCGCAGGGCAAATCCATCCTGGACGAGAAGAACCAGGTCACCGGCCAGACCAAGCACCTTGAGATGCCTATTTCAGGCTGCCTCACCGACCTGCTGACCGGCGTGTTTTACGCCTCGTCGCAGCCCATGGAACTGGGCAAGACCTTCGTTCTGCCGGTGGTGGACGCCATGCACACCGTCCCGGTGACCATGAAGGTGGAGGGGCGAGAAGAGATCAAGACCTCGCTCGGCACATTCAAGACCCTGCGCGTGCAGCCCACCGCCGCCGCGGGCGTGGTGAAGAACCGCGGCAACATCTGGATTTGGTACACCGACGACGACCGCCATCTCCCAGTGCAGATGCGCGCGCGGCTGTTCTGGGGCACCATCACCTTCCGGCTCACCGGGAACGACGCGAAGTAGGATCGACCCTCACTTCCCTGGACGCCGGGTCGCGATTCTTCCCGACTCAATTCGAAAGACCATATTTTGGGGGAATTTACCCATCGGTAGCCCGTTATCCACGATTGTGCGCCGATGCATGCATATATTCGGCGAAACCCTTCAAAGAAAATTTCCTGTCTAATCGATGAGCACGTCCGGCTTGAATTCGCCAAACCGCTGATGCCCCACGCGTCGGGCAAGAAAGCGTTGGAGGCGGACGGGGCGACGCAGCGGGCTTGCGGCCAGCGTCTGTCATGGCCCGGTACACTGAATTGTTGTATCTTGGCTGCAATGCCCACTGGAGGATAATGTGCCATTCCTGAAATCCCTGCGTCTGGATGGGATCCTTTCGTTTCCTCCCGGCTCGGAGCCAATACCGCTGACAGGGCTGAATGTCCTGATCGGACCCAACGGTTCGGGGAAGTCCAACCTCATCGAGGGGATCGAATTACTCCACGCAACGCCGACCGGCTTTTCGACCGCAATTCGCGAAGGCGGCGGTGTGCGCGAGTGGCTTTGGAAGGGGGATAACGCCAGCGGAATTGGCACGATTGAGGCGCATGTTGAAGACTATGAATTTGAACTGATCCCCGGTTCTTCTTTAGCAATGGGGGGGAAGAGGCCCGATGTACCTCTGACTCTTCGTTACAAACTCTCCTTTGTTGAATTGGGTCATAGGGTCGAGATAACGGATGAGGCCATCGAAGACGACGCGACCAACGGCGACGAAGTCGTGGATGCTCGATTCCACTATCGATTCCAAGAAGGCCATTCAGTAGTCAAGGCCAGAACCGCCAATACTGGTGGATATGATTTTTCGAGGTTTGATCTCAGAGCGAAACGGGAATTGGATCGTAAGGACATCAAACCCGACGAATCCATCTTGATGCAGCTCAAAGATTCGTTTGCCTATCCTGAGTTGACGGAGCTAGGACGGCAGTTTGGACAAATCGCAACATTTCGCGAGTGGACATTTGGGCGCTACGCGGCGGTTCGCAGACCCCAGCGGACCGATCTAGCCGCGGATGTTCTTGCGTCCGACTCAAGCAACCTGGGAATGCTTCTCAACCAGCTGGAGCATTTGGGCGCTCAGTCGGAATTCCGCAGATATTTGTCTCGTTTCTTGCCTCGTTTTGAGAGATTCAGCACACGCGTTGAAGGTGCCACAATACAGTTTTATTTGCATGAGAATGGACTCAAGCAGCCGGTTCCCGCCACTCGCCTGTCTGACGGAACCATCCGCTTCATGGCGATTCTGGCGCAGTTGCTGTCTCCCACGCCGCCTCCGTTAATTTGCATGGAGGAGCCGGAGCTTGGTCTTCATCCCGACGCGATTGCGTTGCTCGCAAGCCTGTTGCAGGAAGCTTCAACGCGAACCCAACTGATCGTCACGACCCACTCGGACGCGCTTGTCTCCGCGCTGACTGAAGTTGCCGAATCGGTGATGGTATGCGAGTACCGGGGCGGCACGGTTATGAAGAGACTCGAATCGGAGAAACTGCGATTCTGGTTGGATAAGTACAAGCTCGGAGAAATCTGGCGCATCGGCGAAATCGGGGGCAACCTGTGACCGAGATTGCCGTGTACATTGAAGGCGGCGGAGACACCGCGGAACAGAAGGCCGAACTTCGGCAGGGATTCGATGCCTTATTCGCAAGCGAGAAATCAAAAGCTCGGGAAAAGCGAGGAAGTTTAAGATTCGTCCCCTGTGGAGGGCGACAGCGAGCCTACGAAGCATTTATCAATTCCTTGACAGTGAATCCGAGGACGATGAACGCACTGCTTGTCGATTCGGAGACTCCGATTGCTCCGGTTCCTGCAAACAAAGCCGAAGACACAAGGGCCCGCATAACTCACCTACAGCAAAAGGACGGAACAGCTGGACGTGGGCAAGGCGATGGTTGGGAGCTGGGCAACGTGCCGCCGGAGCAAGTTCATCTGATGGTGCAGTGCATGGAAGCGTGGATCGTTGCCGACCCGGATGCGCTGGAGGGGTTCTACAAGCCAAAGTTCTTCAAGAAGGAAAAGCTGCCGAAACGCTCAAACCTGGAACAAGAATCCAAATCGGATTTATATGCGGCGCTGGACAAAGAGACAAAGGGCTCGCGAAAGGGAACTTACGGAAAGATAACCCACGCGGGCAAAATCCTGGTTCTGATTGACCCAGAGAAGGTTGCCAATCGTTGCCCTCGCTTTGCCATCTTTCGGGAGTGGCTTAACGAGTCGATCGACAATCCGCCTGCCACGGCTTGACGGTTCAAACAGTTCTACCCCTTGCGGCGGTAGAGCACCTGAAATTCGTAGCCTGGGTTGGTCGGGAAGAGGCCGGCGACGTGCCGCAATCGCTCGGCCAGCGCCGGGGCGGCCAGCAGCGGGTATTCGCGCTCGCGCAGGTCGTGGTAGTCGAAGTCGACTGCCAGCGACAGCATGTAGACGGCCAGCGCATCGGAAAACGTCGACTCGTAGTAGCTGGTGCGCGCGCGCTCGTCGATATGTTTCTGTCCGGCAAGGCTGTCTGGATTTCTGTTGTCTTGTGCGCGGCGGCGGCTCTCCCAGGCGTCCTGGCTGGTCTCGCCGCGTACCTGCGCCTCGGCCTGCGACCACACGAGCGAGGAAAAGCTCTCCGGCACACCGGCGGCCTCAACAAAGTTGTGCGCCACGTTGATGAAAAACTCAAAGGCCAACCCGAACCGGTCCTCGACCAGCCGCGTGGAAATAAAAACCGCTTCGGTACTGCCGAATGTCGCGTTGCGATGGCAGATGGCGCGGTCGCCCAGATCGACGGTATAGGCGGGTGCGATCATGGTTTCGCCCGTGTCGGCAATGGCCAGAGGGACGAAATAATAGGCGCGATTGGTGAGCGCGGGGGCCATGGTTGCCGGTACGGCGCCCGCCAGCCGTTCCAGGTCGGTATCGGAGACGCGCGTCTCACCCCACGCGGCGTAGTGAATGCCGTTGGCGGCCACGGCCACGGTGACCTTCGTCGCCACCTTCTCCGCATGCCAAAGCTCGATTTGTGCGCCCGTCGTCACTGAACTTGTATTCTAGATGATGAAGGCGCCCGAAAGGATGGAACACACACCAATGCCCCAATCCGCCACTTCGCCACACCCCGTCGGTGGAACCTTCCTCGGCTTCCCGTTGTCAGGCTTCAGCTTCTTTCAGAGCCTGCTGCTGGCCGTCGCCTCGGCCTTTTTCACCTTCTTCGCGACCACCTGCATCGCCATCTTCTCGCTGCTGGCGTGGAACCTGATCGGCGGCCACACGGTGAACTACGCGGACAGCTATCTCTACGTGGGATTTCCCGCCGGAGTGCTGGTGCTGATCGTGGCGCTGCCGCTGTTCGGCACGCTGTGGGTGCGGGCCAAGGTGCGCAGGTAGGCTTCTTCTTCTCGCACTGAATAAAATCCGAGCCCCATCAGACAAAAAAGCGGCCGATCCCGAGGTGGGATGGCCGCCGTCTTGTCTTGAATCTGCCGCGTTCCAGCCTCGCGGCCTCAATCCCCTTTACATCCCAGCCGGCTTCGGGTTCGCCTTATCGTACTTCGCCAGTTTGATCTTGGTGGCCAGCCCGACCTTCGACAGCAGCCAGATGCCGTAATAGTTGGGATCGACCTCATACCAGCGCAGGCCGTGGCGCGCGGAGACGGGGTGCGCGTGGTGGTTGTTGTGCCAGCCCTCGCCGCCGCTCACCAGGGCAACCCACCAGTTGTTGCGCGAGTCGTCGCGCGTCTCAAAACGCCGGCTGCCCCACAGGTGCGTGGCCGAGTTCACAAACCAGGTTGCGTGCAGGCCGAGCGTGACGCGCATGAAGGCTCCCCAAAGCAGCATGCCCACGGCGCTCTTCCAGCCGCCAGCCATCCAACCAAAACCAAACAGCAGCACTCCACTGATGACCAGTGGAATCCAATGGTATTTGCTCAACCAGCAGAGGAAGCGGTCGCGTGACAGGTCGGGGACGTAGCGCTCCAGAACTTCAGTCTGCGCGTGCAGGGCATTGCCCCAAAGCAGCCAGCCTGTGTGGGCCCAGAATCCGCCTTCGCGCGGTGTGTGCGGGTCGCCCTCGTGATCGCTGTGCTGGTGATGGACCCGATGTGTAGCCACCCAGAAGATCGGGCCGCCCTCAAGGGAAAGCGTGGCGCAGACGGCCATTGCATACTCCAGCCACTTGGGAACCTGGTAGCCGCGATGCGTCAGCAGGCGGTGATAGCACATGCCGATGCCGACATTGATGGCCAGCACGTAAAGCACCAGCATCACCACAAGCCGCTGCCAACTGAAAAAGAACAACGCCGCAATTGCGCCGAGGTGGAAGGCAACGATCACACCGAACGTCAGCCAGTTGATTCCCTGGCCGATGGATGCGGCGCGGCCCATGCGAATCTCTTGCCGGGCGGCCACCGCATGAACCGCCGTGGAGGCGGAAGTCTCCGAAATTTCAGGAATGGAAACGGGTGGGCTTGCGACGGCGGTTTCAGGAGGAAGCGCGGTGACGACTGAGGCCATATTGAATCAAGGTCCTTGTGGAGTGGCAACACGCCCACTCTAATCTCATTGTATAGGAGGCCAGGTTCAAGCCAAGCCCGGCGACGCTTTAGTTGTAAGCAAAACTACAGGAACCGGCCATAAGTGAGCAGTCTTGCTCACAACCAGGCACTCGACCGCAGGGGCCTTCGCAGCCCTGGGCAGCCAGCGTTCGCTATTCGCTGCTCTCTACGCCGAAGTCTCCGCCACCGCTCACAAACAGCTTCTCCGCCTGCCCGCGCAGCACGCGGTAGAGGGCGAACTGGCGCTGTGTTGCGCCGCGCAGTTCAAACAGCAGCTCGCCGCGATTATCGGCCAGCGCGTCCACCGCATCCACCAGGCGCATGCGCGGAGTGTCGTCGAGGTGTGCGCCATCGGTCACATTCTTAAGCAGCACCAGCACATTGCCGTAGAGGTCCGGCTGGGCCACCAGGGTGACAAACTTCTCCTGAGCAAGCGGGCCGGCGGTGTGCGCCGACAACACCAGCGTTGCGCCCGCGCCGTAGGAGAGCTCGAAGACGCGAAACTTCTCGTCCTGAAGCGGAGCGGGCGCGGGAGGCGCAACCAGCTTGGCCGTTTTCCGCGTCGTTGTCTTCTGGGTCGCCGTCTTCTGGGCCGTCTTCTTCGGCGCGGGGGGGGGCGGAGGCGGATTCATGCCCAGAGCGTTGCGGGCAATATCCTCCAGAGCTGACTTCATTTTTGTCTCATCGTCCGGATTGGCCCACTGATAATCCCAGGGATGCACGGGGTGGGTCTTGGCGTCGGAGACGGCCACGGCCTGCTGCATGTCGGGCGGCAGACCCATCAGGCTGGGAGTTACCTTGAGGTTATCGGCGTTCGACCGGCCCCGCTTGAGCCGCGGGCGGTCGGGGTCGGCGTCGTCGGGCACCGAGTCGACATGAGCCACGTCCTCAGGCGGCTTCTTATGGTTCTTCTTCAGCACTGGCCGGTCGGGATCGTCCGCACCCGTTGTGCTGCTCGACCCCGATGCGCTGCTGCCAGACCCGCTTCCGGTCCCGGTGCTGTCGGAAGAATCCTTGCGGTGCAAGGTCGGCTCGTTGGACGAAGAAGTTGAACCTGTGTTCGTCGTGCCGGCGGGCGTCGTACCGGCCGTGCCCGCATCGCTGCTGCCGCTTGAAGGCGACCGATGCAGCGTAGGCCGGTCCGGATCGCTGTCGGCTGCGGGCCCCGATGACCCGGACCCAGACGAGCCAGAGCCAGCCGAGCCGGAGCCCGAGCTACCGCTCGTGCCGCCTCCCGAGGGCGCGTCGCCGGCGCGATGCTTGCGGTGCAGGACCGGCTCATCGCTCCTGGCATCGTCGTCGAATTTGGCCATGTCCAGTGCGGGCCGCCTGGGGCGCTCGACGGGCATCGGCTTCCACCACCCGTAGCCCACCCACGAACCCTGCTCCTGCCCCGCATTCTTGATGTCGTACAGGCCCACGGGCTTGCCGTCCTGATCCAGCTCGTACTCCACCTCGCCGGCCAGGGCCAGCGGCTCAGGCCGGGCCAGGTAGATGCCGCCGTCCTGCAATTCGCCGCCGTCCAGCACGGCTACGGGAACCAGGCGGCTGGTCTTGGGCTTGCCCAGGTCGCCAGTCCACTCCAGCACGGCGATGGACCGCAATTCCGGCGTTTCCTTGCCTGTCTTGACAATCTGCCCAGGGTATTGCGCACTGGCCGGAATCGCGGCCATCAGACCCAGCACCACGGCAACCGTTCGTGACATCAACAATAACCGCGCTCTGCGCAATGACATTTGCCGCCCACCTCGGGAATAATCAGAAGGAATCGCCAATCCGGACCCTGTATCTACCATACGAGGAAAATCCCCATGGAACTAAATCAGAAAGTCGCCGACTTCACGCTCGAAACCGACGAGAACAAAACCGCGAGCCTGTCGGACTATGCCGGCAAGCCTGTTGTACTCTTCTTTTACCCCAGGGCGGACACTCCTGGCTGCACCATCGAGGCCTGCGGCTTCCGCGACACATTCAAGAAGCTCCAGGCGGCCGGCGCAGTAGTCCTCGGCATCAGCCGCGATACGCCCAAAGCCCAGGCCAAATTCCGGGCAAAATACGACCTGCCGTACACACTCCTTGCTGATGTAGACGAGAAAGTGTGCAATCAGTTTGGCGTGATGAAGGAAAAGAACATGTACGGCAAGAAGGTGTGGGGCATCGAGCGGACCACGTTTGTGATCGGCCCTGACCAGACCCTGCTGCACATCTTTCCCAAGGTCACCCCTGAAGGACATGCCGAACAAGTGCTCGCCCTGATCAAGGAATGGAAAAAAGCGCAAAAGTAGCGAGTAAAGCCAAGCGATTCCATGGCCGCCTGCTCTCGCGCGCATTCCTCGAAGCGGCGCCGGAGCAGGTGGCCCCGCGCCTTCTGGGCAAAGTTCTCGCGCACCGAACCCGCAACGGTATATTGGCCGGCCGCATCGTCGAAACCGAAGCCTATCTCGGCCCGCACAACGACCCGCCCGACCCGGCCGCCCACACCTATCGCGGCCCCACTCCCCGGAACCGGGTCATCTTCGGCCCCGCGGGACACGCGTATGTTTATGCCATCTACGGCCGTTATTTTTGCATGAATATTACCTGCGAGCCTGATGGCATTGCCGGCTGCGTTTTACTGCGCGCCCTTGAGCCGCTGGCAGCGCCGGGGAGCGCGGAATTCGCCGCGATGGCCCTCAACCGCGGCCTCCAACCCGGCGCGCCGCCCAGTCAACTCACCTCAGGTCCCAGCCGTCTTTGCCAGGCGCTCGGCCTCTCGCGACCAGCGCACAATGGCATCGATCTGCTCGATCCCGCATCCCCGCTTCAGGTCCGCGACGACGGCTTTATCGTCTCCGAAATGCTGGTCACGGCCCGCATCGGCATCAAGCATGCCGTGGATTGGCCGCTGCGTTTCGTCCTGCCTGAGCACAAGTGTGTCTCCGGCCCGAAGCGTTTAACAGGCAGCCGCGTCCTTCTGCTGTAAAATTCCGTCAAACGAGTGAAATCGATTCCAACCCACGAGGAAGTTCTTCGCTTGAAGCCATCGTCCGTTTCTCTGCCCGTCGCCGTTACTGCTTTTCTCACCGCCGCAGTCTTCGCCGTCACCACCGTTGCCCAGGCTCCGCAAACTCCTGTCACTCCAACGCCCGCAACATCAGCGCCCGCAACGCAAGCGCCCGCGACGGCCAGTGCGGCCGAACACCATAACCATCCGCACACCCCGCCCACCAACCTGCAGGTTTTGCCGAAGAACCTCACCGGCGACCAGGTGCACGAGATCATGGAAACGTGGGAGGCCTATCTGGGAGTGCATTGCAGCACATGCCACGCCGCCGACCCCAAAAACATCGGCCCCAACGGCCGTCCCCGGCTCAACTACGCCGACGACTCCAAGCCGGAGAAGGCGACCGCCCGGTTGATGTTCAAAATGACCGAAGACATCAACGTGAACTACGTCTCCAAAGTCCCCAGTTCCGAGGTGCCGGTCACCTGCGGGACCTGCCATCGCGGCCACTTCGGACCCGAGCCGTTCGTCATTCCGCCGGACGATCACGACGGCCCGCGCCCGCCGCAAGCGCAGCCGCCTACCGGCACGACTACCCCTCACTCGATGTAACGCTCAGGGATCACATTTCTTTGCTCGTAGCCGGGTGCCCCCGGTCCCTCGCTGGGGACCGGGGAGAATACAGCCAGTGCAAGCCTCCCGCGAGCGTCTGCCGCACCGCAGGTGGTTAGGGCTTCCAGATGAACGTGGCCACTGCTCCTGCCGGCACGGTGGTCACCGCCTTCTTGCCGTGGAAGCCGATGCCGATCGCCTCGCTCGTGGTTCCGGCGTTGAGCGTGTAGAGCACGATAGTTCCATTCGTGTTCTGGAAGGCCACATCCTTCAGTTGCGTTCCGGCCGGTTCGTCCGAGCCAATGCGAACCGCGCCGGGCAGCAGGAACTTGCTTGCCTGGCCCAGCACATAGTAGTCCAGCTCCGGCTTCACCCGTGCATGATCCGGGTCGGTCAGGTCGATGGTAACCAGGCCGCGGCACTTGTCGCAGCCGCCCACGAACGGGCCGTGGTTCTGGTCGGTGGCCAGCGCCCAAAGCACATAGCTCCTCGACCAGTTGCGGGTAACGGCGATGAGCTCAGCGGCCTCTTGCGCAAAGACATTACCCTTCTGCCATGCACCTCCGCTCGACTCGGTCACCCACTGATCCTTCAGCGGAAACTCCTCATGATTCTTCGTCATGACCGACGGATCGCCGCCGTAGTGATGCCATGCGGTACCGGCCGCCAGGGCGCCGGCCTTCGGATCTTTCAGCACCGTCTCGGGGTAATCCGGCCGGTCCCAGTTGTGGTCATAGGCCATGACCTTGGGACTCAGGTGAGCCGCAGCCAGTGCCGGCCCAAGCGCCTCGCCGAAGAAGGCAGCCTGCTCGGTTGCCAGCATCTGCATGCCGCTGTAAGTGGGCGGTGCGTAGAGCGGCTCGTTCTGCACGCTCAGCGCCCACACCGGCACGCCGGCCTCCTGGTAACCCTCAATGGTCTTGACAAGATAGCCGGCTAAGGCGGGATAAAACTCCGGCTTCAAACTCGACTTGACTTTTTCGTCCGCGCTCGCACCCAGCATCGACCCGCTGGTCTTCATCCATCCCGGCGGGCTCCAGGGCGTCAGCATCACATGGATTGAGGGGTTGATGCCGATTGCCTTTTTGAGCAATGGCAGGATGTATTCCTTGTCGTGCTTGAGCGAGTAGTGCTCGAGGTTGGGGTCCGTCATGCCGGCCGGCGTAGTGCAGGCCTTTGCCGTCTGCTGGCACAGGTCGTCATAGGAGTAGAACGTCACTGCCAGATCGGACGATCCGAGGGGCTGGCGCAGAAAGCTCAGCGCGATGCCGTCCTTGCGGGCAAAGAGCATTTTGAAGGCCGCGTCGGTCTGCTGGGGGGTTAGCTTTTTTTGGAAGAGCCAGGCCGCCGCGTCGGTGAGCGATGCGCCAAAGCCGTCGATCTCCTGAAAGCGTTGCGTCTCGTCGACGGTGATGAGGGGCACGGTTTCAGACTGTGCCGCTTTCTTTGAGAGATGCAGCGTCTCGCGTTGCGAGAGAGCCTCAAGCAGGTCCGGAGTGGTCTGGTAAACCGTGATGGACTGCGCGGCGGAGGAGGTAGCGGCGAGAGCAGCAAGTGCAAGACAAGCAGTGACGAGCGCAGACCGCAGCATGGAGCCTCCTTGAGTCGGAAGGAGAATCGTAGTTCATTTGCGTAGCTTGCGTAAGCCCACCGCTGTGGATTATGCGCGCCCGCCGTCGCGGGAAAAATACCCGCTCTTGCCGCCCGATTTCTCTTCGAGCTGAATGCTCCGTATGACGATGGATTTGTCCAGCGCCTTGGTCATGTCATACACCGTGAGCGCGGCGACGGAGGCAGCGGTCAGCGCCTCCATCTCAACGCCCGTCGGCCCAACCGTCGCCACGGTCGCCACGATGCGCACGCCGCCCGCAACAATCTCCGCCTGAACGTCCACATGCGTCAGCGCCAGCGGGTGGCACATGGGAATCAGGTCTGCGGTGCGCTTGGCGGCCTGGATGCCGGCGAAGCGCGCCACCTCCAGCGGATTGCCCTTGGGATTGGCAGGCAGCGCGGCCAGCACAGCCGCGGAAAGCTCCACAAACGCCGAGGCCGTTGCGGTGCGCCGCGAGGCCTGCTTGGCGCTCACATCCACCATGGACGCCTGCCCGGACGAATCGAAATGCGATAAATGCGAAGGCTCAGACACAGGTACTCCTCACGAAGCCAGTAGAATGCGGACGATTGAGCCCGCCTCAAGACGATGCGCCTCTTCGGGCACAACCAGGAAGCAGTTGGAGCGCGCCAGAGCCGCCAGGTCGCCCGATCCCTGCCATGGAACCAGTTCGACCTCGGGAATGGTTCCACCAAAATCACAATGCGCCGGCAAGAAACGCGTCAGTCCCGGCTTGCCGTGCTTGTCTGACGCTGACTTAAGCCGCGCCAGCGCAAATCGCGTACCGGGCCCCATGCTGCCGCCGAGCGCAGCCAGCACCGGCGCAGCAAACAGCAAAAACGTTACCGCCGACGAAACGGGATTCCCCGGCAACCCGAAAAACGGTACGCGGGACTTTTCCTTCCGTGCGCCACGCTTCTTCGGCAATTCCCCGAAAACCGCCGGCTTCCCCGGCTGAATCTTTACCCCGGTGAAGTGGAAGCTCGCGCCCATGCGCGCCAGCGCCGGCTCGACCAGGTCGAACTTGCCTGCCGACACTCCCCCCGAAATGACCAGCAGGTCAGCCTGCGCAGCCTGCGCGAGCGCCGCGTCGAGCGCCTTGGCATGGTCTGCGGCTCGGGGCAGAATCCAGGGCTCACCGCCGGATGCCGCCACCATCGCGGCCAGCATCGGCGCATTCGAGTTGCGGATTTGTCCGGCGGCCGGCTCGGCCTCCACCGGCACAAGTTCATCGCCCGTGGCCAGAATCGCCACCCGCGGCCGCATGTACACATCAAGCGCCGCGTAGCCGCAGGTCGCGGCAAGGGCAATCTGCTGGGGGTGGATCACGCCCCCGGCGGCAAGCAGTTCGTCGCCTGCGTGCGCCTGTGCTCCCTGCGGCACGATATTCTCGCCCGGCTCCAGAGCGCGCGGCGGCAGCAGCCGGACCTTCGCGCCGACAATCTCAACATGCTCGATCATTGCCACGGCATCCGCGCCCAGCGGAACCGGCGCGCCGGTCATGATTTCCCAGGCTGTGCCCGGCGGCAGCGGCCCGGCGGGAGCATCGCCCGCGCGCGATGCTCCGGCGAGGCGCAGAAATGCATGCGCAGAGGCTTCAGCAGCGCGGCAGGCGAATCCGTCGCGCGTGGAGCGGGTGAAGGGAGGCTGATCCCGGTCGGCGCAAAGGTCCTGGGCAAGCACCCGGCCCAACGCGCTTGCCAAATCCACCCGTTCGGCTGCGCGCCGCAAACCGCCCAGGCCGGCAGCGTAGGCGGCCACAAGCGCCGCAGCTTCCTCGTAGCCCAGTAAAGGCGGCCCAGGCACGGTGGGGCTGCGCGCAGCGGAGTTCATGGATTGGATTGTAGAAGGTTGCTAACACAGTGCGCAGCAACTGTTCGGCGGGCAAAAGCATGAAGAGCGCTCCAGGCAGCAGGAAGAAGGGCGTTCCCGGAGACCGGAAACGCCCTTCCTCGCACCGACAGCGGGTTTGCTCACTTCTTGGGCGCCTTGTAGGTGGAGA
>Ga0224555_1003167_pt1 | contig 17469 bp, 13 predicted proteins | sample 714S23034metaG_FD_180687 | JGI IMG/M metagenome (GOLD analysis project Ga0224555, IMG submission 180687) | Peat soil microbial communities from Stordalen Mire, Sweden - 717 S2 30-34 | ecosystem: Environmental > Terrestrial > Soil > Wetlands > Peat | place: Sweden: Norrbotten County, Stordalen...
ATTAGAACGCCTGCCTGTAAATATGAGTTGAATACAAGTCCTCAGGCGATAATCGGTGAGCAAATCACAATTGATCCGTTACAACCATGCATTTCATTGTTCATTGACGCCGGATTCATCGGGCGATGATGTGAGGCTTTTATTTCTTGCCTCATGGCATACAAAATAGTTCACTCCGCACGCAAATTCGCGTTGGTTGTTTTGCTGTTTGTGTTCTCCTCCCAACTGCACGCCCAGTATGAAAACGGGAGTCTGCTGGGGACGGTGCGCGACTCGAGCGGCGCGCCGATTGCAAACGCTGCTCTTGCCATCACCAATACTGCGACGGCAATCAGCGCTCAGGCGAAGACCAACGACGTTGGTGACTACAATGTGCCATCGCTGCGCGTCGGCGTATACACCATCACCGCCAGCTCGCCTGGATTTTCCGATGCGGTTGCGCAGAATATTACCGTCTCGGTGGGCAATCGGCAGCACATCGACCTTACGCTGAAGGTGGGAGCGGCACAGACGACCGTCGAGGTGACGGACGTCGCCCTGCAACTGGAGACGGAGAGCAGCGAACGCGGGCAGACCATCACAAACTACCAAAGCGAGTCGCTGCCCCTGGTGAGCCGCAACTACTCCGACTTCCTGGCGCTTGTCCCCGGATCGCGGCAGGCGCCGACCGCTGCCCTGACCAGCTCCGTCAACTCGCTGCTGCGCGCGGGAGCTTACAACGTCAACGGCCAGCGCAGCATGTTTAACAACTTTCTGCTGGACGGCCTGGACAACAATGCCTGGGGCGAGAGCAACCAGGGATTCGACAACCAGATTATCGCCGTGCCGCCGGACTCGGTTGCGCAGTTCCAGTTCGTCACCAATAACGAGAGCGCGGAGTATGGGCGCTCATCCGGCGCGACGATCAATGTGGCCACCGAGAGCGGCAGCAACCGCGTCCATGCCACGCTCTATGAATTCATCCGCAACACAGACCTGAACGCGGCGGGCTTTTTCAAGCCGCTGGTCGTCGGCGGCAGCGGTATCATCACTCCGTTCAAGAAGCCGACCTTCAACCGCAATCAGTATGGATTCAATGTCGGTGGCCCGATCATCAAGGACAAGCTGTTCTACTTTCTCGACTACGAGGGTTTTCGCCAGGTGCTGAAGCCGCTGAGCGTGCTGACACTGCCTACGCAGAATGAGCTGTATGGCGGGCCAAGCGGTTCGATTGCATCGCCGACCCCGAGCCTGGTGGTCGCGGTGAAGAACGCAACGACGGGAACTGCCTATCCGGCCAACACTCCGATTCCCACAAGTGCCATCAACCCGCTTTCGCTACAGATCATTAAGGACTTTGCTTCGATCTCGTCCGCTCTTCCGGCCGCGGGCCTGGCTACCACCGGCCTGTCGTCCAACGACTACGCCGTGCAGGTTCCATTTACGGACAACGCCGACAAGGGGGATCTGCGCTTCGACTGGCAGATCGATGCGAACAGCTCGTCGTTCCTGCGCATCAGCGACCGCAAGGAGGATGGAGTCAACTATCCCAGCATTCCGATTCCGCTGGATGGCCAGACCAACGGCAAGATCCGGATTCTGGACCAGCAGATCGCGCTCGGCTATACCCGATTCTTCGGAGCAAAGAGGATTCTGGACGTGCGGCTGGGTCTGGACCGCACCAAGGCCGGCAAGTACAACCTGTCCATCGGGAACACAGCATTCAACTCTATCCCCGGGCTGCCGACGACCAACGCGGTAGTGGCGGGGGGCCTGCCGTCGCTGGGCATCTCGGGCTTCGCCGGATTTGGGCGGCAGAGTACCAACCCGCAGTGGCAGGACCCGGCGCTGATCGATCCCAAGGTGAATTACACCTGGGTCGAAGGGCAACACTCGTTGAAGTTTGGCTGGGAGTTCGAGCACCTATGGATGGCCGTGAACGACAACAATCCGCTGTATGGTTCATGGACCTACGGGGGCGGTTACTCGAACGCCGGAGGATCGACCGTCTCCGACACGTACTGGGCTGACTTTCTTTTCGGCACCACCAGCGCCTACTCGCTGGCCAACTACTACGAGGCACACCTGACGCAGAACATACAGAGCCTCTACGCGCAGGACGACTGGAAGGTGACCCCCAGCCTGACGCTGAACCTCGGCCTGCGCTGGGAGTATGGCTCGCCCTACGCCGACTTGCACAACAATATCTCCAACTTCGACCCGGGAAGCCAGACTGTGCTCACAACGACTCCGGGCGCGACGACGGGCAACGGCATTACTGCGTACTCCGGCAGCGGAACATACGGCCACACGCTGGTCAATCCAGACTACGGCGATTTTGGACCGCGCGTCGGATTCGCCTATGCGGTCGATCCCAAAACTGCGTTGCGCGGCGGCTTCGGCATCAGCTACGCCCATTACACCCGCGCCGGATCGGGCGACATTCTGGGCATCAACGCCCCGCAGGCACAGTTTGCCTCAGTCACGCAGATCGCGCCGACCCTCACCAACCACTGCTCCACGCCGCTTCCGGCTCAGATCATCGCGACTGGAACAACGACGCCCTCCTGCTATGCCACCGCCGATCAGGGCTACCCCAGCGGCCTGGTGACCAGCTTCAACTCCGCCACCGACAACATCACCTACATCCCCAAGAACACGCGGGATAGCTATGTAGAGAGCTACTTCCTGAGCATCCAGCGCAGCCTGGCAAAGAACACGCTGCTCGACTTGGCGTATGTGGGCAACCGCGGATTGAAGCTACAGGGCTTCCTCAACGCGAACCAGAAGAACCCGTCGCTTGGTTTCGCGCGGCCCTATGCCAACTGGCCGTCGGACATCACCGAAGCGCTGAATGAGTTCTACTCCAACTTCAACTCGCTGCAGGCCAAGTACGAGCAGCGCTTTGTTGGCGGACTGACTCTGCTCAACTCATTCGACTGGGAGCACTCGCTGGATAACGCAAGCGCATCGCTGGAGGGCAACACGCCGTCGCCCCAGGATGGCAACAACCTTCGAGCCGACTACGCGCAGTCGGACTACAACCTGCCGCTGTCCAACATCACCAGCCTGGTCTATGAGCTGCCGATTGGACACGGCCATCAGTTCCTGTCCAGCGCCAACCCGCTGCTCGACAATGTAGCGGGCGGTTGGCAGATCAGCGCCATCAACACCATGCAGGCTGGAACGCCGTTCAACATCACCTACAGTCCCAATGGAGCGCAGGCGGTATCGCCGCAGATCGCGGCGACCTATCGCGGGGCCAACGAGTACCGCCCGAATATCGTCTCCGGCCAGGCGGTTACGCAGGGGCGAGGAAACCGCGCCGCCAATACCGGCTACGTCAACTACATCAACTTCAACGCCTTCGTGCTGCCGCCGATCAAGGACGTCAATGGAGCTGTTCTAAGCCCCTTCGGCAATGCCAGCCGCAATCCCGGCCGCACGCCGGCCTACTACCAGACCGACTTTGCGCTGAACAAGAAGTTCAACACGCCGGTGGAGAGCCTGAAGCTGGAGTTCCGCACGGAGTTCTACAACGTCTTCAACCACACCAACCTCTACCTTCCGGGAACCATCAGCGGAACGCAGGGCACGACAACCCAGGCCGTAGGCACCGGAGGGACGGTCGCTCTGGGCAACATCGTTGGCGGTGTTCCCAACGGTGGCGGGCAGATCACCAGCACCTTCGAGCCGCGCATCATCCAGTTCGGCTTGAAGATTATTTATTGATCCTCTTCGTCGCTCGTCACTGCGAATTTTCCAAAATCGTCGAGCAATTCAGATTCGCGAGATGAAGTAGCCGACTTCCACAACTCCGCCTGCCTATAGGGCACTGTGTCTGCAAAGATGCAGTGCCCTCCAGGGCTGGCGCGCATGGATTAGTTCAACGGATGACGGGTTGGCCTGCTGGGCATTTGGTTTTGCTCACACCTGTGGAGATGAAATGCCGCCTCCATGTCTTCTCGTGGCTTGAACTGCCCAGGAAACATTCTGGGAGATGGATGTACCCAGCCGCACACACTACAACCCCAACCTTCGAATCGCTCTTCCTTGCGTGTTACCAACGATCTTTCAGTCCCCATATCCAAAGTTTACGCCGGATTTGGCGGCATTTCTATCCCTTATTCTTATCTTCGACTGGTTGCACTCAGTGACAAATAGCCCACCATATAAGGTGTAGCCAGTTCACTGATGCACACTGCAGCAATGAAACCCGGTACATGACGGGGTGCGTGGACGGCTCAATTTTAGAGTTCGGCGGCAGGTGCATATGGCGCCGCGAACCGTCTCTTCCACTCCCCGTTCTTCTTCAACATGCCGTTCCAATAGAAGTTTGCGATGGGCAGATGGACGGCCAGCCTGGCCAAAGCCAGCGTCAGCGCCGACATCCGCTCCACTCCCGCGACCGCGCGCAACTCCGTTTCGCCGAAGCGGCCTTCGCGGGCCAATTGCTCGCCCAGCGTGCGCAGCCGAGCCCAGAGCTTTTCATTCGCGCGGTCCGGCATCATCTGTAGCGCTTCGCCCCCGCCATGCACGATGGTGCCCACATAGCGTGAGCCAAAACGCCGCGCCAGCTTCTGCAGGTATCGCTCTAGCGGACGCGAATGACTCGCTTCGGGAAATCCGGACTGCACCAGGAAGCCGAGCGCCGGGTTGGTGCCCTCGGCCGCAGCGGTGCGCGGTTGCAGGGCCTCGATGTACGACTTCACCAGCGCTGGCATCGCATCGGTGTAGAGAGGCATTCCCAGGACCAGCGTATCGGCTTCGGCAAAGGCATTAACGGCGCGGTCGAAGCCGGTGCGGTGAGCCAGATGCAGCACCTCGGGTGCCTGTCCGCCGCCGCGCTGCCAGCCCTCGGCTACACGGGACAGCATCTTCATTGAGTTGGAGCGCTCGCCGCGCGGCGAACCATTAAGCAACACCAGAGAATTCATTGGCAACCTCCTGGGCAGAACGATCCGAGACGGCGGCAAAGACGAACTGCGACTTCAGGTCGCGCGCCATCCGTCGCCACATCTCCGTAGTGATTTCGTAGTCCTCGGGGTCACTGTCGCCACCCGCGCCAAGCAGCAGTCCCAGCTTTGGATAATTCGCATACCGTGCCCGATGGTGGAATTCGCCGCCTTCGACAACAAAGTAGGGATGGATCAGCGGGATCAACTGGTCTGCGGCGCGTTTCAGTAGCGCCGTCGTAAAGCCCATCGTAAGCGGAGAAGCCAGCACCAACAGCTCGGCATTGATCGCCGCCCGGCACACCGTTGCGCTGTCGTCGCGTTTTACACACACACCCGGCGTCTTCACCCAGCAGCCCCAGCAGCCGGAACAGCCCTTCAGGTTGAGCTCACGCAGATCGAGCGTGGTAACGGCGTGGCCCGAGGCCGAAAGTCGCTGGGCAAAATCCTGGACATACGTCTGGAATGATGACGAGGGATCGGGATCTCCATTGAGGATGGTGATGCGCATGGGGCAATCCTTTGGTCCATAGAATTCTACATCGTAGAACTGCTTGGCTAATCTAATTCTACACTGTAGAATTAGATTGTCAACTGGCTTTGGAATGGAGCGTAATGCGGGCCAATGGAGAGACTATCCCCTGTTTTCAAAGCAACTTGCCAGTTCTACGCCGTATAATCGACGGGTCGCGAGCGAGGCGATTATCGCTGCGAAAGGAGAATATGCCAGCAAGCAAGAACACTCCGCGCGCCATCCGACACAAGTCGGGCGCTGCGGCACGCAGCAAACGCCGGGAGGGGCCAGAGGAGCCACTGGAGCGCGAGCAGATTGTCTCCACGGCGCTGGCGCTGGTCGACCGCGACGGCCTCAAGGGGCTCTCCATGCGGCGGCTGGGTGCGGAACTGGGCGTCGATCCCATGGCGGTCTACTATCACATTCCCAACAAACAGGCGCTGCTCGACGCGATCATTGAGGCGGTGATGGCCGGAATCGACCTATCCGTCGATAACCCGGACAACCCGCCCGAGGAGAGAATTCTGTGCGCGGCACGCGCCTATCGCGACACGATGCTGGCCCACATCAAAGCGTTGCCCATTCTGCTCGCCCACGGCCCAGCCACACCCGCGGCCATGCGACCGGTGGAACGGCTCATCGCGATCCTGCGCGATGCCGGCTTGCCGCCGGCCCAGGCATTCGCGGGCATGCAGGTGATCGCAGCCATGGTGCGCGGCGCGGTGGGCATGGGGATGGCCATGGAAGTCAACCAGCCGCCTGATTGGGAGCAGATCGAAGCTACGCTGCGGCTCTTGCCACCCAGCGAGTTCCCCAACCTGCTGGAGTCGATTCCCGTTGCCGGCGAGTTTTTCGAACACGGCTTCGAGTTCGGCGTTCGCGCTCTGGCACGCGGATTACTTGTCATTACGAAGAGCGGCTGATTTCATTCCCATGTCAGAACGCCGTACCTGTAAAGTCGCCTTTTGACCATAATTGCCGAGCCAGTCTACGGATCGGTAGGATCGAACTAGGCGAAAGCCAGTCGAATGGCAGCCCATGCTGGCTTCTTTCCTTGGCGTCCTGACCCAACAGCAGTCATTTCGTAGGTAATACATGGAGTGCCTCATCCGTTTGAATCGATGGATGCCCGGTCGGCTTCTGATCTGCGGGGAGGTTGGACAAGAGCAGCGAGAAGCGGCTTCCGTTGCCCTGAGCGCTTTGCAGTTGGATGGCAGAGCCGTGGCGCTCGGCGATCCATTGAGCTAGGACGAGCCCCAGACCTGAGCCGGTGAAGTGGCCGTGCAGTGGCTGGGCGATGCGACAGAAGCGCTGAAAGATTCTGCTCTGGTTTTCGGCAGAGATGCCGAGGCCTGTGTCGGTGACGCTGATCTCCGCGGCAGAGTGATCGAGGCCTTGCACCTGAGTGCGCACCGCAAGGGTGACGGACTGGCCGGAGGGTGTATAACGCCACGCATTCTCCAGCAGGATGTTGAGCAAGCGCTTGAACGCAACATAGTCGGCTTCGATCCAAAGCTCGGGCGTATCGAGTTCGTAGCTGAATTGAATTTGAGCTTCGGCGAAGCGCTCGGCCCACTCTTCGGCGACCTCTTCGATGAGGTCGGGAAGGTTGACGGGTTCGAGGCGAAGAACCTCAACGCCGGCGTCCGCGCGGGCGAGCGATAGAAGCTGGTCGATGAGGCGTGTCATCTGCACAGAGCTATGCAGGACGCGCTCACAGGTGTTGCGGTAGTAAGCGGCGTCGCGCGGAAAGGCGAGGGCTACCTCGGTCTCGGCACGCAGTAGGGCGACGGGGGAACGAAGTTCATGCGCCGCGTTGGCGGTAAACGATCGGACACTCTGGTAGCCGGCCTCGATGCGGCTAAGCATCTGGTTCAGCGTGTTGGAGAGGGTGGCGAGTTCATCGCGTGTGTGCAACTCGGGCAGGCGGCTGTTAAGGTTCTTGTCGTTGATGCGCTGCGCCTCGGATGCGATGGAGGCAATGGGCGTGAGGGCTTTGCGGCTAATGAAATAGCCGGCCAGTGAGGACAGGAGCAGGCCAAGCGCGGTGAGCAGAAAGAGCTGAATGCTGAAGTTGGAGAGGATGGCCAGCGTCTTGCTGAGTGTCAGGCCGGTTTGCACGGTGTAGCGTATGCCGTGGACCGTGATGGGCTCGATAAGCGCGCGGACGTGGATCGACTCCGCGGTGTAAGTGAAGTAGACGCCGGTCTGTGATGCCTGCTGTGGCAGGACGAGCTTCGGATAGACAGAGGCGACGTGCGGCGAACGATAGAGCCAGTTGCCGTGCTCGTCGATGATCTGTTCCCACTTATTTCCGTGGCTGACATCGTAGGCCGCAGTAATGGCGTTGCGTAGTTGATCAGGCGTTTCGTGCGCGGGTCGGGCTTCAACAAATCGGCGAACACTCCGGACGCGCTGCTGCAGCTCATTGTTCTCCAGATCGTCGATGGCGTGATGCACCATCCAAAGCGCGGCGAAGCCGAGGCAGAAGAGGGCGGCCGCGAAGACCAGCGAGTACCAGAGTGTGAGCCTAACTCGAAGAGAAAGATGAGATGCGATTAGATAGAACTCCTTTGCAGTGTTGCAGTGTTCTGTTACTCAGCCGGCAAATACAAATCCGCGTCTTCCAACAGCGAGTAGCCGACGCCGCGTGTGGTAGAGATAAGGCCAGGCTGTTTCGCGTGGAGCTTCTCGCGCAGGGTATTGACCAGCGTATCGAGCGCGCCGTGACTGACGACGGTGGTGCCCCAGACGGCCTTCATCAACTGGCGGCGCGAGACCACCTCACCTCGATCGAGTGCGAGCGCACGCAGCAGAAGATACTCGCCTCGGGTGATGTTGACCTCAACCCGATTGCAGAGGAGGCGGCGCGATCTGGTGTCGAGACGAAAGGGGCCAAAGCAAAATTCGTCGGTTGCAGCGACACGTGCGCGGCGGGCTGCAGAGCCGATGCGCGCAACAAGCTCCGGGAATGAGAAGGGCTTGGTGAGGTAGTCGTCGGCGCCGGCGTCCAGGCCGCAGACGATGTTGTCCTCATGATTGAGCGCCGTGAGCATGACGATGGTCGGACGGTTGGGGCGCGCGCGCAGATGCTGTGCGATGGTGTATCCGCTGCGGCCGGGAAGGCCGATGTCGAGGACTATAGCATCGAAATTTTCAGCATCTATAAGCTGCTGCCCCTGCTCGGCCGTACTGGCCGTGACGATGGTGTGGCCGTGCTCCCATAGGCCGGTGCGCAGCAGTTCGACCATGCGCAGATCGTCTTCAATGACGAGAATGCGCAGATTTGTGGGTGTTTTCATTGGTTTTTATAGGCGCTCAAACTCTTACGCTAGCCGCAGATTGTTATAGCACTGTGAAAGCGGGTCACGATGCCATCTCAGGACTTATTTACAGGACGATGAATCTGCATTCACACTGCGCGCCTACCTTCGATCTATCCGGTTTCAGTTTTCTAGAGCATTTCCTGTAATTCTATAGACTGTTTATGCAATGCCTGAACCATGCCTTTGCGTCGTCAGCGGTGATGAGCGGCAGCAGTTCTGCGATGGCTTGGTCGAGGGCTTCTTTGCTGCGAGCCTTGGCCGAGCGGAGCAGCGTTTTGAGCTTCGACCAGGCCTTTTCGATGGGGTTCAGGTCGGGCGAATAGGGCGGCAGGTAGAGCACTTCCGCGCCACACTTTTCGATGCGTTCGAGCACTCCGGCGACCTTGTGCGAACTCAGATTATCCATCACCACCACGTCGCCTGCGCGCAGTTGCGGACACAGACAGTGATCCAGATAGGCGAGGAAAATATCGCCGTCGGTGGCCTCTTCAATCGTCATCGTGGCGACCACGCCGCGCGTGTTGAGCGCGCCCAAAATGGTCAGCATCTTCCATCGGCCGTCGGGTGTTCCTTCACAGATGCGAGAGCCGCCAAGCGAGCGCGCATAGAGCCGCGTCATCGACGTGGTGACACCGCTTTCGTCCAGGAAAATCAGGCGTTCCGGCGATATCGTGCGGATCTTTTCAATGAACTCTTCGCGCCGCTTTCGGTTGGCTTCCGAGTCGCGTTCGATGGCGTGGAGCGACTTTTTTTCAGCCGCAAACCGAGCTTCTTGAGCAGATACCAGACACGTCCACGGCTCAGGATTACACCGGCCTCGTGATCGAGCTTCGCGCGGATCTCGGCCAGCGTCAGATCGGGCTCGGCTGCGACCCAGCCGACGACCCGCTGCTGTCCTTGTGCATCGACATGTGGCTTGCGGCCGGGCTTGTGGGGTACCCGCTCGGCGTGGCCCGTTCGCCTGCGTTGTGCGGAGATTTTCTTCGCCCAACTCGCACTGACCAGAAACCGCGACGCCAATTGCGAAAGAGAATTCTCGCCTTGATCGTAGGCACTCAAAAACTTACGGCGCAGATCATCCCCATAGGGTCTCCCCATCTCGTCACTCGCCGCAGAAAATCGCCAAAACCAGAATACACTATTACGGGAAATGCTCTAAACAGATCAGCGACGATTGCGCGTACTGATTCTGTTCTGCGAGGCTCACATGCAAGGTATTACTTCGATCCATCGATCCAACTCCCTCTTCGTCTCCCTCTCACAAATTGATTGGTTCACAGAAAAAATGCTGTCCTTGGTCTGCCTGCTAGTATCCCAGCTGATGCTGTCTTCGCCGGTTATTGCCCAGACGCTCGTTGCGTCTTCGAGCACTGCCGAACTGAGCACCGCAACATCAACTAAATCAGCTAAAGGGTTGATTGCGGGTACGGTCGTTGACTCGCAGGGAGCAGCGGTTCCTGGCGCGCAACTGAAGCTCTCGCCACTGGCGATCACGGTTGTCTCCAACGATCAGGGCGCATTCCGGTTGCCCGAGGTCCCTGCCGGCAAATACACGCTGACGGTCTCCTACGTTGGATTTGAGCCGCAGACGTCGGATGTGGAAGTCGCCGGTGGGCAGAGCCTGAATCTGGCTCTGACGCTTAAAGTCGCCTCCGCGAGCGAGGAGATCATGGTGACGGCGGAGCGTCCGCACGGCGAGGCGCAGGCCATCAACGAGACACGCACCGCCGACAACCTGCTGCAGGTGCTTCCCGCTGAGGTCATCACCAGCCTGCCCAATGCCAACGTGGCCGATGCTATTGGACGTTTTCCATCGGTCACGCTCTACCGCATCGAAGGCGAGGGTGTCTACATCCAGGTGCGCGGCACCGAGCCGCGCCTGACGAATACCACCGTGGATGGCATCACCATTCCGGCGCCTGAGCCTTCCGTGCGCCAGGTGCGGCTGGACGTGATTCCATCCGACATGGTCGACGCGGTCGAGATGAACAAAACGCTCTCCGCGAACATGGACGGCAACGGCATCGGCGGTTCTGTGAACCTGCGCACCAAGGAGGCCGGCGACCAGCCTACCGTCAGCCTTTACGGTAACGGCGGATACACGAACATCATGAACGGCCGCGGCTCCTATGCGTTTGGTGGTACGACCGGAAAGCGCTTCGGCGCGAGCAAGCGGCTGGGCCTGCTAGGCAACGCGGTCTTCGATTACAACGGTCGCGGTATCGACAATATCCAGCCGGCTCTTGATCCTCTCTCGACCATGACCATGCCGTTCTATGACAGCAACACCATTCGCGAGTACCGCTACTATCGAACACGCTACGGCTTCGACGGCAGCGCGGACTATCGCGTCAACAACAACACAGGCATCTATGCGCACGGATTTTATTCGGATCTGAAGGACTGGGGCGATAAGTGGTACTACTCGCCGGTGTCGACGGCAATCACTGGCACTGCGGCCAACCCTGTTCTACCTAACCCCGCAACAAAGTCGTCGAGCCCCAAATTCTATACTTCCAGCAAGCGTCCAAACGCTTCGGTCGGTACGTTGATTCTCGGTGGCCGCACCGCGCATCAGGATTCGCTGTTCACCTATCAGATTTCGGCTTCGCGCTCCTATGAGGTCGATTCGGCGGGCAATCCCAAGGCGGACTTCTCGTGGGTTGGCCCGACGGTGTTCTGCAACTACGTTCCCTCCGCGCAAACCGACCTATACCATCCGCACTTCGGCAACTGCGATAACACGAACACATCTCCGCTGCTGAGCGCGGCCAACTGGCAATTCAAGGACATCACCATCTCCAAAGGACTTGATGCCGAGCTCGACCTGACAGCCCAGACTTCGTTTGCCAAGAACTACAGCGCCAACGGTCACTTCGGCGTCTTCGAGACGGGCTTCAAGATCAGCAACGGCCACAAGAGCTCGGACTCAACAGAGAATGTCTACGACACTTTTGGAAGTACTGCACCTTTGATGACGCAACTTCTGGACACCTTCAACAACACTGACTATTTCGGCGGAAACTTCTTCGGGGGGCAGTACGGGCAGGTATCGAACTTCACCTCGGCGGCGAACTACACCATGGCCAATTACCAGGGAAATCTCGACCAGCAAAAGACCGTTGGCGATACCTTCCCCAATCTCTTCCATTATGTTGAGCGCATCACCTCCGGCTATCTGATGAACACCATCGACTTCGGCAAGCTGCATCTCCAGACCGGCCTACGTCTGGAAGGAACGCAGATGATGACCTTTGGATACAACCTCACCTTCTATCCCACCACCAAGACTGCTCCTACGTCAGGCACTCCTTGTGCGACGCCCCTGCCGGCGAGCCCCACCGGTTGCTACACAGCGAATGGCGTCAACAACAACCCTTCGTATGTGGACGTGTTGCCAAGCGTGCAGGCGCGCTACTCGTTGACGCCGAATTCCGCGCTGCGTGCGGTTGTAGCGCGCGGCGTCGCCCGGCCCGACCCTTATCAACTGGTTCCATACATTACCGAGGACTCGACCGCCAATCCTGTGTCAGTGTCGATCGGCAATCCGAGCCTGCGTCCAGAGCACGCCAATAATTATGACCTGCTCTACGAAAATTACCTCCGCCCGCTGGGTCTGATTCAAGCCGGATTCTTTTTCAAACAGTTGAGCGCGCCACAGGTTCAGACATCGATCCCCGGTGGCCTCAATCTATCGGCTTTCCCTACCGGCTACTTCCCGGTGTCAGTGCAATCCGTGCTTGCACAATATCCCGGCGACGCGATCTCACAGTACACAAACGGGCAGAACGCCCAGATTTATGGTCTGGAGTTGAGCTACCAGCAACATCTGAGCTTCCTCCCCGGTGTGTTGCGCGGTCTTGGCATCTCGGCCAACTACAGCTACACGGCGTCGCGTGAGAAGGGCCTTCCTCTGCGTACCGATTCCCCGACGATGATCGACCAGGCGCCTAACACATGGAAGATCAGCCCAACCTACGACACGAAGCGGTTCTCGGCGCGCGTTGGTCTGGCGTATGACCAGGCAAGTCTCTTTCAGTACATGTACATCTCGCCGACCTTGGTCACAGGCGCGGATCCGAGCGGTCTGGGAACCAAAGGGCCCTCGGGAGATGTCTTCACCCTCACCCATTTCCAAGTCGACGCGCAGGCGAGCTACCGCGTATGGAAAGGCATCAGCGCGGTGGTCGACGGACTCAACCTCAACAACGAAGTCTTCGGTTACTACCAGGGAAGCACGCAGTTCATAAATCAGCGTGAGTACTATAAGCCGACCTACACCGCTGGTCTCCGCTACACCCTGGGTCACAATCGGTAGTTTCGGTAGAATCCTAAGCTGCTTCTTGGCGGGGCGCATGTCGTTTCGATGGCTTGTACCCCTCTATCAAGCAAATGGTAATCCAGCATACAACCAGTCTCGTACGCGAACGAATCTTGAGGAACTGAATGACACACACGATGTCACGATGGCTGATATCCATTGCCTGCTTAATCTGTCTCAATCCGGCCTTCACAGCAGCACAATCAGCCATACCTTCTTCAAAGGGCACAGCATCCGACCTGAAGTTCGTTGTCTACCTTAGCCGCCACGGGGTCCGCTCTTCCACGGGGATGCCGGAGCAATACAATCCTTATTCGCTCGCACCATGGCCGGCCTGGGATGTGCCGCCGGGTTATTTGACTGTGCATGGCTATCAACTCATGAAGCTGTTCGGCGCGTATGACCGGATGGAGCTGGCGAACGAAGGGCTCATTAGCTTGAACGGATGTGATGATGCGAGCAAGGTCAGCATTTACGCGGACTCCGACCAGCGCACCAGGGAAACCGGAAAGGCGCTTGCGGAGGGACTCTTCCCGGGTTGCCGCACGGACGTACAATTCCGTCCGGAAGATACCAACGATCCGCTCTTTCACTTTCACCCGACTCAAGCCCAACTGGGCGTCAACACACCAGCTCAGGCTACTGCTGCAATTGCCGGACGTATCGGCGGCGATCCAGCCAACCTTACGGAGGTCTATCGCACGCAACTTGGGACGTTGGACACGATCCTTGCGACCTGCGGTACCCCGGTCTCTCCACCTCAGATGCGCACATCGCTCTTCGACATTCCAGCCACGTTGACACCGGGCAGCGGTGGCCATGTTGCCGAGTTGCGGAGTCCACTGAACACAGCATCGACTCTGGTTGAGAACCTCCTGCTGGAGTACACACAAGGAATGGAGACATCCAGCGTCGGCTGGGGTTGTGTGGATGCTCCAAAGCTCCGGTCTCTAATGGAACTGCACTCTGCCGCCACTGACTTCACCGAACGCACACCCGTCCTTGCGAAGATCGCAGCCTCGAACCTGCTGACCGTAATTGACAAGTCGATCGAGCAGGCGGTTACCCAGAAGGCAATTCACGGAATCCCTGGCAAGCCAGGAGATCGTGCTCTCTTTCTGATCGGCCACGATACAAATCTGACGAATATTGCAGGTCTGCTGAACCTGACCTGGATCGCCGATGGGCGGCGCGACGACACGCCTCCCGGCGGAGCGCTCATCTTCGAGCTTTGGCGTGACCGAAAGACAGGGCAATTCTCCGTTCGCACCTACTTCACGGTGCAGACGCTTGAGCAGATGCGGTCGTCTGCCACTCTCACCCTGAGCAATCCTCCCGAGCGCGTTCCCGTATTTCTTCCCGGTTGTAGCGAGAAGGATTTTTTCTGCCCATTGCCCGCATTCACGCAAACCGTCCAACATGCAGTTGATACCCGCTATGTGACAACCAGATCGGTTGAACCATTTGTAGTCACCCCAGGGAAGAGATGACGTTGGATCGGCCATTGATCAGCCCCGGTATTACTGAACCAACGTGAGTGTTAGTCATCGGCTAAATGAAGGGCCTGGAAAATCATAATGCAAGTCGGCTTTCTCGGAAACTACGATTGTCGGTTGGTGATAGCAGGCCAATGCGCTCATTGAAGATGATTTACTCGCAAAAGATCCGATTACTAACGCTAAACGCCGTTGCATTCACACATCGATGCGGGCTGTGGGATCCGAGCTTACCGCCCGGCCCAACACGCAGCACTGCCCCACCCCGCCGGCCTCGCAGGCCGGCCGGAGGCGATGCGTCAGGCTCGCCGCAACCCTCCTCACCCTCACGCTCACCCTCTGCTACGCCGCCAACATCTTCCGCCAGCCCGGCGAAGACCACGGCGCCATCTTCTTCTCCATGCGTTTCCGCGATCTCTTCCGCTAAGTGAATGGAATCAGCACAGAAGAAAAGGCCAGATCTTCGGACCTGGCCCTTGTCTTTTGGCCGTGGTGTAATGTGGTGAAGGCATGGAACATACCTCAAAGTCTGAAGACAGGAAAGAGACGTACCCCGAGCAGGGAGCAGCATTCCGTGCATCTATCAGCTTTCCGCCCGATCTCGACGAAACTCTCGAAGAAGTCCCGCAGCAATACAAGGTGTCGCTGGCGTGGGTGGTGCGTGACGCGGTCGAGAGGTACGTCGCGGACGGAGCGGAAGACGGAAGGGGTGGACGCCTACCGCATGATTCAGCGCAACGGGGCGCGCATCGGGCCGATAGATGAAACTTATAAAGAACACAGGTAGCGACCGCGTGATCGACGACCTCTTGCCTTCGGGGCAGCCCAATCGCATCGTTCTCTACAATGCCGTGGACGGCAAAGTGACCGTCAACGTCTTCTTTGCGCGCGAAAATTTCTGGCTTCCACAACGCGCCATCGCTGAACTTTTCGGCGTTGGAATCGCGGCGATCTCCAAGCACCTCAAGAACATCTACGAATCCGCTGAACTGACGACCGGGGCAACTATTTCCAAAATGGAAACAGTTCAGTCCGAGGGCGACAGGCAGGTCACCCGCGTCGTGGAGTTCTACAACCTGGACGCCGTCATCGCCGTCGGCTACCGCGTGAACTCGCTCAAAGCTACTCACTTCCGCATCTGGGCTACGAACACTCTCCGTGAGTTCGTAGTGAAGGGCTTTGTCATCAACGACGAGATGCTGAAGAATGGCCGCGGCTTTGGTCAGGACTACTTCGACGAACTTCTTGAGAAGATTCGCGAGATCCGCGCCAGTGAGCGCCGCGCCTATCAGAAGATCGCCGACGTCTTTGAACAATGCAGCAGCGACTATAGAAGCAGTAGCGAAGAGACCCAACTCTTCTATCAAATTGTTCAGAACCGGCTCCACTTCGCCAGCGTTGGCAAGACCGCAGCGGAGATTGTCTTTGAACGCGCCGATAGTACCAAGCCATACATGGGGCTCACCACCTGGAAGAATTCACCCAAGGGAAAGGTTCTGAAGAGCGACGTCTCCGTTGCCAAGAATTACCTGAACGAGTCTGAGGTCTCCAAGCTGAACCGCCTTGTTACCATGTTCATCGACTTCGCCGAACTGCGCGCCTTGAATCGTCAGGTGATGATTATGTCCGACTGGCTCGCCCAAGTGGAGAAGTTCCTCAACTTCACAGACCAGCAAATCCTCCGCACCGCGGGCAACATTTCCCACGAGATGGCCCTCGCCAAAGCCCACGAGGAATTCGAGAAATTCCGCCTCAACCAGGACCGTGACTACCTTTCAGACTTCGACCAGGCTCTCGCTCGATACCTCAAGGGAGATACCCAGGCATGAAACTGCATTTTGAGCCAGACCTGGACTACCAGCACACCGCCATCGAGTCGGTGTGCGACCTCTTTCGTGGCCAGGAGACCTGCCGTATGGTGATGATCTCATCCGATATGCGGCTGCACTGGAAGTGCAGTACAGCCGTATATGCACGCAGCCTGGAATCGCAAGCCGCCGCCAAACGGCCACAACCACCTGGCAGCTCATCGGACTTCTCGGACTGACTGAAGCTGCCGAACCACTGCCGCCCCGGCTGCTGATCTTGTTCGATCGTCATCGAAGGTAGCGTGCGTCACCGCTTCAACTAGCTGGAACTGGCTGAGAATTGGTTGGCACGAACCGCTGATCCTCAGCCTTTGCAGTGCCACGCTGATCCATCTTTTCCCCCATGCACAACTCACCTTCTCACACACTGCGCCTCAGCAATGAGGCCAGCGGGCTCGGGCTCGATTCACCTGGAGCAATCCCTAGCCTGTCGACGAAAGAGATTCAACTCCCGGCCAGATAGGTTCACATGCTGCCAGCGGCAGCAACCCATGCACCGTAACCGCATACATCCAAAGAAAGATCCAAATGAACGAATACGAATTAAACGAGAATTCCGACGTGTCGCAGCACTGCCCAAGCGATCAGTACAGCGAGGACGACTTCAGCCTGGACTCCAGAATCGCCTCACAAAATCAGTATTACGGATGGTGGGCTGCAGAGAAGTGGCTTCTTCGCGTCTATCTCCGCCGCTGCTGCCGCTTTCTTCTGTCGAGGTTCAGACCGGTTAAGCCGGTCAACAGCACCTCTGACGACGAACTGCCCTTCTGATGCTTGCTGTTTGTGGGACAACACCATTAGCGACCGGATCATCGTCCTTGAAAGGAGACTTGTCTGAGGTCCATCAGATAACGGACGGTGACATCCATCGTTAGTTAGGGTGGGTCACTGGTGTCCGGTTTAATTGATGCGGTTATCTTGTAAGCTATTCATTTCCAGATAATTGCGGCGATTTTAGGGTGTCCACGATTTGAATTGCGTGTTGCTTGTTTGCGATGCTTTCGGGATTC
>Ga0224555_1003170_pt1 | contig 17459 bp, 11 predicted proteins | sample 714S23034metaG_FD_180687 | JGI IMG/M metagenome (GOLD analysis project Ga0224555, IMG submission 180687) | Peat soil microbial communities from Stordalen Mire, Sweden - 717 S2 30-34 | ecosystem: Environmental > Terrestrial > Soil > Wetlands > Peat | place: Sweden: Norrbotten County, Stordalen...
CATAATATACACCGTCGGAAGTCGCCGTCCAGGCGATGGATGTCCCCATCCCGGATGAACCGGGACAGTTATGTGCAAGCTGGGTGAAGCCGTCCGTATCATAAATATATATGCATGCCTGTGAATTTGAACCCGCTATTGATGTTTTAACCGTATATTGTATCCCCTTTAAGGCTGAAAACTTGAACCAGTCCGCATCACACGGCGTATTTGAGTTATGGGATTCCGGCGCACCGCCTACGGTTACAAGCCTTGCTTTTGCGGCGGACCCGTCGTCCTCATACATATCTGCGGGATAAAGCGTCGGAGTAAAGGTCGGTACCGGCGTGTTTACAGGTGTAAATGTATACGTGGGAGTGAACGTTGGCGTAAAAGTGAGCGTGGGTGTCATGGTTATTGATGAACCGGCAAAAGAAACCGTATACTCCGTATTTAACCCGTAATTATTTGCGCAGTCATACTGGCATATTTTCACAAAATATACCCCGTCGGCCGGTGCGGTCCAGGTTATCGTGGTGCCCATCCCCCTGATGCTGGAGTATCTGTATGCCAGCTGGGAATACCCGTCCGTGTCATAAATATATATGTATACCGCCGAGTTTGAACCCATCGCCGTGGTTGAAATGGTATACTCTATGCTCTTCGCCGCGGAAAACTTGTACCAGTCATAGTCGCACGCGTCGTGCGAATTATGCTGCTCAGGGGCGCCCCCGACCGTTACCAGCCTTGCGTTCGCCGCATTATCGTCGTTTTCATATACATCGGGCGCAACGGTAGCGGAAGGCACGGGCGTGAAAGAAGGCGTAAAAGTCAGCGTAACAGTCATGGTTGGCGTCATTGTGGAATCCGAACCCGTAAACCAGACGGTATATTCCGTATTTGCCCCGTAAACGCTGGCACAGTTATACTGGTTTATTTTGGCGTAATATATTCCGTCAGCCGGGGCGACCCAATTCAGCAACGTCCCGACGCCGGCCTGATAGCTGTAATTCGAGGCAAGCTGCGTCGTCCCGTCGGTAGAGTAAATAGTTATCTGCGCGGCCGAGTTCGACCCCATGAGTCCCGTCCTGACAGTATAAAGTATGTTTTTTTGCGCGGAAAATTTGAACCAGTCGTAATCACACGCGTCATGCGAGTTGTGCTGTTCCGGCGCGGCTCCTATGGTGATAAGCCTGGCATTGCCCGCAGTATCGTCGTCCTCGTATATGTCCGGCGTCGAAACAACCGAGGCTGAAGCGGTATTTGTCGGCGTGGGGGTGAATGTCTGAGTTATGGTGGGCGTCATTGTTACCGCAGATCCGGTGAATGATATCGTATATTCCGTATTGGCGCCGAAAGTATAAGAACAGCCCGACTGCTCGGCTTTTACGAAATAAACCCCGTCGGCCGGCGCCACCCAGCTCAGTGTCGTTCCCGTGCCGGCACTATAAGTGTAAGCCGTGGCAAGCTGGGTATATCCATCCGTCGAGTACAACGTTATATTGACGGCTGAATTAGACCCCATGCCTGTGGTTTTTATGGTGTAAAGAATGTTTTTTACAGCGGAGAATTTAAACCAGTCGTCATCGCACGCGACATTGGAATTGTGCTGTTCGGACGCGCCTCCTACTGTAATTAGCCTGGCCTTTGCCGCGGAGCCGTCGTCCTCATACGCATCCGGCGGATACGGGGTTTGTGTCATGGTGGGTGTCGGGGAATTTGTCGGGGTGAAGGTAAATGTATTTGTATTGATGACCGAAGGGGTCACTGTCGCAGCGCCGCCGGTGAAAGATACGGTATATTCCGTATTGGCGCCATAGTATGCAAAGCATGAATACTGGCTTATCCTCACGTAATAAATGCCGTCAGCGGGCGCGGTCCAGTTAAGCGTGGTCGGAACTCCGCGTGAATATGAATAATTTGAAGCCAGCAGTGTATAACCATTCGTGTCATAAATGTCTATCTCCGCTGCGGAATTGCTTCCCATGGCGTAAGTTTTTATGGTGTAAGGGATGCCGCTGACTGCTGCGAACTTGTACCAGTCGTAATCGCATGCAACGTTGGAATTATGCGTTTCAGCCTGTCCGCCCACGGTAACAAGCCTGGCCTTTGCGGCGGAATCGTCGTCCTCATAAGGATCCGCCGGGTAAGGCGTGGGAGTAATGGTCGGAACGGATACTGTAAAAGTGGGGCTTGCCGTTCTTGTCACGGTCGCTGTCATAGGAGTTCCGGAGACAGCAAAAGATACGGTATATTCGGTCCCCGCCCCAAAAAAGTTATAACAATAGTTCTGGAATATTTTTACGTAATAAACGCCGTCCCTTGGCGCCGTCCATGAAAGCGTTGATCCAACCCCCCTGGTAGTGCCGCATGTCTGGGCGAGCAGTGTGTAACCGTCAACGTCATAAATATAGATGCATACCGCGGAATTTACCCCCATGTCCGCCGTCGAGACCGTGTACTGAAAATTCATTGATGCCTGGAATTTGTACCAGTCCATGTCGCAGGGGACGTCGGAATTGTGCTGTTCCGCCGGCCCGCCCGCAGTAATAAGCCTTGCTTTTGCCGCAGAGCCGTCATCTTCATACTGGTCGGGAGTTACGGTTATTGTCGGCGTAACGGTCGGAGTCATTGCAAAGGAGGTTCCCGTGAAAGATACCGTATATTCCGTGTCTGCGCCGTAATAATCCGCGCAGTCGTACTGGTATATTTTCACGAAGTAAATACCGTCGGCCGGAGCTATCCATGTAAGCGTTGTGCCATTACCCCTTGTATAACTGCATGAGGACGCAAGCTGTGTGGCGCCGTCAGTGTCGTAAATATTTATACAGGCTGCGGATCTGTACCCCATTATTTCGGTCTGCACCGTATATGCCCTGTTTTTCACCGCTGAAAATTTGAACCAGTCATAATCACACGGCTTGTTGGAATTGTGCTGTTCAACAGCGCCGCCTATGGTGATGAGCCTTGCCGTGGACGGGCTGTCATCGGGTTCATAGGCGTCCGGTGCGTAACCGGCTGCCGTAGACGTGACTGTTGGAGTCGCGGAATTTGTACTTGTGACCGCAGGCGTCAGCGTCGGAGTAACCGTCAGTGTGTTAAAACTGGCTGAAAAATTTATCGTATATTCCGTATCCGCCCCGAAATATAAAGAACAGTTATACTGGCACACTTTGACATAATATATCCCGTCCGCCGGAGCCGTCCATTTGAGCGTCGTGCCCGCCCCCCTGATGTTCGTATAAGCCGAAGCCAGCTGTGTGGCCGCGTCCGTGCCGTATAAATAAATATAAACCGCCGAGTTTGAGCCCATAGCCGATGTTCCTATGCTGTATTGCGCGTCTTTAACCGCGCTGAATTTATACCAGTCGTAGTCGCATGCCGTATTGGAATTATGTTCCTCAGCAGGGCCGCCAACCGTAACGAGCCTTGCCTGGGCTGAAGTGTCGTCCGGTTCATAAGCGTCTGGAGCCGACGGCGTGGCCGATACCGCGGGAGTGGATGTCGGCGTCATTGAATAAACAGAGGAAGAAAATGATACGGTATACTGTGTTTCAGCGCCAAAGTAATATGAGCATGCATTCTGGTTTATCCTGACATAATATACGCCGTCCGCCGGCGCCACCCAGGTAAGCGTCGTCCCGGCGCCTCGTGAAGTGGTTATTTTATTGGCTAGCTGCGTCGTACCGTCCGTGTCATATAAATATATTTCCACGGCCGAATTTGATCCCATGGCCGTGGTTTTGATTGTATACTGCATGTACTTAAACGCGCTGAATTTATACCAGTCATAATCGCATGCGTTGAACGAGTTGTGCTGCTGCTGCGAGCCGTCGGCCTGGACTAACTGGGCCTGGGCCGCGGTATCGTCGGGTTCATACGCGTCTGTGCCCGGCGTGGCTGTTATGGTTATTGTGGGAGTGGCCGTCGTGGTGCCCGGAATAACCGTTCTTGTCGGTGTGGCGCTGGGTGTGGCCGAAAAATCCGGCGTGGCAATTATTGACGACGAAGTCACGCTTAACGTATATTCGGTGCCTGTCCCGAATTTTGTCGCGCAGGATTTCTGCGATATTCTCACGAAATAATAGCCGTTTGACGCCGCAGTATAATTTATCTGGCTGCCTTTACCCGGGCCGCTGTCATCGTCATAGGCCAGCTGTGTTTTACCGTCGGTCGAATAAAGGTACATTTCGGTGTCGCAATAATCCGACGCGCCCGGGTCGGTGGTTATGGTGTATGATGCCCCCGCAACCATTTTTATTTTGACAAAATCATAATCGCATGCGTCGTTGGAGTTGCGGTTCTGCGCGGCCCCATTGACCGTGATCTCTTTCGCATCCCCGGGGGTGTTGTCCTGTTCGTATGCATCCGGTTCACAGGCGGGCATGGTGGGCAAAAATTTTGATTTTTTCATGCATGCTGTCTGTGAGACTATCATGACTGCCAGAAATAAAAGCAGTATAACGGTTTTTTTCATCATTTTGCCGCCCCCGCGGCAATGGCCGCCTTGAGTTTTTCAACAAATCCCCTCACTCCGGGATTTTCCTTGAGCCTCAGGGAATATACATACCATGCCAGCGCGCTTTTCATATCCTTTAACGCGTAATAACAGTTCCCCGCCTTGCAGGCGCCCTGGGCGCTTATGCCTTTTTTGGCCGCGGCGGTATAGTATGAAATTGCTTTTTTATAATCGCGCCGGGCGTAATAATAATTGCCGTATTTTTCATACTCACCGGCCCGCGCCGCGCCTGCCCGGTTCGTTTCCTTTTGGCCGTCAATGGCCGAGGTGTCGTACCCGAGCCCTATTCCGGCGTTCAATCCGCCCGTACCGCCGCTGTAACCGCCGTCAAGCTGGATATAAAAATTTTTACCCAGGTATATTTGCGTCCCGGCAATTGCCGAATAGGAAAAACCGGAAGAGCCTCCGGTTGTCGTAATGGTTTTGAGCGAAGGTATGAATTCATCGGTTGTGGCGGACGATATCTTTGTGAAACCGGCGTCGGCTCCCGCAAAAAACCTGCAGTTCCCAAATGCCGTGGCCTGGGCCTTTACCCCGAGGCCCGCGTAAATCTGGTTTGCGGAATACTTTCTGGTCATTATGGACTCGCCCGTGGATATAAGCGAATATGAAGCATTGTATACTATGGAGGGAATGTAGAGCAGCCTGCCGTAAATATCAACCGGCCCCTGAAGGCCGGCATTTATATTCAGGTTTATTGACGGTACCGCGGAACTTTCTTCCACATCGGCGGCATAACCGGAATTTACCATTTCCGCTGTATAAGATTCAAGGGACTTAAAGCCATTATGTCCGGATGTATCGCATATACCTGCTGAAATTTCCGCGCCAAATCCAAAAATTACGCATGGCCATGCAATGGCTGCAATTAATAATAATATAATTTTTTTCATTGTTCCCAAACCCCTTTTTTGCGCTTACGATGATATAGTCCCAAAAGATATACCTATACATTATAACAAACCTGGGTTTTTGTCAATTATTATGTGATGTATTTCCGAATTTATAGACTATTCACCACGTGTTGCTATGTGTTCCCATCCTTCTTTTCCCGCAAAGTTCCCGCCGGCCTTCCATTCCCCACGCAAACCCTCTTCTTTTGCCGCAATGTCAAAATTGCACATCGCAATCCCCGTGTCCATCAACTGCATATCCGCCTTTTCCTCGCTTCTGTATCCGGGTGTGCGTTCAAGAAACAAATGAAATTTTTCACCTTCTTTTATAATCCTCCACGGCTGTTTGTTCGACGCGGAAGGAGAAAGGCGCAATGACTCCAGAGGCAATTTATATTTTCCGGCCGCGGCTTCGTCCAGGTGTTTATCATTGCTCCCGTCAAAAAATATATCTTTCCATGGTTTTCTTGTATCCGCTCCGACAAAAAGCCTTGTACCTGTATCGGAAATGTCCCTCACCTTTGCCGCGTAACCCGCCGGCACAACCGCCGGGACAAACTCGTCCGGCCCAGCGCCCAATTTTTCCATAAATCCGGCCCTGCTGAATGTCCCGCCGACCCATACGGTCCCAATGCCCAGCGACTGCGCCGCCAGTATATTGCCTTCCATAAGATAGCCGTAATCCAGGACGGCTTCCGGTGTTTTTTTGACTGCTCCGGCCATAAAATATTTCGGCCCCCTGATGTTTCCGTAACTGGCGAGCTGTTTGAGTTCTTCCGCCCCGGCGCCGGTAAGGTCAATCAGTTCAAACCGTATTTTATTCCCGAAAGGCCCTTTATTGTTTCCTTTTATAAAGGAAATAAGCTTTTCCTTTATTTCCGGGGATATGGCTTTATCCTCAAATGTCCTGACTGATTTCCTGTTTCTGGCATCGTCAAATGTTATCTTCATAAAGTCTCCTTTCTCCTCTCTACTCTCTGTAAGTTCTTGTATTTAAAGAAAACGCGGCAGGGTTTTCCTGCCGCGCTATTTTACTTATTCAGTTGTTTTTTTACGCGCCCTGCATCGTTGTTGTCAGCACCGTCCTGAAGTGGAAACCGTAAATCGCAAGGGTCAACGCCTCCGCAAGAAGCGCCGGCTTTTTAACCGCGGTCCATAGCATCATTTTCCAGAAATATCTCTTGCCTTTCTCGCGGAAGCCGAGTTTCCACAGCGCCGAAAATAAGGCCTTGAATTTGATGCCGAAATTAAGCTTTGTATCCTTTGCCGTCATGTTGTATTCCCTTAAAAAAGTGACAACCCTGCTGTAATAGTTCTTCGCGCCGAATATGGAATTCAGGACATTTTTATAACCGTCCACAAGCACCTTCGTGTCCATCTTCGGCACAAAATTAATTGTAAAATCCGTATTGTTGCCGTCGGAGGGTTTCTGGAGTATCCTTCCGGCCGCATGGAGCCTTTTATAGAGCCTGGTCTCAGGAAGCGCGTTGAGCATCCCTATCATGGCCGTCACAATACCGCTCTTCTGGATAAATTTTACCATATCCTCGAATACTTTCGGCGTGTCGGTGTCGAATCCAAGGATGAATCCGGCCTGCACCTGGAGGCCGTTGCGCTGGAGTATTTTCACCTTTTCAGCCAGGTCCTTTCCAACGTTCTGTACCTTTCCGCACGACTGAAGGGCCTCGTCGCTCGGGGTTTCTATACCCACAAAGACCGCGTTGAAATTGGCGTCCTGCATCAGCTGCATAAGTTCTTTTTCATCAGCCAGATTAATGGAAGCCTCCGTGTAAAGGGTAAAAGGTTTCTTTTTTGCCCTCATCCATGTGCCTATTGCCTTTAATATTTCCTTTATCTTCGCCTTGTTGCCGATAAAATTGTCGTCCACGATAAAAAGGCTTCCCTTCCAGCCGTAATCATAAAGCGCGTCAAGCTCCCTTATCACCTGTTCCGGGGTCTTTACGCGCGGCACCCTCCCGTTGATTACAATAATATCGCAGAATTCGCAGTCAAAGGGACAGCCCCTCGAAATCTGCATTGCCATGGAGGCGTAATGTTTTTTATCAAGAATCTTCCAGTCAGGCACAGGAGTCTTTGAGATATCCGGTTTTTCATCCGAAGTGTAAATATGTTTTGCGCGGCCCTGCGAAAGGTCCTCGACAAACTGCGGCATGGACGGTTCGCCCTCGTTCAATACGAAAGTATCCACGTTGTGAAAATCCTTATATCCCGTGGTAAATAGAGGCCCGCCTGCTGCGACCATTTTCCCGAGATGTTTTACCCTGTCTATTACTTCCTGCGCCGATTTTTTCTGTACAATCATCGCGCCGACAAATACCCAGTCGGCCCACATGATGTCGCTGTCTTTTAACACGGCGGCGTTCATATCGACCAGCCTTTTTTCCCAGCCGGCAGGCAGCATGGAAGAAACCGTCAACAGCCCGAGCGGCGGAAGCGACGCTTTTTTATTCACGAACGGCAGTGCGTATTTAAAACTCCAGAACGTTGCCGGGTATTCCGGCGACACAAACAAAATTTTCATAAAAACCTGCTTTCCTGATCTCCCGGCCGATTGCCTTGTGAATATAATATGACAACGGCTCAGGATATCTGTTTAGGGTTTGTTTTACGATGACCTGTGATCAAAGTATCCCCACTATAAATATACACCGGAATTGTGGTAATATCAAGTTTAAAGGGGCATGTTTCACTCATTGGTTTTGCATTTTAACTTTTTAATTTTTTAATAATCCTTATTGTGCCCGGTCAGCGATTTCATTCCCCTCATCGCCAGCGCTATGTCCCTGCCGCTGCTTATTGTCAGGAGGCTTTTCAGCAGGAAAAAAGGGTTTTTGTGTATGTTCCACATTTTTTTGCACCAGTATGCGTTGTCGTAATTTGATTTTAATATGTCATGCTCCATGTCCATCATGTCGTAGTCGGAACCCTCTTTTGTCAGCCAGCCGTGTTTTTGCGCGTCGCGATAAAGCGGCGTCCCCGGATACGGCATGATTATGGACGCCTGCAGTGAGTCGCCGAAATGTGTTTTGTACAGCATGAGTTCCTTCGCAACCTTATAAGTCTGTTTGACATCAGCGGTATCCTCCCACGGGTAACCCACCATCATGGTAAGCATTACCTTAAAGCCGTATCTTTTGGCCCGTTTTACGTTTTCCTTTATCTCGCCTATGGATTCCATTTTTCCTATCCTGCGCAGTGAATCCGTCGTTCCCGCCTCAAGCCCGACTTTTAAGAGCCTGTAGCCTATTTTTTTCATGATAGAACATTTCTCGTCCGTCAGATTTTCCGCCCTGGCGTTGGATGATATAATGAACTTCTTTTTAAGCCCCCGCTTTTCTATTTCAACCAGAAAACCCTCCAGCCACGCCTTGCTCCAGACCGCGCCGGATTCGTTGTCGTCAAAAACCTCGTACACGCCGTATTTTTTCACAAGCTCCTCAATCTCCTGCGCCACGTTTTCCGGCGAGCGCAGCCTTGCTTTTCTCTGCCAGAAGGCGTGCTGCCATATGCAGAACGTGCACGAACCGCCGGTTTCCTTTCCTTCCCTTCCGCAGCCGCGGCCGGTCAAAATATAGGCGCACGGCCTGTAAAGATATGCCTCGCCGTAAATTTCCCAGTGCGTGAGTTCCCTGTCTATAAAAGGCAGGCTGTTCAGGTTATTGAATAAAAGGGGCTTACCGGTGTTTTTTATCTCCATTCCGTCCCTGTAATAGATGCCGGCCGGCATGGCTGCTTTCCCGTCAAGATATTTCACAAGTATGGAAAGTGAAATGTCAAAATCACCGCCGGTGATGACAAAATCCACTCGGGATTTCTGGATGGATTCTTCCGGAAAAAAACTCACGTGGTCGCCGCAGATCGCGAAACGTGTGTTTTTCATCTGCGGCTTCATGTAATTTATCCATTCCCAGTGGAAGTTTATAATTGGTGTTTTTGTCTCCAGCACTATGAGGTCCGGGTTAAAATCCTTCAGTTCTTTTTCAAACTCATCTCCCGTCATGGCGCGGTTTATTGCGTCAAGAAAAAGGACTTCGTATCCCTCTTTTTTTAAAATGGATACGGCCTGGGCGGGAATAAGCGGAAATATTTTTATTTCCCTTGAATGTGTGTATTTGAACTGCCTGTTCTGCCCGAGCAGGGGTATTTTGCCGTCCTTAAAAACAGGGGGGTAAATAAAAGCTACGCGCATGCGGGCGGGCTTACCAGAGGTATTTCAGCGGATCCTGAAATTTTCCATCCTTGAATATTGCGAAATGAAGATGCGGGCCCGTGGTCCTTCCGGAATTTCCGCTCTTTGCTATGAGCTTTCCCGCAAAAACATGCTGGCCAACATGCACCAGTATTTTTGAAAGATGGCCGTAAATGGTAACGTAACCGTCCTTGTGCTCTACCTTAATGCAGTAGCCTATGTTCCCGTCCCACCCGGCAAATGTTACCCTGCCGTCGGCGGATGCCCCAACCCACGAGCCCATCGCCGCCCTGATGTCAACACCCTGGTGCAAAGCCACCTCTCCGGTGACAGGATGGACCCTCATGCCGAAAAGCGAGGTGTATTTGCCGGCAAGCGGGGAACGGAACATTGAACGTTTCGCGTATAATTTTTTCAGGTTTTCGCTTATGAATACCGGTTTTGCGTCCGGAATAAAGAGCAGGTCTCCCTGTTTTAACATCCCGAAAGGTATATTGTTTTCCTTTAATATTGTTTCCCTGTCAACATTATAAACATCCGCAAGCATCTGAAGGTTTTCTTTTGAGTCCCTTACCTCATGGACAACCCCCCTTTTTGACATAATAATCAACTGCTGGTCATAAACTGCGGCCAGGCTGTCAAGCTGGGGATTGGCGCCGACTATTGTGTTGATATTTATATGGAATTTTTTTGCCGCTGTCCAGAGATTCTCGCCGTGCTGGACGTGATAGATAAAATAAGCCACATTCTTTCCCTTGAACTTCTCGCGCATATATATAAATGCCAGATCCATGTCGCGTTTCGATATTTCAGTAAATGAGTCCTTGTAAAGGTCCCCCAGATTCTGTTTTTTGTCCTTTAATATGTCATTAAAACCCTGGGGTTTGATCGACGAATAGGCGTTTGTTTCGCCCGTTGAAATAAAAATACTCGCAAAAATGATGGCCGCGGCAAAAGCGATGAACCCGGATAGCACCAGGATTCTCTTATATGAAACCGTTTTTACATCATCTTTTAAGCGCGCGACAGCCTTTGAAATTAATTCAGCCACTTTTCCTCCGGTCTTTAATATAAATGTTTATATTTTATTAATATATAATAAATTTGTCCTAAAATCAATAGGCAAAATGGTTTGGCGGTAAATTGGCGGTAAATCTCCGCCGGTAAAGATACATTTTATTGACAATTATTGGCAGTTCCTATATAATCTCCTTCAATTGCACTTTTTTATGGCTATACCTGCGCGCGCTTTCATTATTATATATGGAACCGGGCTAAAAGCCATTTAACTTAACGCCACGGAGGTTGGATCATGACGCTTAATTTTAACAAAAAGACAAATCTGTATGAGGAAGAATTTTATCACTATGAGCTCCAGGATGTGTCCGAGCCCCAGCTTTACAGGGACATGTTCCCCTATGACGACGTCCCCAGGGTCTTTTTTAACCAGCGCCTTGTTCCGATGAATGTTGTGGATAACGCCTTTATCACGGACACCACTTTCCGCGACGGCCAGCAGTCGCTGCCGCCGTTCAAGGTGGAGCATATAGTCAAACTCTACGACCTGATGCACAAACTCGACGGCGACACGGGGCTCATCCGGCAGACGGAATTCTTCCTTTATACCAAAAGGGACCGTGAAGCGGTTGAAAAATGCCTCTCGCGCGGATATAAATATCCCCATGTCACCGGATGGATAAGGGCCGTCGAGTCGGATTTCAAACTTGTAAAGGAAATGGGGCTCAAGGAAACAGGCATTTTAACCTCTGTTTCCGATTATCACATATTCCTTAAACTGAAATGGACACGCAAGCAGGCGCTGGAAAATTACCTGAAAGTTGTGCGCGCCTCACTTGACAACGGCATAATACCGCGCTGCCATTTTGAGGATATAACACGCGCCGATATTTACGGTTTTGTGATCCCGTTTGCAAGGGAGCTTATGAAACTTTCCAAAGAATACAACATGCCCGTCAAGATCAGGGCCTGCGACACCATGGGTTACGGCATCGCTATAGCCGGCGCCTCCCTTCCGAGGAACACCCACGGCATAATTTACGGCCTGAACAAACACGCGGACGTCCCCTCCGAATGGCTCGAATGGCACGGCCACAACGACTTTTACCGCGGCCTTACCAACGCCTCGCACGCATGGCTCTACGGATGCTCCGCGGCCAACGGCGCCTGGCTCGGCATAGGCGAGCGCACGGGGAACACACCCATAGAGGCCCTTATAATGGAATACCTGGCGTTCCGCGGAAGGGCCGGCAAGGAAAATATAGACACCACAGTTATAACCGAAATAGCGGATTATATGCGCGGTGAAATGGGCGTTGAGATTCCCGGTAACAGGCCATTCGTCGGGAAAAATTTCAACCTCACAAAAGCCGGCATACATGCCGACGGCATCTCAAAGAGCGAGGAAATCTACAATATTTTTGACACCGACAAGATATTAAACAGGCCCCCAATGGTCGGCATCACGGACAAATCCGGCACAGCCGGGATTGCGTACTGGGTGAATAATTATTTCAAGATACCCGCCGGCGAAAAAGTCTCAAAGGATTCCGAAGGCGTCAAAAATATTAAATCCGCCGTCGACCGCGAATATGACGGCGAACGCACCATAGGCATTTCCGACGAGGAAATGACCGTTTTTACAAAGACATATCTTTCCGACATATACACAAAATACAGCAAAAACGCGGGGTAAAAAATGGCCGAAAAAATAACCTTAAACGAGAAAAACGAACTTAATGTACCCGACAATCCATATATAGCCTATATTGAGGGCGACGGAACCGGCCCGGATATATGGCGAGCAACAAGCCTGGTTGTTGACAGCGCTGTTGCCGCGGCATATAACGGTTCCAGAAAGATCGAATGGAAGGAAATATTTGCCGGTGAAAAAGCCAATTCAAAATTCGGGACATACCTTCCCGAAGAGACCATTGAGGCAATCAAGGATTATGTCGTCTCGATAAAAGGGCCTCTCACTACACCTGTCGGAGGCGGCATCAGGTCGCTGAACGTCACGCTCCGCCAGAGGCTCGACCTGTACGCGTGCGTGAGGCCCGTCAGGTATTTTACAAACGTCCCCTCGCCTGTCAAAAACCCGGAGAAGCTCAACATTATCATATTCAGGGAAAATACCGAGGACGTTTACGCCGGAATTGAATGGGAAGCCGGGTCGGTTGAGGCAAAAAAAATTATTTCTTTTATAAACGACACATTCAACAAATCCATTGTATCGGAATCCGGCATAGGCATCAAACCCATGAGCGAATTCGGCTCGCGCAGACTCATGAGGATGGCCCTCCAGCACGCCGTAAAGAACAAAAACAGGTCGGTGACCATCGTGCACAAGGGCAATATAATGAAATATACCGAGGGGGCCTTCGCGAAATGGTGCTATAAGGAAGCCGCGGAAAATTTCCGCGATGCAACCGTAAAGGAATCGGACCTAAAACCCGGTGAAGATGCCGGTTCCAGGATACTCATCAAGGACCGAATAGCGGACGCAATGTTCCAGCAGATACTTTTAAGGCCGGACGAATATGATGTCGTCGTCACTCCGAATCTAAACGGCGATTATCTTTCCGACGCGGCCGCCGCTCAGGTCGGCGGGCTCGGCATGGCTCCGGGCGCCAATATCGGAAAATACGCGATGTTCGAGGCCACGCACGGCACCGCCCCAAAATACGCCAACCTGGACAAAATAAATCCGGGTTCGCTGATTCTTTCAGCCGTAATGATGCTTGAATATATGGGATGGGACGAGGCCGCGGAACTTATCATCAAAGGGCTGGAAAAAACATTTTCCCAGAAATTTGTGACATATGACATGGCGCGCCAGATGGAAGGCGCTGTCGAGGTTAAATGCTCCGAATTTGCCGCAAAAATCGCGGAGAACATGAAGCAATAAAATTGTCCAAAAAAGGAGTTTTATGAAAAACAAAATCGGCATTATCGGCGCGGGTAACGTAGGCGCGACCGTGGCGCACCTGGCGCTTATAAAGGACATGGGGGATATTTATCTTCTTGATATAGCCGCGGAAATGGCAAAGGGAAAGGCCATAGACCTGAACCAGTCAAAATTTCTTTTCAGTTCTGATGCCAGGGTGGAAGGCGGCGATGATTATTCAAAAATACTCGACTGCGACGTCATAGTCGTGACAGCCGGCCTGGCCAGAAAACCGGGAATGACAAGGGACGACCTTCTTTTCAAAAATTTTGATATCATAAAGGGCATTTCGCTGAAGCTGAAGGAATCAAAGAAAAACCCCATAGTAATCGCGGTATCGAACCCGCTGGACGTAATGGCATATACTATCTTTAAAGTGACCGGGTTTCCGCGCAACCGGGTTATAGGCATGGCGGGCGTGCTCGACACATACAGATTTTACCACTTTATTCAGAACAGGCTCGAGGTTCCCTACAGGTATATGGAGTCCATGATACTCGGCTCACACGGCGACACAATGGTCCCGCTTATATCGCAGACAAAGGTTGCTGGTAAACCTCTTAATGCCAGAATTACCGACGCCGAGGCGATGGAACTCGCTGAAATGGCAAGGAACGGCGGCGCCGAAATAGTCTCCCTTTTAAAGACCGGCAGCGCCTATTACGCCCCGGCCGCTTCTGTTGTCAGGATGATGGAGTCGATTCTTTCCAACAGGAAAGGCATACTTCCGTGCTCGGTTTACGCCGACGGAGAGTACGGCTACAAGGATATTTTTATAGGCCTGCCCGTGACCCTTGGCCCGTCGGGCGTGGACAAAATATCAACAATAAAAATTACCGAGGACGAAAAGAACTCGCTTGACGCATCGGCAAAATCAATAATGGAACAGATCGCGAAAATAAAAGATAAAATCTGAGACGGTTTTTTATCCGGGAACATTTTTCGGATATCAGCCATGTGAATATAATGCGCATTATACCGCCCGAGCTTATTACCCAAAAAGTCGCCGAGCTTGTTTCGGACTGTAATTATTTTCTTCCTCATGATGTTGTAAACGCCCTGAAGGAAGCGGCCGAAAACGAAGATGACAAAAAGGCCAAAACAATACTTTATAAGATAATCGAGAACCATAAAACGGCGAAAAAAGGGGTTTATCCCCTCTGCCAGGATACCGGCATCGCCGTGGTGTACCTTGAATCCGGAAACGAGGTGTCGGTTTCCGGCGACATTTACAGGGCCATAAACAAAGGGGTTGAGGAAGGGTACTCTAAATCCTTTTTAAGAAAATCTGTGGCCAATCCCCTTACGCGTTCCAACACCGGCACCAACACGCCCGCAATCATCCACACCTCGCTTATCAAAGGGCCCAATATCAGGATTTCAATCATGACAAAAGGGGCCGGCTCCGAAAACAAGGGCGCGATGAAAATGTTGTCTCCCGCAGACGGGGCGCAGGCAATAATGGATTTTGTCCTGGAAACGGTAAAAAAAGCGGGCGCCTCCGCATGCCCTCCTTATATAGTGGGCGTCGGCATAGGCGGCAATATGGAAACCTGCGCGCTTCTTGCGAAAAAATCGCTTTTAAGGAGCGTAAACGATTTTAACGGCGGCGACAAAGAGGCCTTAAAGCTTGAAAAGGATCTCTTAAGGGAGATTAACATGCTCGGCATCGGTCCGCTTGGTTTCGGCGGCCGGACAACCGCGCTGGCCGTAAAAGTCGAGACATTTCCCTGCCATATCGCCAGCCTTCCCGTGGCGGTATGTATCCAGTGCCACAGCGCCAGGCATAAGACCATAACCATCTGAACCAAAAAGGAGCAAAACATTGAAACGCATTACAGTACCGCTTGACAGCGAAACCATAGAGGACCTGGAAACCGGCGACGAGGTGATGATTTCCGGGGTAATATACACAATGCGCGACGCGGCCCACGCGAAAATAACCGAAATGATAAAAAAACGGGCCAGGCTTCCCTTTGACCTTGCCAACCAGGTGATATATTACTGCGGCCCGACGCCGGCAAAACCGGGTAACATTATAGGCTCATGCGGCCCCACCACATCCTCGCGCATGGATTCTTTTACTCCCCTGCTTCTTGAGCACGGCCTTAAGGGCATGATAGGAAAAGGCGAACGTTCCGCCGAGGTAAAAGACGCGATTCATAAATTCGGAGCGGTTTATTTTTCCGCGCTTGGCGGGCTTGGCGCTGATTACGCGCGCGATGTAAAAAAATCCGAGGTAATAGCCTTTCCCGAACTCGGGCCGGAGGCCATCTACAGGCTTGAAATCGAGGACTTTTTCGCCGTGGTCATTGACGACGCAAAAGGCAACGACCTTTATATGCAGTTGTCTGTAAATTAAAAATGACGGCCGTGTTTATAACACGGCCGTCATTTTTTTTATTTAAAAAGTTGCGGTCCCTTCGAGGTACATAAGGTCATTATCGCTGAATTCGCCGTAATAGCTGTTCTTTTTTCCGTCTATTATCCACACACCCGCCGTTATGGAATACGGCGCGCTGATTTTAAACGCGGCCTCTGCGCCCGCGGCAAAAGCATTGTCGTTTATGTTGTAAAGACAGCGCAGTTTGGGCGTTATCTTATCGTCGAAAAACGGGTAGTCTATGGTGGCCAGTATTGTATGCTCGGCCTCGTCCTGCTGAATATCCCCGGTATGATCCGCCATTATTTCACCGTTATATTCGGCGTTCATGTAAAGCTTCTCAACAAACAAGTTGGCGACATCAAAACCGGCTGTTACGTCCACCAGGTGTTTTTCAACGAATCCGTTCCCGCCTGTGACAAGGGAATATAAGAACGGGTTATCCGCCGGATTCGGGCTGTTCGTATCTTTCAAAGCAAAAGTTTTGCCCTTTATAAAATACCCGGCTTCTCCCCTGACCGATATTCCGGAAAAAAGGGCGCGCTGGAAATCCAGCCCGATCATCTGTATCTCCGGATAATACACCGTTGAGGCCACAGGCAGCAGGGGATTTGAAGTCAACTGTGACATAAAGGCCGGCTCATAGTCATAACCGTCATACCATATGGCATGGACGTCCGCGCCGAATAATTCGGCTCCGGCCCTTAACGCGTAATGAGGCTTCGCAAGATTGTTCATGTCCGGCTGTATTGAATTGGTAACATTAAGCTGTGCCGTTTCCGCGGAATCAATATTGAATATCCTTGAGTTTTCGACTTCATCCGGCTCAAATTCCTCTATTGTGACTCCCTCAAGGAATATATCCTGCGTAAAATAGACCGTTGCGTCAGCCGACCACACCCCGAGTTTTCTCTCTTCTATGGGTTTAAAAAGCAGAAAAGTATAATCCTGCGGGTTGAGTATATCCACGGGTTTTAATTCATCCGCGTTGCCCCACGTGTAAATGATCCTGCCCGCCCTGAAATTTATGCTGTCGATGCCTCCGCCAAAATTTATATCCTGGCTTATATAGCCTTCCCTTAAATAGACCGTTGCGTTTTCATCGGCGCTGTAAAACTTGCTCGTTGGATCGTTTAGTTTCAGCGTGTCCTCCTCCGCCCTTAAGTCCGCTTTTATCCGCGTATCTTCCATGGCCGCGGAATAGTTAAGGTCGAATCTTTCATCCCGCCTGTATGCGGCGTCGTTTTTTATATCCGCGGCGTAAAAAAAATCCATAGTACCGCTGAAGCTGCCGCCGTCAGCAAACGCCGCCGGGGCAATAACCGCCATTGCCATAATTAACAATGATAGTTTTTTCATATGTTTTTTCATATGTTTTTTCATATGTTTTTTCATATGTTTTTTCATATGTTTCCTCCTGTGTTGCCGCGATTATTCCTCGGGCCACTTCATATCCATTTTGTTTTTGTTAAAATTACCCTTATTAACCTGTTTTTCAGCCGCTTGTGTTA
>Ga0224555_1003171_pt1 | contig 17451 bp, 12 predicted proteins | sample 714S23034metaG_FD_180687 | JGI IMG/M metagenome (GOLD analysis project Ga0224555, IMG submission 180687) | Peat soil microbial communities from Stordalen Mire, Sweden - 717 S2 30-34 | ecosystem: Environmental > Terrestrial > Soil > Wetlands > Peat | place: Sweden: Norrbotten County, Stordalen...
AAGTGGAAATCCCGAAGCTCTTGCGGGATTTCCAAGCGAGGTGGAAAAGTCCCGCTCCTTGGGACTTTTCCTCGGAGCGCCTCCTTCCACCGTCCGCTTCACCCACAAATAGTGCTATAGAGCCATTACTTCATGTTCGACCGACGGGACAGGTTTGCGGGACAGAGCCATAATCCTGCTTCTTGCCCGTCTAGGGCTGCGTTCAGGTGACGTTGTCAAGCTGCGATTGACTGATGTTGACTGGACGAACGGGACGATCAAAGTATGTGGCAAGGGCCGGCGTCACGATCGTCTGCCTCTGCCGCAGGAGGTGGGAACGGCAGTCTTGCGATATCTGCAGAAGAGTCGTCCTGCATCCCGGGCGCCGGAGTTGTTCGTTACCGTCCCGCCCCCATTCAGGAGGTTAAGCTATCAAAGAGTGGGTGGGATCGTTCGGGGAGCATTGGAGCGTGCCGGAGTCAGCTCACCTGTCCGCGGAGCCCATGTTCTCAGGCATTCAGCCGCAACCACGATGCTACGACAAGGTGCATCTCTTGCCAGCATCGGTTCTGTTCTTCGCCATCGTTCCCCTCAAACAACTGCTCGGTATGCCAAGGTGGATATCGGCATGCTGTCCACCGTCGCCCAGCCGTGGCCGGGGGTGGCGTCATGCTAATGAACTCGGTCAAACGCTATGTCGCGCTCCGTCGGAAACTCGGCTATGGCCTTCTACAGGCAGACCGGCTGCTCACCGCATATGCCCAATTTGCGATGTGCCAGGGCGATACTCACATTAAGGTGTCCACTGCCGTAGCATGGGCCACCGCAGCATCTACCCCAGGCACGAGGTACGTGCGTCTCAACGCGGTCGTGCTGCTTGCTCGTTTCTTGCACGCGGAAGATGCAGGACATGAAATCCCTCCATCTCGCCTCTTTCCACCTCCGCAGGGCCGATTGATGCCGTACATCTATTCTTCGGAAGAGTTGAGCAGAATTGTCGCTGCGGCGGAGAAACTTCCCAGAACGTACCCTCTACGCCGTGCAACCTATGCAACGCTTTTTGGCCTGATCGCTTCGACTGGATTACGAATATCGGAGGCGCTCAACATACGATTGAGTGATGTCCAGCCAGACGGCGTGCTTTTAATCCGTCGGGGCAAGGGCGGCAAGAGTCGCGTGATTCCTTTGCATTCCACGGTTGCGACCGCTGTGAATGCTTATCTTGCTTCTCGCCTTAACGTTTCTGCAACGGATGATCACTTGTTTCTGTCGGCAAGTAGGCGACGCATCGGGCGAAGCATGGCGGACTACACATTCCGTCGTTTGGTGCTTCATGCTGGAATTACCCAAACGGGAACTCGGCCGTGCCGAATTCACGATCTTCGACATACGTTCGCTACTCGATCTTTGGAAAAGTGTCCGACACGGCGCGAAGATGTCGCTGCTCATTTCGTGGCACTGGCAACGTACCTTGGGCATGTGGATATCACGCACACCTATTGGTACCTCGAGGCGACTGTACGCGCCGGAGCAAAAATAGACCACGTCGCGCCGCGTTAGCGGCGTGATGTGGCGGAGTAAAAGTAGTCCACCGCCACATTCTGGTTTCACAGACCATGAGGGCTCTGGGGGTAACGAAGCAGGTTCGTTGCCGGGCCGGAGGCCTTTGTTTTGTGGAACACCGGAGGCATGTACACGGTGGAACTGTATGCGCGTGTGCGGCGGGCGGTTCTTGTCGAGGGCAAGAGTCGGCGTGCGGCAGCCCGGGAGTTTGGACTGGCGCGGAAGACAGTCAGGAAGATGCTGGAGTATTCGCTTCCGCCTGGGTATCGGCGGCAGAAGCCGATCCGGCGACCCAAGCTTGGTCCGTGGCAGGGCGTCATCGACGCCATTCTCGAGGAGGACAAGCAGCGGCCGAAGAAGCAACGGCACACGGCCAAGCGCATCTTCGAGAGGTTGCGGACCGAGCACAACTACAGCGGCGGCTACACCATCGTGAAGGACTACGTGCGGCAGTCGAAGCTCGGCGGCCAGGAGATGTTTGTGCCATTGAGCCATGCGCCGGGTGAGGCGCAGGCCGATTTCGGCGAGGCCCTGGTGGTGATCGGCGGCGTCGAGCAGACGGCGCACTTCATGACCTTCGATCTACCCCACTCCGATGATTGCTTCGTGCAAGCCTTTCCGGCCGAGACGACCGAAGCTTTTCTCGAAGGCCATGTGCGCGCCTTCGAGTACTTCGGTGCTGTGCCCACGCGTATTCTCTATGACAACACCACACTTGCGGTAGCGCGTATCCTGGGCGACGGCGAGCGGCAGAAGACGCGCGCCTTTTCCGAGTTACAGAGCTATTACCTATTTGCGGAGAAGTTCGGCCGTCCGGCCAAGGGCAACGATAAGGGTAAAGTCGAAAATCTTGTGGGTTATGCGCGGCGCAACTTCATGGTGCCCATTCCTCACGCGCAGAGTTGGGAAGAGTTGAACGCGCAGCTCGCCGCCGATTGCCGGCAGCGCCGTGCGCGGCGATTGCGCGGCCACACCGAGATCATCGCTGAGCGCTTCGAGCGCGACCGCGCCGCGATGCTGCCGCTGCCGGCTGCGCCCTATGAGGCCTGCGAGAAGGTCACCGTGCGTGTCAACTCGCTTTCCCTGGTCCGCTATCGCACCAACGACTACTCCGTGCCCACGCGGTTCGGACATCGGCAGGTACTGGTGAAGGGCTACGTGCATCGCATCGAAATCGTCTGCGGCAGCGAGGTCATTGCCCGGCATCAACGCAGTTATGAGCGTGAGACCGCGGTCTACGATCCGCTGCACTATCTGGCTCTGCTCGAACACAAGAGCCGGGCTCTGGATCAGGCCGCGCCACTCACCGGATGGCAGTTGCCGGAGTGCTTTGCGCATCTGCGTCGCCTGCTGGAAGCGCGACTGAGGAAGTATGCCGCCCGCGAGTACATCCAGGTGCTTCGCTTGCTCGAGACCTTTCCGCTCGAAGAGGTTGCTGCAGCAGTCGAGCATGCTCTGCGTCTGCGTACGATCAGCTTCGACGCCGTCAGGCATCTCGTGCTCTGCCGCATCGAGCGCCGGCCGCCACGCCTCGACCTGGCCAACTGGCCACATCTGCCGACAACCAACTTGCGGACCACACAGGCTGCCGATTACATGGCCCTGCTCAACTCTCCGCCAGCAGTTACGCAACTTGTGAACCCGGAGGTGACGTTATGAGCAGCCAACCGCAGATGCCCACTCCCGATACTCCGCAAGTGTTGCTGGAACATCACCTCAAGGCCCTGCGTCTGCCGACGATCCTGCGTGAGTACGACAAGGTGGCCCGCCAGTGTGCCCAGGAGAAGACGGACTTTCCGCGTTACCTGCTTCGCCTCACCGAGCTGGAGTTGCTCGACCGCGACCGCCGCGCCACCGAGCGGCGCATCCGGCAAGCCAGGTTCCCAGTAGTCAAAAGCCTCGACAGCTTCGACTTCCTCGCCATCCCGTCTCTTAACAAGACGCTGGTGCTGGAGCTGGCCCGATGCGAGTTCCTGTCGAGAAAGGAAAATCTCTTGCTTCTCGGCAACAGCGGCACCGGAAAATCGCACATCGCTCTGGCTCTCGGACTGGCCGCATGTCAGAGAGGTCATCGTGTGCGCTTCACCACCGCGGCCGCGCTGGTCAGCGAGCTGATCGAAGCCCGCGATGAAAAGCATCTGCAGCGCTTCCAGAAGCAGCTTGCGGCTTTTGAGTTGCTCATCGTCGACGAACTGGGTTACGTGCCCCTCTCCAAAACCGGTGCCGAACTGCTCTTCGAGATCTTCAGCCAGCGCTACGAACGCGCATCCGTTCTGCTCACCAGCAATTTGCCCTTCGACGAATGGACCGAAGTCTTCGGCTCCGAGCGGCTCACCGGCGCCTTGCTCGATCGGCTCACCCATCACGTTCACATCCTGGAGATGAACGGCGACAGCTACCGCCTCAAGCAAAGCCGCCGCAAACGCACTTCACCTACGGATCGCTGAACACTACCCCTCCGAACGCGCCTCGGGGGAGAAGGGCCTCTTCCGCTACGCTCCAGAGCCCCTTCTCCCCCGAAAATCCCTACTTGATCGTTCCCCTTACTGGCTCCCTTTTCTTCCGCCCCGCTGGTTCCCTATCATTCCGCCCTTGACACTGGATTCGGAAAATGCCTTTGCGAGAAGCAGATCACGGATACCGGAGGTCTTGGCTTCGATCTTTTCGCGGAGGGCAAAATCCATTGCGCTGGTAGAGAAGGATTCTTTCGCGGACGAAAGATCGGAGGCGGACATGGGACTTCGCGGAGTCAAGGATACTTCCGCCAATTTTTCGTCCCGATTATTTATCTCACACACGAAATCCCGCGAAAACCAGTAGCACGTTTTAAGCAGCGCCTCGGTGTTAATGATGGCTAGGTTGATCTCAACCACCACGCATGATGCAACTGGCGGACTCGTGCTCTGAGGCCGGTCCATTTTCAATAGGCACTTGACGAGTGCGATGAATGGGAGGAATGCGAAGAGTGAGACGAGTGCGAGTCGTGACTCGCGATCATCTTGAAGCCTTCATTCTGCTGCTTCAGGATGAGTTTAGGTGCCGGCGTCCTGGGGGTACCAGCGGAGGTGACAGTGTTCGTCTCGGAAAGGGGCACAACAGCCGTAAATGGTAAAGCGTTCACACCTGTTGCGGCAACGGCTCCGCCAACGAGAACAGCCAACTTGCCCGCGATGCCATTGAGAAACTGCTTTTTATCGTTCCGCATTCACGTTTCCTCGATCTGCAAAATCCTGATTGCAGGAATTTTATACCAAGATTCAACTCCAAACGCGATATTATTTTGCCCGAAGTACCGCGCCGAACGCTTGGGAGTCGAGGGTACATAACACTTTCGCCTGCGCTCGACGGTCATAAGGATATGATACGTAATAACTTGCAGCCAAATTGGATTTCGAACCTAAGGACTTGATGGCCACCTGGTTTACGCAGTCGGAGGCACTCGGCGTCGTGACGACGCTCTTCTGGGGCAGCGTTCTAACATCTCTCGCCTCCTTTTTGACAGATTCATACTTGCACTCACTTCTGAAGGTCCACTGGAAGCTATTGCTTGTTTGCACTACTCTTGTGCTCATTTGGCGAATTCCAGCGGAAGGGGGATTTTTTCACGGACTTGAATACGAAGATTCGTATGTGTACACGGTTGCTGGCCGTCAGATGGCTGAGCAATTTCGAATCGAGCCGAGTGGACCGACGCTTCCGTATTCGATCAACGTCTGTGCTGTTGGAAGCTTGAATTCGTGCAAGCTATCCGACAACTACCCGGAGCATTTGATCGGGTACCCGTATATCCTCCCGGCGCTCTTCAAAGTCTTTGGATACCACTCATCCATCGGTTCGATAGCGAACGTAGTTTGCGCGTGCCTCGTCGGCATTCTGATTTTTCTCTTGTGCATCGTCATTGCCGACGATGTGATCGCCGCGGTCAGCGCAGGGCTCATTTTTGCGATAACGCCGATATTTGCCGTCTGGGGCCTTGAAACGTCTGCCGAGCCAATCGCGAACGGATGCATCAGCCTGGTTCTATGGTTCTGCCTGCGCTACGTTTTCGTCTGCCCAGAGTGCATCAGCCGTTGGCGTGCGTTCTTGATATGGTGCGCGTTTACGTCGACGCTTCTTTTCTCCCTGACAGTGAAGCGAGAGAATATCCTGCTTCCAATTGTCTTGCCGCTCGTTGTCTTCCTCATGCGTTTCACAAACAAGAGCACGCATTCCTCCCCTATTCACAGGTTCCGTTGGATGTTGGTTAGCGCGGCACTCGCCCTCATGTTTAGCCTTCAGTTAAATCTACCCCAGACCCAGAGCAGTCAGATCGCGCTCTTAAAGCAATTTCCCCTCACAGCTACTGAACTCCTCAGCTTTTTACCAGTATTTGTGAGTTCTTTTTTCGTCGTTCAGTGGTACGGGGGAGCGATCATTCTCGTGCTCATTGGAGCCATCGTCGCATCGCGTCAAAGAAATCTCGCACTATTTCCGCTCATATTGTTCGTTGGCTACTTGCTGCTTTATGCGTTTCACATCCGCACCTACTACGAGATGCGATCTGGCAGCACGGACTCTCGTGCTGCATTGCGCTTCTCGATGAGTCTTATGGGTATGTGGTCCATTCTTGCGGGCCTTGGAACAGCATCCGTGCTCAGATGGCTCCGGCGCACTCGTATTTGGACGAACCATAGAGTCCCAGTCAATTGGATCGTGGGATGCACCGTAGCAGCCATTGTCGGCGCGAGTTTTTTCACTACAAACTATTTCAGGGAAGACGTGGTGAGGGATGAGCTCCGAATGAGGATCGAGCCTTCGCTTACTGCCGTGCAAGCGGCCGATCATGATCCAAAAAGGCAGACCTATATTCTCACGCTAGAGCCTCTGATTCCGCAGATGTATGCGAACCCAAGCGTAAACGTTATTAGCCTTCGAACACTGAACGATGGAGTGATGAAGGACATCGGGTTCGATCAAGGCGTGGTAGGCGTCCTGTATTTGGACGAGCAGATACATCGGAGCCCTGCGGATGAGGAGCGATATAAGAGCCAGCTAGAGTATTTGAATCAATTCCGGCGCACATCGCTAACGAGCAATTCACTCTTTTCAATCATCCAGATAGACAATGTGTTCGCGGGAAATGGTGCGTCGCAAGATGATAGGGGTCTCGGACGTAATTGAAGTCGCATAAGCGCGACACGCAGAAGTTTCCTTATCAATGGCAAAAACATCGAGCAGGCCAGCCGGACGGAGTTAGTTTTGCCGAAATACTGACCTCCGACATAGTTCATTTCTAACTCGGCCCACGACCTTAATTTTCGGGCTCATCGTCCCTCTGCTCGTCAGGCTCGTTCTCTCTCACATAGCTCCGACACTCTTCTGCGAATGACGGGGAGTTCGATGAATTGCCTGCTGTGTCGGAGTCGGCTTGAAAATCCCGCGCAACTTACCCTTCAATCGAGCCTTAAAACCAAACTGGAGGTCCCCCATGAGACTCCGTCGCAATCAACTCTGCCCGATCCACCGGTCTGTATCCTGCTGCGGCAGGGAAGCGATTTCAAAGAGCAGACGAGCACGGCAGCTGGGAGTCCGTCGCATCGACGATCCCCATCACCCACGAGGATATCGGGAGATCCGTTCGAACGCCGAGATGCGTAAGCTGATGGACAAGAAGATTGCGACCCAGAACGGCGAGTGTCCTCTCTGCAACGAAAAGTTCACCAACTACGGCGACATAGTGCCCGACCACATCCATCCCCGCGGCATGGGCGGAGCGTGGCGGGACGACCACCCGGAGAACATCCAGGCTGTCCACTGGTGGTGCAATGGGGAAAAGGGATCGAGCCGGCAATGAACGGCTGGCAAGAGTTTCGGCATAAACGCGTCAATCCGAGAAACGAAGCCCGGTAGAGAATCCATTACTGGCCGATGCGCTTTCTGGACCGTCGTCGAGTCCCGAAAAGTCAAACTTCACTCGGAAATTCAAACGCATCTGCCAAATAAACTTCGCAAGGTGAAACGTGCGTGTTTTTGGCCCTCCGCAGTATCAGGTTCAGTGCGACCACCGAGGTACCGTAGCGCTTCCGGTCTACGTCTGAGGCAATCAAAACAGATTGCCGCTGTAAACTGAGGGTACCGATGGAACCAAGCGAATCCAGAACCATCGCGATCCTTGCCGAAAAGCCCTCAGTTGCGCAAGACATTGCCCGTGTCCTCGGAGCCAGCGCGCGGGGCAAAGGCTATCTCCAGGGGAACGGCTACGTTGTCACCTGGGCGATCGGACACCTGGTTTCCCTGGCTCAGCCTCACGAGATCAACCCGCAATGGCGTCAATGGCACTTCGACCAACTGCCGATCCTTCCCATTGAGTGGCCACTGGTCGTCTACGAGAAGACCAAAGATCAGTTCGAGGTGGTGCGGAAGATCCTCACGTCCGGACGGGTGTCGAGGGTCGTCTGTGCGACAGACGCCGGGCGCGAAGGGGAGCTGATCTTCCGCTACATCTATGAGGCGGCCGGGTGCAGAAAGCCTGTCAGCCGGCTCTGGATTTCGTCCTTGACACCGGACGCCATCCGCAAGGGGTTCGACAAGCTTCGTCCGGGGAGCGAGTACGATCGATTGGCGGACGCGGCCAGTGGCAGAAGCAGAGCCGATTGGCTCGTCGGCATGAATCTTTCGCGTGCCTATTCGATTGTCTACCACGAGGAACTTTCGGTCGGTCGAGTGCAGACGCCCACCCTGGCCATGATCGTTGATCGGGAAATTGCTCTCCGGAGCTTCGTCCCCGAGGACTTCATGGAGGTGGTTGCAACATTTCAGCGACGGAAGAGTCCAGACAACGAAAGTTATCAAGGAACTTGGTTCCGTTCCCCGGCGAAATCGGGTAAAGACAACGACTCCCTGACAAAGGCATCTCGATTGCCAGCCGATGGCGAGGAAGCCAACCGCATCGTCCTGCGCGGCCGAACGGGAGAAGCGGCCATCGAGTCGCTCACTTCGGAGACGAAGCGGATGCAGCCGCCATTGCTCTATGACCTTACAGAACTTCAGCGGCACGCCAATCGTCTGTATGGTTTGAGCGCACAGCAGACTCTCGACCTCGCCCAGGCTCTCTATGAGCGGCATAAACTCATCAGCTATCCGAGAACGGATAGCCGCCATCTTTCTGCCGATGTTGCCACTACAGTTCCAGGGATTGTCGCTGCGATTTCGAAAAGCTATCTGCCGCATCTGGCTCCCGGCACCGGAGAGCGACCCCTGAGCAAAAGGTTCGTGGACGACACCAAGGTGAGCGACCACCACGCCATCATTCCCACAGCGGTCTCCGCTGAGAAGGCCCCTCTTGCCGAGGACGAACGCAAGATCTATGGCCTAATCTGCCGGCGCTTCCTCATGATGTGGCATGACGATCACCTCCAGGCGGTGACAACCGTGATTACGGACATCACGAATGGATCGATTGTGGACCGCTATCGAACCACGGGAACCCTGGTCGAACAGCTGGGCTGGAAGGCTCTCGATATCGCGACGGAAGGTCGGCGGCGCGATACGAAAGGCGGCGGCGAGGAGGATACTCCGGACCAGGTCCTTCCGGTGACGCTTGCGAAGGGACAACTTCAGGACGTTCGGGATGTTGAAGCCCGGAAGAAAAAGACCCGCCCACCGAAGCGATTCACCGAGGGCACACTCCTGACTGCGATGCAGACGGCGGGCCAAAGCCTGGATGAGAGAGAGCTATCTGAAGCCATGAAGGAGACGGGGCTGGGCACGCCCGCCACACGGGCAGCCACGATCGAAGTGCTGTTGAAGAGAGACTTCATCGTCCGAACTGGGAAGAACCTGGAGGCCACTGAAAAAGGTATCCATCTGATTGAGGTGGTTCATCCCGAAGTGAAGAGTCCCGCAATGACCGGCCAGTGGGAAGCCTTTCTCAAGAAGATTCAGCACGGCGAATCCCGTCTGGATCCATTCCTGAAGGGCATCAGCGAGTACGTCCGCTCTGTGGTCGGCAAGGTTGGGCAGACGCCACCGGTGCCGCGAGCGCCGGCGCCCAAAACCTCCATCAATTCCGATTCGGCCGATCTCAAGATCTCAGCGAAGATTCCAACGTTCACAACTCTTACCGAACTTCTGCAGAATGCGTTCGGCTTCCCCAAGTTCCGGCCCAACCAGGAAGCCGTCTGCGAGGCGGTCACGGCGGGCAGGGACGCCCTGCTTGTCATGCCGACCGGCTCAGGCAAGTCTCTTTGCTACCAGTTGCCCGGACTGGCACGAGGTGGAACGACTCTTGTGATCAGCCCACTCATCGCGTTGATGGACGATCAGGTTCATAAACTCAAGGAGAGAGGCTTAGCCGTCGAGTGCATCCATTCAGGCCGCGATCGCGAAACATCCCGCCGCGTCTGCGCCGAGTATTTGAGTGGCAAGCTCCGGTTCCTCTTCATTGCGCCTGAACGACTTCGCGTCGCGGGCTTCCCTGAGATGTTAGCCAAGCGCAAACCGTCGCTGATCGCGATCGACGAGGCGCACTGCATATCGCAATGGGGACATGATTTTCGTCCCGACTATCGGATGCTCGGCCAGTACCTGCCATGCCTTCGCCCTGCCCCGGTCCTGGCGCTCACAGCCACGGCAACGCCGCTGGTCCAGAAAGACATTGCCGCGCAGCTCGGCCTCATCGAACCCACGCATTTCATCCATGGTTTTCGCCGCGAGAATATCGGTATCGAGATTGTCGAAGCCCTTCCATCGCAGCGTCCTTCGCTCGCCCGGGAGATCTTGAGCGACGCCAAACACTGTCCGGCGATTGTGTATGCTCCGACCCGAAAGCAGGCGGAAAATCTGGCCGAAGAATGGGCGGGCGCGTTCAGAGTTGCCAGCTACCATGCCGGGCTCGACGCCGAGCGGCGGCATCGGGTGCAGGAAGAATTCATGGCAGGCAAACTCGATGTGATGGTGGCAACTATCGCATTCGGGATGGGCATCGATAAACCGGATGTTCGAACCGTGATTCACACCGCGCTGCCTGGGAGCGTCGAAGGGTATTACCAGGAGATCGGCCGCGCCGGGCGGGACGGAAATCCGAGTCGCGCCATTCTCATGCATTCCTATGGAGACCGGCATACCCACGACTTCTTCTTCAATCGGGATTACCCGGACGTTCGGTTGATGGACCAAGTGTTTACCGGTCTCCCGTCAGCGCCTCTACCCAAGGAAAAGCTCCGCAAGACCCTGGGCATCGAGGAGGAACTCTTCGATAAGATCATCGAGAAACTGTGGATACATAAAGGCGCGGTCCTGGACTTCGCCGAGAATGTGAGTCAAGGTGAGCAGACGTGGCGAGACTCCTACATCACTCAGGGGGAGCAGAAGCGAGCGCAGATCGATCAGATGATTCGCTTTTCGGAAAGCGATCAGTGCCGCATGATGTCGCTGGTTCGTCACTTCGGCGATAGCTCGGACAGCGCCGCCAGCTGTGGCGCGTGCGATTTCTGTGCCCCGGCGAAGTGCGTTGCCCAGAGATTTCGAACCGCGACGGATGTTGAGCGAGCGGCTCTCTATCGAGTGTTGAGCGCGATGAAGTTGATCCGCGCCAGATCGACGGGCAAGCTATACGCAGAGCTCTGTCCAGGAAACAAAATCAGCCGAGACAACTTCGAGGAGATTTTGGGGGCCATGGCCCGCGCAGAACTTCTAAGCTTTGCGGATGCGGTCTTCGAGAAGGACGGCAAACAGATTCCCTACCGCACGGTCAGCCTTACCCCGGCGGGGCGTGCAACCGATGAGACCACGCCGGTGCAATTCGTCATGAAGGACGCCGCACGCCCGGCTCTCAAACGCAAGCCCTTGAAGAAGCTCCGGAAATCGAAGGTGTCTTTGACAGCCGCATCCCGATCGCAATCGGGGGAACCAGGAACAACGGCGGCCGCGTCAGGATCAGAGCAGAATCGCATAGAACAAGCACTGCGCGCATGGCGCTTAGGTGAGGCCAAACGCCGGAGGGTTCCGGCATTCAGAATTTTTGGCGACCGCGCATTGCTCAGTATCGCCACGACCGCGCCGAGCAATGAAGCGGAGCTGCTGGCTGTGCAGGGTATTGGGGCGGGCATTGTAAAGAAATACGGTGCGCACATCTTTCGTCTCTTAGCGGGCTCGCGCTAATATTTGACTATAAGTCAGTCGTGCTCCGCGGTGGGCACGATGACGCCCTGGGCAGCCGTGCCATTGGCGCTGTTCGTATTAATTCGCGTTTACGCAAATCAGGGTGACCGGCACAGACAGAGGCCCTCGAGAGTTTAAGCTTCAGTCACTGCTCCGCAATTGAAGATCGGGCGGATTCCCCTGAGTCGACGAGGGGGTCCAGCAGGTGCGGGCCATTCCCTTGTAACTTCGCCACTCTCCAAGCTTTCATTCCTTCTGCCGGATATGTCCGGACCCGGTCAATCGGCAGGTGCGACGGCTCTGCCGGCGCCAGCCATCGCTCATAATCCTTCGGCTCGATAATCAGCGGACATCGATTATGGAAGGGCTCCAGAACTTCATTCGGATCCGTCGTAATGATGCTGAAGCTTTCGACAATGATCTCGTTCTTGCTTTCGTCCTGTCCTTTCCATCGGTCCCATATGCCGCCGAAAGCGAAGAGGTGATCACCCGCAAGCGAAACTGCCCATGGTTTGCTGAGCTTCTTCTTTTCCTCTTCTTTGGTCAGCGGTTCCCATTCGTAGAAGAAGTTGACTGGGATCAGGCAACGACGATGCTTCCATGGCTCTCGCCAGGCGCCGCTGCTCTCGAGTTTGTCTGAGCGCGCATTGATGGAACTGAAATTGGCCTTTGGCGTCTTCGACCAATACGGCACGAGACCCCACTTCATGAGTGCCAAAACACGTTCGCCGGTGTCGGGGTCGAGGCGCACAGCCGGCTGAATGCTTTCCGGGGCAATGTTGTAAGACGGCGCGAGGCGTGTGCTGTTGATTTCGTAATACTCGTCTTTAAACACATCGGTGTTGTGGGTATGGAACCACTCCGCGATTCGCTGCTTGTCCGCTCTCCGCCCGTATCGCCCGCACATGAACCGAGGCTACCACCGAACTATCGACCCACTCGATCCAAAATCATTCGCGCCAGGTTCACGCTCTCGGACACTACAGCTGTCAGACGAGGAGATGGACGGCTGATGTCGGGATCTCGGGCCAAACGAACCGCCGCAATGATGGCGGCGGCAATGACCAGCGTCGACTTCATTCGCGTCTGCTCTTGCATCTTCTCCTCCCACGCCTGCCGCTCCCGCGCAATTGCTCGCTTCATTTCACCCATCGGTGCACCACTGATCGCACGGGCTTTATACCAAGTTTGTACGAGAGTTTGCCTCGAAAGATCTCGGATGGAAGATAGCTCCTCTTCTCGCCGCAGAGCGGACACTGTGCGGTAATCCAGGTATCCGGCATCGTGCCGACCGGCGCCGGGATATTCTCACCGCATTTCTTGCAACGAATCGTGAAGTCGCACTGCCTGGTTTGCGAAATGTTGAACACAAGTGGCAGCTTAGGGGAAGAAAAAGCGAAACGTCAATGTGGATTTCACCTGATCGGGAACCCAATTAGACATCTGAAAGGGCACTCGATGGATCTAAGCCACAATAATTTCAATTGATTAGCGTGTTACGTGTTGATCTGTCAGCAGTGATCTGGCAGTATAAAGGCCGAAGTGAACGGTCCGCCATGCGAATTGCGTCCTCCCCCATGTTTCGCATCGCCGCCGGTTTACTGCTGGCCGTCCTGTTGAGTGTTGTCGGCTACCAAGTCGTCCGACAGCTGAATTCTCATGGTCCAGAGGCGTTGCTGCAGCGAGCCGATGATATGTCATGGCTCAACAGCTGGATTGAGGCTGAGCCTCTCTACAGGCAAGCCGAGCAGAAATTCACTCAAAGGCATGAGCTCTCAAAGGCCCTCTACGCGCGCGTGAGCCAAATACCGGCCCACAGCGAATCCTCCACTTCGATCCCAAGCCAAATTGCTCTGCTGCGAAAGGATTTGGATCTCCCGGAAGCGAAGGATCCCGAGACCCGTCTTCGCATCCTGACCATTCTCGGGATGCTCGAAGTGAACTACGACTCTGGAATGGCGCGCCAGACTTGGGAAGAGGTAGAGGCATTGGCGAACCGGCGGCATCATTTCCTGCTGGCAGCACGCGCGATGGGAGAACAGGGTGTCGCAGCGTTCCTACTTGGAGACATCGCAACCGCAAAGAAGAATGTGGTGAAGGCTTGGGCGGTCGCCAAAGTCGCCGATCCGGGTGCACACATTCGATACGCGAGCCTTTACGGCGCGGGCCTGGTGGAAATGCATAGGTACCAAGAGGCTCTCGGACCGCTGGATGAAGCGATCAAAGTTGCCGGGAAGACTCGCGGGGCGGCATACCCCACGATCGCCGTCAACGCAAAGATTGATGCACTGAGCGGCCTCGGAGACAACAATGATGCGTTAGCACTCGCTGCAGAAGAGTTGCGCAAGGTCTCTGCCCACCATCTTGGTGGACATCTCTACGAACTTCACCAGACCAGAGCTGGCGTCTACGAACGCATGGGTCAATGGGATCAGGCTATATCTGACTTTTCGCAGGCGGCCGAGTTTGCAAGGCAGCTTTCGTATTGGCGGGGATTGACCCAAGTGGATGGATCACTTGCCGAGGCTTATATCCACCAAGGGGAACTGCAACCGGCGCTCGCCGCTGTCAACGAAGCGATCGCGGCAAATGAGAACATCTCCGAGGAACTATACTTCGTGCCGCGGAATCTCGGAATCAAGGCCGAAATCATGGCTCGCCTTGGCAACACAAAAGCATCGAACGAACTGTATGAGAAAAGCGCGGACCTCTTAGATGTGTTCCTCAGTAAAGTTCCCACGCCGACCGTCGAGCGCCAACTTCTGAATGATCTCAGCGTCGTTTACGCGGGATACTTTGTTTCCTTAAGCGACCAGGGCCGCACAGAGGACGCCTTCCGAACAATCGAGCGGGCGCGCGGCCGAGTTGAAGCTCAAGGCCTTTCACATCACGAGATCATTCCGCCGCATGAACCCGATGCCGCCGAACAGAACCTCACCAAGCTGAATATCCAGTTGCTGAATACAGACGATTCGGCCACCAGAGCGCACATTCTCGAAGCGATCTACAGCACCGAACAGCAGCTCGGCACAGAGTCATCGTCGAACGATCCACCGCCAGTGCCCGTCGCCTTGGCCGAACTTCAGCACGACCTCAGTGCAACTGAGCTACTCGTCGAATATGTGCTGAATGATCCGAGCTCGTATGCGCTCGCCGTGACCCGCAATTCAGTCCACCGGTACACTCTCCCGCCAAGAGACCTGCTGGAGCAGGAAGCGATGCAGTATCGCTCCACTCTGAAGCAAGAGAAGACCGACCCTTCTCTGGGGCAGCGGCTCTACGACGAACTTCTTGGCGGAATCCCAGAACTCAAAGACAAGCGCGAATTGATCGTGGTGCCAGATGGCAAGCTCCACCTTCTGCCATTCTCAGCTTTGATCAATGGCGGGCAGTACGTTCTGACCTCCCATCTGGTCACAGTCGCGCCGTCGGGAACCGTGCTCAACATGCTCCGGCATCGATCCGATCAGGTGAGTCGAGACGATCTTCCATATGTCGGAGTAGCGGCGTGGATATCCAAGGCGCCGCCGACCACACTCCTCGCCAGGGTTCGTCGGGCCATCTCTGGACCCGAACGCAGCCAACTGGTAGCCCTGCCCGAGAGCCAGCACGAAGTTGAGACAATCGCGACCGACCTCCCGAAGCCCAGCACCATTCTTTTGGGCGCGAAAGCGACGGAGACAAACTTCAAGCAGCTTCCGCTGAGCCAATACGTCGTTATTCACTTGGCTCTTCACGGGTATGTCGATCCCGAGATCCCAGATCGTTCCGCGCTCGTTTTTGCGCCAGAGAATCCGGCAAAAAACGACGGCCTTCTCAAGGTGCGCGAGATCAGAAACCTCCGTCTCAATGCCGACCTCGTGACGTTGTCGGCTTGTGACACAGGCGTAGGGCCAGTTGGTGAGGAGGGTGTGGAGAACATCGTGAATGCATTCATTGAGGCGGGCTCTCAGAGCGTGGTGTCAACGCTTTGGGAAGTTGAAGATCATGCGACCGCCCAACTGATGGCCAACTTCTACGAGCACCTCGGCCGTCACGAGGGAAAGGCAGAGGCGCTCAGGCAAGCGCAGCTCGAAATGCTCAAAGCGGGCGCGCCGCCGTACTATTGGGCCGGCTTCCAGCTCGACGGCGAACCGAGCGGCAGCCTCTTCAGCGAGACAAAATCGACAAATTCGTCCAGGAGCAACCGATGACATTGAATCCGGCTGCGAGCTCATCATTGCCTGTTCAACTTTCACCACGTGACCGCCACGCAATCCTCGAAAACGTGCTTGCCGCTCTGCGGAAGCGGTTCTATTCGCCTGAAAAGCTGAACGGCGATTGGCAGGCCGCCGTGGAGCGCCACCGGCCTTTGATCGAGAACGTAGGCTCTGCCGACGCCTTTGAAAAGGCAATGAGCGATTTGTTGGCAGAGCTGCACACCTCCCATCTGGGCTTTTTTCACAGCAGTGCCCGCAGAGCGTCGAGCCGCGCCGCGCTTAGCGCAACCTATCTTGTGGACGAAACTCCTTACGGGATGCACTGGATATTTCAGGATGTCCACGCAGGGGGAGCAGCAGCGATCGCCGGCATTGAACCTGGGGACATCCTTCTCAGTGTCGATGGCCGGGAGATTACTCCACCCGAACATCCGGTATTCCCAATGGGAAAGCAGACCAGCGTCGAAATCGTTGGCGCAGATGAAAAGCGACGCACTGTTTCTGTCGAAGTGGCACGGCCCAAGGGGAAGAAGCTCCACTTTATTGAGCCCACGCTCGTCGAGGCGCGGCAACTCGGAGACGGGTTGGGCTACCTGAAGATTGCAATGTTTCCGGGCATGATTGGGGTTGAAGTTGCAAACGAAATCTCCCTTGCCGTCGAAAGGCTTGGCGCGGTTGATCACCTGATCATCGACTTGCGCGGCAACACGGGCGGAGGGATCGGCGCACTTCGTGTGATGAGCATCCTCACACCGGACAGGATTCCTGTTGGCTTTGCTCTCGACCGGCATCGCATCACACCAAATCTCGAATCGGAGAAGCAGGGATTCCGCCGATTCTCGCGAATACCCGCGTCAACCAAAACACTCTGGCGGCTTGCCTTGCAGTTTGGGCCTGCAATGATGACGAAAAAGCCCATTGTGCTTCAAACCGAGGGGTTGGGGGAGAAACCATTCCACGGACGGGTCGCTCTCCTCGTGAACCGCCACACTGCAAGCGCCGCGGAAATGATTGTCGCGTTTGCGCGAGAGAACCAGCTCGCCATAATCGTCGGAGAGAAGACGGCTGGCCGTCTCCTCTCGGCAACTTCTGTCAAAGTCGGCAATGGATTTCGGTTGGCGATGCCCACAGGGGCGTACTACACATGGAACGGATTGGTACTGGAAGGAACGCCGATAGAACCGGACGAACTGATCGAGTTCAAGTGGCGAGAACGACGAGCGCGGGTGGACGGCCAACTTGAACACGTCGTCAATTCAATTCGAGGTCATCACGCAGAACGTGCCAGTTGAATGCGCAGTTGATATTCCTTGAGGGTCCCGTTTCCAGAATTGGCCGTCATTCGGAAGCAACACCAGGCGGGGAGAGCTTCATCCATCAATCAGGCGCCATAGTGGCCAGCGCTTGCGATCGATATTATGGTTAATCAGGAATCCCTCCCGGCGACATCGGCGTTTGGACTAAGTCGCTGGCGCGACGGACGCTGCGGCATGGGCTATCGGCGGGCATTGTTGGTTATGTAAGCCTCGGGTCACAGGAGGTTTACCGTGACCCATCTTCGGCAGCGCAT
>Ga0224555_1003172_pt1 | contig 17439 bp, 10 predicted proteins | sample 714S23034metaG_FD_180687 | JGI IMG/M metagenome (GOLD analysis project Ga0224555, IMG submission 180687) | Peat soil microbial communities from Stordalen Mire, Sweden - 717 S2 30-34 | ecosystem: Environmental > Terrestrial > Soil > Wetlands > Peat | place: Sweden: Norrbotten County, Stordalen...
CGGGCTCTGACGCTCGTCGCGCGACAGCGGGGCGCCGGCGTGCTGCCCACGGCCGACCAGCTGCAGGACGCTATCGAGAGAGTGCGGCAGATGCCCGGACGGATCCCGGTTGGTCTATCGCGCAGTGGCGACGTCGTCATGGATGTCGGCCAGGTGAGCGGTCTCTGCCTGGCGGGACCAGGGGGGGAGGGTGCGGCCCGGGCGATGGCTGTCAGCCTGCTCGCCCACCATGGCCCGGACGCACTAGGTGAGGTGCTCACCATCTCGGGCTGGGGTCTCGTCCCTGGCCTGGAGCGGATCCGGGGCGTGTACCTCGAGGAGGACCTGGCCGGGGTGGTGCAGCGGATCCAGGGCGAGCTCATCCGGCGGGAGCGGACGCTGGCCGCTCTCCCGGCGGATGACTTCGTCGCGTCCGCAGCCACCGACGATCCGCTGACGGCGCTTTTGGTGCTGCTGCCTACCGAGGCTCTGGAGCCGGCTTCTCGCCTGGCGGAGATGGAGGCCCTGCTTGAACAGGGGCGCCGCTGCGGGGTCGCCGTCGTCTTGGTCGGCACTGCGCCACCTGCCGACAGCTACCGTGAGGTCGTGGTGGCGGCGGACGGCAGTCTCGCTCCCGCGGCCGCCGCTCTGATGGGCGGGGCTCGACTCTTGTACACCCCGAGCGCCTCCGAGGCGGCGGTCGTGGCGGCCTCTCTGGCTGGGCGTGAGGGTGACGAGGTGGACGTCGAGGAGCTCGCTGCCGCCGAGGAGGGCGCCCCGGCGTCCGAGGCGTTCGTCGAGGCCGAGGAGCCCACGCCCCCCTCTGCGGAAGAGCTCGTTCGTCAAGCTGCCGCGTCGAAGCCAGTTCGGCTTTCGATCTTCGGGGGGATGCGCATCTTCGTGGGCGGAGAGGAGGTTGAGGCGGGCATCGGGGACTCCGGGAAGGAGGTCCTCAGCCTGCTGGCCGTGGCGAAGAGGGGCCAGCTCACCAAGGAGCAGGGCATCGACCTCATCAGCGGCGGGGTCGTCAGCGACTTCGACTACGGGACGTACTGGGACAACGGTATCCGCAAGACCAGGCGGCAGTTGCGGCTGCTGAGCGGTCTTGGGACCGAGGTCGACTTCATTCCGCGGGACCCCGGCTACCGCCTCAGCCGCGAGCTCGTCGACACGGATCTCTGGCGGCTCGAGGCGGGGATCGCCGCGGCACGCCGGACCGAGGACACCGAGGAGCGCCGCCTCCTCCTGCAGGCGGCGACCGACGGGGTGCGCGGCGTCCCCTTCGCTGGCCTGGGCGACCAGGGGCGTCACACCCGCGAGGTGCCCACCTATGAGTGGCTCGTAGAGGAGCAGCCGCGTGTTCAGCAGTTGGCGATGCAGGCCCTGAACCTCTTGGCGGAGCTGCATGCCGACGCTGGCGACCTCGCTTCTGCCGTCGGGGCGGTGGAGCAGGCGATGAGCGTGGCCGACGGCCCCTGCGAAGAGCTCTATCGCACCCGGATCCGGATCGAGCACCGCTTCGGGCGAAACCGCGCCGCGCTGGCCACCTACGCCGAGCTCAGCGCGCAGCTCGCTTGGGACATGCCCGATGGCAGCGGTGAGGGCCCGGACGAGGAGACCGAGGCGCTGATGGCGGATGTCCGCGCGGCCCTCTATGGCCAACAGCGGGCTGTCAGTGCGCGGTGAGGACCTTTCGCCGTTCTTCGCACCATCCGGCGGGGGAGGTGTGAGGGGGCGCGAAGCCGTCAAGATCAGCGGCCACGAAAACTGTCAGTGAAATCGGTCACCAAAGTGTCAGCGAACGCCTGTGTTTGGAGCCGGACAGAGCGGAATGTCGAGCTCAGGCAAGAGAAATCCGAAGTGTCAGCGTTGGCCGATCCTACTGACACTTCTTGGCCGTGTCTACTGATACTTTAACGCCCCTTCACAACTAGCGCTAAGCATCCCTTATCACTAGTTGAGATCGCGTCACTCCAGCCGCACGGGACGGGTGCAGAGCTGTCCATTTTCGTGGACAATTCCGGCAGGCCGAGGTTCGCCGTCCTCGGCTCCGTATTCGCCCGACGCCGCGAGGGGTTGCCGCGCATGACCCAAGAGAGCACCGCCGACATCGGTGCCGACGTTGCCCGTGAGATCGCAGCGCGGCTGCGGGCCCTGGACTGGTCGGTCTCCGAGCTCAGCCGGCAGAGCGGGGTGAGCCGCGAGGTGATCAGCGGAGTCCTGAACGGGCGCCGGGTCCCCTCGGTCCGGAGCTACGAGCGGCTGCGTCGCAGCCTTGGCCTGCTCCCCTCGGCAGCCCGGCTGACGAGGCCGGCGCCGCCCGCGGACCTGTACGAGGAGCACATCTCCCGGCTTGCCGCCTGCGTTGTCGTAAGCCGTTCGTTGCTGCTGGCTGATCTCAGTGATGCCACCGGGGTCGCTATTGCGGCCGTGCGGGAGAGCCTACCCAAGGTGCAGGACCGTCTGATCCCGGTCGGGTTGCGCCTGGTGACCGACGGTGACCAGGTCACTGTCATGCCCCAAGCGCACTGCGCGGGCGCGCTGGAGCGGCTGGGCCAGGTGACCGTGGACCGCGAGTTGACCCAGGAGGCGCTGGAGGCTCTCGGTGCTGTGGCCTTGCACACGGAGGCGACCCGGGAGCAGGTGGAAGTGGCCCGGGGGGGTGTCGACTGCGCCTCTCTCCTCCACCGGCTGGCGGAGCGCGGCTATCTGCAGGCCACTTTCGCCGAGTCGGGTCGGGGGCGGCCGCTGACCTACCGGCTCACCACGAAGGCGATCTCAGTCCTCGGATATTCCTCGCTGGAGGAGGTTCAGCAACTGTTCGCCACCTTGCGCGCGGGAGCAGCCAGCTCAGCGGTCGAGCGGAACGCCGCACCTGGCGAGCACAATGGCGAAGCACTGGAAAGGGTCGGCACCCGTGCAAGGCCCCGGACTCCCGAACGTGTCGCCAGCCGGAAGGTAGATCCCGAAACCACCTTTGCGGAACGGTCGGAACGCCTTAGAATCCAGCTCGCTGGAGCCACTCAGCAGGCGCCTAACGGCAATCGTCCCAGAAACCTCGGCAGAGGACCGGCTGGCGGTTTTGAGTCGGGAGTGTGACCCACGGCGGATGCCCATCCGGTTGACCCCACGTATCCACGCGAGGTATTCGTCCTAGGCGCGGGTTTCTCGAAGGCTGCCCATGAGCCAATGCCCATCCTGTCGGAGGTCGGGCAGGCTCTTGCGCGGCGATTGTTGGGGACGCCCAGGTTCACGGCGATGCTCAGTGAGAGCGCTCGCCGCATCCTCGAGAGAGGAGGTCTGCCTACCGGCAACGTGGAGATGTGGCTGTCCAGCCTCGCAGAGCGTCAGCCGTTCATGTCGCAGACCGAGGGCACGTTGAACCAGGCGGTCTTCCAGATCATCAGCATGGAGCTCTACAACTTGATAGTAGAGTCACAGATCGGCTACGTGGAGGCGGGTCCGCCCTGGTTACATCGGCTAATCCGGCTGTGGCACCGCCGCGGAGTCACAGTTGTCAACTTCAACTACGACACCCTTGTCGAGAGTTCTGTTTCAGCTCTGGACCCACCTCACGCCAACGGGGACATCGTCGCGGAGATGCTGACTCACCTTCCCCGTTCGTGGGTCCCGACCTTGGGGGGAGACGGCCCGGTCCCGACCTTCCGACTGCTCAAGCTGCATGGTTCAGTCAACTGGTTCTGGAGCCCCGATGATCGTACGGGCGACACGCTGTGTCGTGTCGGTTACAGCCCGGTCGCCGCTGGCGATGCGCGTGCTGCGCTTGCTGGCAAGGAGCCGTTCATCGTGCCGCCCCTTGCAGCCAAGTCGCCCTTCTACTCGTTGGGCGTAATAAGGCAGCTATGGTCCGACGCCGCCGACGCACTTGCGGCTGCGGATCGCGTCATAGTGCTTGGATACTCGGTCCCACTGACCGACCTCGCGACGACCACCATGCTGAGCCAGTGTGTGAACCCGGAGGCCGAATGGGACGTGGTCAATCCGGACTCCGCGCGTGTCTCTGATCGGCTTGTTCAGCTTGGGATACCGGCGGACCTCATACGGACACATCAGGCAGTCGACGAGTGGGTGGATGGATACGAAGTCGACCACTGCGCGAGAATGAGCAGCGACCTGGTCGATCAGATCCTTGATTTCGACGGGGCCCATCCTGAGACACGTCCAGTCATGACGCGACGATCCCGCTCGGATTACGGCATTGTCCATTCGATGGTTGGTGGCGGAAGCGACCTTGTTCTGAATGCCCACCTGATCGACCCGCGCCAGGTGATCCCAGCGGAGTATCCGCACCAGTCTGACCTGGTCGATTCCCTGCGAAGGATGGAGTCCCCTGGTCCGGTCAGCGTGCGCTTAGACGGCGATGAGGGTGAATACCGGGTGCTCGGCGCGCTTGACCCACTGACGGTAAGGGGGGCTGACGCGGTACTGGATTGGTGTCCGATCGAGATTCAGGATGTGTCCAGTCTCGGCGTAGGACATGTTGTGAGTGAACAAGCCGCTCCGTGACCCGGGTGCTGGTCCCGGAGTGGCGCCCCCCTGCCGCGGGATATACGCGGTCGTCGGAATCGTGCTTGAGAAGCTCAGTAAGTGCGAGGGGCATCACGACGACGCCCCCGCCAAGGGACTACGCTGGTCCGGATGACCTACGACCCAGCCTTTGACGACCCTTGGCTGAAGTGGCTTTGGGCAACGCTGAATTCCCACGCTTTGGATCCCGAACTGAAGCGGGCGATCCAGCGCGAACTCGATTCCCCCTTGACGCTCCCGTTCACTACTGCTCAGGAGTATAACCCGGAATTCCACGGGTTCTCGGTCTTCATCAAGTCGCTCCGGCCCACTCCCGAGTGGTGGGGGCTCTGGCTCGGCGATGTCATCCACGCTTACCGAAGCAGCCTTGATCACTTGGCGTGGATCCTGGTCGATCGAGGACGCACACCGACCGCCAAACTCAGCGAGAAGGACCGAAGGGACATCTACTTTCCCTGTGCTTGGGATCGAGGGTGGTTCAACCTCGCCATCAAGAGGAAGCTTCCAGGGTGCCGTCGCGCAGACATCGCAAAGATCCGGGCGGCGCAACCTTACAAGGCTGGGAAGCGCCGTATAGCCACCCATCCCCTTACGATTCTGGACGCGCTATCCAACTCCGAGAAGCACAGAATGATCCAGCCAGTCAGGCGACATCAAGAGACTGGCGCTTACAAAGTCAGCGGCGCTGGCGACTGTATTATCCGGCGCGTTCGGGTTATGCTGCCAGTCGAGTTGCACATCGGCACAGAAATTGCACGTGTCTACGCTCGGAGGACTGGCCCCGACCCGGACATTGAGATGCAGGGCTACATGGCCGGTACGGTAGGCGTCCAGCAGGGGAAGCCCGTCCAAGACTTCCTCAACGAGACCAGAAGGTACGTCGGGAGTCTCTTGTCGGAGTTCAGCGATCCACCCCCAGACCTGGAGGTCCGAACCAGAGTGCCGCCCCCCTGAAACGGGGCGGGGCGTCACGAGATGCCCCCCTGAGCACCGGCCTCCGTGCCGGCTACACTGGTATGTCTAGTGCTCGAAGTTTATCGTTGCCCTAGTTTGCGACTCGTGACATCTTCCTTAGCACCGGGCCTAGACAGATGGGAAGCGCGCGGTGACGGCCGGGGAGGCTGAGCCACCACCCGTGCGGATCACCCCGGTACTCGAGGACAGGCCAGGCGAGTCCGCGACGTTCACCCCCGGCGGCTGGCTGCGCCGCGCGCTCTCCGGCGCCCGGCGGTGGACTGCGGAGATGCAGAGCACCGGCCTGCTCGTCACCCACCGGGGCCTTAGCGAGCCGGTCGGCTACGCCACGATCGTCGCGGTGGAGGCTCGCACCTCGGCCCTGGCCACCACCGTCTGCATCGCGCGCAGGGAAGGGGAGCTACGTCTCGGGGGCCTCCGCCGCCACGACGCCGTCGCCCTCGTGGCCGTGCTCCGGGGGCAGGTGGCGAAGGCGGTCGAGGGCGAGCTCAGCGCCATGGTTCCCGGCATCGACGCCCTCGGGGAGCGGGCTAGGCGGTTCCTGAGCCGAGAGTGCTACATCGCCACCTCCGAGCTCACGGCCTGGCGGCAGACCTGGGTGACCGCGCCGACCGCCGACACTCTCGCCCGGTTCGGGCAGCTGCGCCGCCATCCCTACCTCGACAGCTCGCGCACACCCTCCACCTGTCTTGGTGCCCACGACCTCCTCGAGGGACTGGTGAGCGCGCCGGATCGTGTTCTGGCGCAGCGCAACCAGGCCTTTGTCGACAGGGAGCTGACACGTCGCGATGCGCTCTTCGACACCGTCGAGAGCCGGCCCCTCACCGACGAGCAGCGGTGGGCGGCCGTGGTCCTTGAGGATCGCAACCTGCTAGTCGCCTCGGCGGGGTCGGGCAAGACCTCGACGGTGGTCGCCAAGGTCGCCTACCTCCTGGACGCCGGGGTCTGCGGACCCGAGGAGATCCTGGTCCTCTCGTTCAACCGCAAGGTCGCAGAGGAGCTCACCACCCGACTGGGTGCCCGCGTACGCGGTGGGGATCGCGTGCGGGTCGAGACCTTCCACGCCCTGGGGCTGGCGATCATCGGCACTTCCACGGGGACCCGTCCCGCGGTCCCCCCCTGGGCAAGCGACGACACGGCTGGCGGAACAGCGATCGAGGGAATCGTCAACGACCTCTGCGCCCGAGATCCGGAGTTCGCGCGCGCCTGGCTCCTGTTCCTTAGCCTCCACTCAACGCCGGACCTTGACCTGGTGGAGTTCGAGGACGAGATCGACTACCGGCGCTACATTCAGCGTGTCGGCGAGCTTGACCGCGACCGCTGCGGCATTCGCACCCTCCAGGGGGAGCTCGTCAAGTCCATGCAGGAGCTGGCGATCGCGAATTGGCTCTTCGTCAACGGCGTCGAGTACGAGTACGAGCGACCCTACCACCACCCGACCGCGGACAGCGCGCACCGCCAGTACCAGCCCGACTTCTACTACCCGCTGATCGACCTCTGGCACGAGCACTTCGCGCTGGACGAGCTGGGCCGTGCACCGCGGATGTGGCCCCGCTACGCCAGCGACGTGGAGTGGAAGAGGCGGCTCCACCGCAGCTGCGGCACCCAACTCATCGAGACCACCAGCGCCATGTACCGTGCAGGCCGTCTCTTCCCCGCTCTGAAGGACGAACTGGAGCGGCGCGAGCTCCGACTCCGACCCCGTAGCGACGAGGAAATTCGTGCGCGCCTCCAGGGGCTCAAGGTCAGCATGCCCATGGCGTTCCTTCGCACCTTTTTCAAGCACATGAAGTCCAATCGGCTCGAGCCAGGCGAGCTCCGGGTCCGAGCGGCGAGGCAGCGCAACCGGTTCCGCGCCGAGTCATTCCTGGAGGTCGTCCAGCCGATCGCCGCCGCCTACGATCGGAAGTTGCGCGACGAGGCCGGGGTCGACTTCGAGGACATGATCAACCTGGCTGCCGACCACGTTGCCGCCCGGAACTACGCCAGCCCTTACCGGGTCATCCTCGTCGACGAGTTCCAGGACATCTCCGCCGCGAGAGCGCGCCTGGTCAGGGCGCTTCTCGATCAACGCTCAGATGGCCGGCTCTTCGCGGTCGGCGACGACTGGCAGTCCGTCAACCGCTTCGCCGGTTCAGACGTCCAGCTCATGCTCCATTTCGGAGCCGCCTTCCCGGGTGCCAGCACCACCAGCTATCTGACCCGCACCTTCCGGTCCAACCAGGGCATCTGTCACGTCTCCAGCCGCTTCGTCCAGACCAACAAGGAGCAGCTCACTAAGACGGTCACGGCCAGCGATCCGCGACGCGAGGGCGTCATCCAGGTCGTCCTCCATAACGGCGATCCAGCCGTGGAGCGGCGAATCCACTCTGAGTTGGAGGCCATCGCCCACGACGCCGCGGAACGGGCACGGCGCGTCAGCGTCTTCGTCCTGGCACGCTATAACCACCTGCGCCCAGCCGCGCTGCCGCGCTGGCAGAGGGCCTTCCGGGGAGCGGCGGACATCGAGTTCCACACCTGCCACGGCGTCAAGGGACTGGAGGCGGACTACGTCTTCCTGCTGGGATGTGATGACGGAGTGCTCGGGTTCCCCAGCCGGCGGGAGGACGACCCTCTGTTGGGCCTGGTCATGCCCGAGCTAGAGGGCTTCCCGTTTGCCGAGGAGCGGCGACTCTTCTACGTGGCTCTCACCCGGGCCCGACACCAGACATGGGTGTTCGCGAGCATCCAAAGGCCGTCGGGTTTCGTGATCGAGCTGTCGGGGGCCGAGTACCGCGGGGAAGTAAGCGTCGAGGCGGCCTCCGAGGTCTCTCTGGAGTTCTGCCCGGGCTGTCGCGCCGGCGTCCTGGTCAGCCGCACGGGACCGTACGGGCCATTTGTCGGATGCTCCACGTACCCCGTGTGTACCTACACCCGATCGCCGACCGGTGTGCGGCGGCGGTAAGGATCACGTTCACGGGACGCCTGAGCTGTTCGGTGGATCGGGGCCAGCGGTCTTGCGGCCGTTGCCGGCGGGTTTTTCAAAGCGACGGGTTCCGGCCTTCTTGAAGTCTGGGGCCTCTGTCATCGCATTGATCCGCACAATCAGGTTGTCCCGATGTCGCGGGAGCTGCTCGAGCGCCGCCTGATAGCCCGGGTTTGAGTACGCCTGCTCGTAGGCATTTGCGAAGGTCGCGAAATTGAATTGGCGGACCTCCCGTTCAGTGAAGAGGATCGCTGCGTCATGCCCAGGTTGAGGCGTCCATACAAGGGCGGTGGCGGCGTCGATCGGATAGCGGATCTCGGATGCAGCAAGGACTCCGACATCGAGAGCGTCGGTGTAGTCAGCGATGCCGTAAACCGGGTTGTCGGTGGTGATGAATTGGCCTGCCGTCGCACGAGCAAGGAACCAGCTTCTGTGCAGAAGAACGCCCGCTAGCCCCACCGCCCACTCTCGAATCCGCGTCAAGTGGACATCGTTCCCAGGGACAAGGTGGACGCTGTTAAGCGCCTCAGTGAGCTCTGGGCGCTGAGTTGTCAGCCACGTCCGCGCAGCGGAGTCTGCCATTCGCTCGAGCTTCCGACGGAAGTACTTCGTCCGCGTCATCTGGAATCCAACCCCCAGCGCAATGCGCAGCCTGAGGGTCTCTAAGGGTGTAGCTCCACCGGCGACGTACTCGTGGAGGGCCTCGCGCAGCATCGTCTCGCTTGTATTGAGCCCGGCTTCAAAGCTCTGGTGGTCGATCTCGCCGGTGTTGTCATCGACGAAGCTGTAGAAGTCTCGCTCAGATGCGATGTTCCGGACTCGCGTGATGAAGGAAGGCTTCTCGGCCATCCGCCACCGGACGCAGACCTGCTCTCGCTCGTCGGCGAAGCCGAGGAGATAGGCCTGCGGGACGTAGTGATGGTTGCGCGGACTGGTCATATCAACATGAGGCGGTGGGCGCAATAGGCGCCGCGGAGGAGCGGTTCGGGCCCGAGTACGGTCTGGATTGGGCAGGCGTCCTTGGATGCGTGGACATGATCGGCCTTATAGGTTAGCCGCCCCGCCGATCGCCTGCGGGAGACGCCAGCCAGCTCGGTGAGGTGCGCGGCGCTGGAACCGTGTGATCCGCTCGCTCTTGGAGTGCTGGCCAGTGAGCCAGCGGTCGAGTGCCAGTCGCTGACACTCGTTCAGATTGGCGAGCGCTGAGGCGATCCAACTACGCCCGAGGGAGGCGAGCGGTCCTGCCACGGATGCGGTGAACATGATCCGCGAGGGCCCACACGGTCTCCAGCCAGCCCTCAAGCTCGGCGGCGGTCGGGGCGAGTTCGTAGGTCTGGATGTGGCACGAGCGGGAAAGGCCGTGCCAGCTCGCGTGGACGCGGCCGGCGAGGTTGGGATCGCCCAGGAAGTGGGCGAGGCAGAGCAGCTGGCACTTGGCGGTGGTGTCCTCGAGACCCGGAGCGCTGAGCTGCCAGAGGTCCTCCATGGCGGCCTCGATGGCCTGGCGCGCGAGGAGGGCGGCAGCACGTGGCCAGAGTCCAGCCGTCCGCGGGTCGTCGAAGTGGATCAGGTCGCGTGCCGCCGACACCAGGGAGTGGGCGTCGGGGGCCTCAGTGGTGGCCACCGGTACCCTCCCGCATCCTGGCGGCGAGCTGCTCGACGTCGCGGATGGTCGTCATCTGCTGCTCGCGGGTGACAGCCTTGTGGGCCCCCCGATTGCAGATGGCGACGGCGTCGGCAGCCGCCGGCGATTGGCGGTTGAGGTAGGCCATCACGTCCCCGGCACGGGTCTCGTCCTCGAGGAAGGCCAGGGCCAGCCACATGAGGAGGGTGGTCGGACGCTCCAGCGCGGCCTCGATCTCCTCGTACGGCTTGCCCTCGTGGGCGAGGCGGCGGGTAACAGCCTCCCGGGCGGCGGCTTCTAGCGCAAGGCGACAGAAGCCAGGGACGACGCGGTACGTCTCCGGGGGGAGATTCTTACTCTGCGCGACCGCGAGGGCGTCCTCGATGTGCCGGCGGACCGGGTCGAATGCGGCGCGGAGCTCCACCACCGACTGCTCACGCCGGACCAGCTCGATGATGGTTGCCTCCATGTCGAGGCGCCGGACCGCCTGGGGCAGCCGATCGTCGTGGGTGAGGACGACCACCTGACGGTCCTTGGCCACGTTCCCCAGAACCCGGGCCAGGCCCTCCACCTTGACGGGATCCATGGCCTGGACGGGGTCGTCGATGACGATGAAGCGGAAGGGGGACTCCGCCATGCGGGCACGGGGGAGGAAGAGGCTCAGGGCCAGGCAGTTGAGTTCCCCCTGGCTCATGACCCCCAGGGCGCTGCCGGGCTCGCCATCGATCGAGACGTCGAGGCTCAGGCGGCGTTGGGTGGAGGTGCCGGTGCCCTCCAAGTGGAGCTGGCCGAGCTGCACGCTGCTGCTCTGGCGCAAATCCTGCCAGTGGGCCTGGACCTGAGCGGCGATGGGGGCGAAGCGCTGCTCGCGCAGCCGCTCGTGCTCACTCTTGAGCCAGGCCTCGGCCGCCTTCAGCCGGGGGAGGCGGGCCCTCTGCTCCTCGGCCAGCTGCGCGCCGGGAAGCCACACCGCCAGCGCGCGCCCAACGGGGCGCCAGCGGTCCTCGCGTCGCTCCAGCTCTGCCTGCGCCGCACCCCGGACGGCGGCAACGGCGGCGATGAGGGGCGGCGCGCCACCCTCCAGGTGGGCGGCCATCCGGATCACGTCGTCACCCTCTGGCGCCGCTCCCCAGACCGCCCAGCAGGTGAGCGCCTGGTCGGCGTCGACGCCGACCTCCGCGGCCTCGCGCAGCACCGGTGGGGGCGTGGACATCAGCTGGCGAGCTTCGAGCAGAAGCTGCCGCGCACGCTGGTGGACGGCTGCGACCGAGCTGGCCTGGGCCTCCAGTTGCTGGATCCGCTCGCCGGCCTGGAGCTTCCATTGATACGTGATCACCCCGGGCGCACCGCACACGGGACAGTCGGTTCCTTCGTGTCCAGCCCCGTGCACCTGGAGCGCCTGTCGGAGCAGGGCCGCCGTCTCCCGGGCGAGCGCCGCGTCAGTACCCCGCAACCGCTCCAGGTCGTGGCCTACCGCGCGGAGCTGGCCCACCGCTGCGTCGATGCGTTCGCGGAGTACCACGGGGAGGGTGCTCAGTTCCCGCAGCCGGGTCAGGGCGCTCCGCTCCTCGACCGCGACCGGGTTACTCGAGATCGCGCGCTCCACCGCCGGGAGGTCCCAGGGTTTCTGGCGAAGCGCCTCGGCGACGCTGCGGGCGCGCTCGTCGTCCAGGCTGTCGACCTGTTCCAGGAGCACCGCCGCCTGCTGCTCCTGCCCGCGGACCTTGCGATCGGCCTCGAGCCGAGTGTCGCGGAGCAGGGTCTCGGCTGCCGCAATCTCCCCGAGACCGAGGATCTTCGCCAGGGCGTCGTACAGCTCGGAGGGGCGCCCCTCCAGGATCCGTCCCAGCTCGTTGTGGGAGAGAAGGGGTGGCCAGCTCTCCAGGGCCCGGCTCCAGCCGTTCTCCTGCAGGTTGTGACGTTTGCCGTCGATGGTGAGATCGGAGCCGGCGACGTCGGCTTCGTTCGCCCAGCGGCGCTCGATGGTCATAGTCGTGCGCCCTCCGTCGGGCCGGAACCTGCCGGTGATGCGGGGTGGTCCGTGGTGGAGGTTGCGCCAGCCGTCCTGCCACACCTTGGCGCGCTCGGTCCAGCGTCGGTTCGAGCCGGTGAGCAGCATCTCGAGGGCCTCGGCGAAGGAGGACTTGCCCGAGCCGTTGCGGCCGACCACCAGGGTCAGGCCGGGGGAGGGCTCCAGGGTGAGCATGACCGGCGGGCCGATGCCTCGAAAGCCCTCGACGTCGATGGACGCGAGGTAGGTCGCGGTGGGGGCCTGGTCAGGCTGCGGGGTCGGGACGGAGGCCGCTTCCTGACCGTCCAGAGCGGCCCGGAGCGCGTTCGGCCCCTGGAAGGCTGCGAGGACCAGGCGAGCGGCGCCCTCGACGCTCGGGGGCGCCTGGGCGAGCCGGGTGCTCACCAGGTTCTGGAGAGTTGGGTCAGCCATCTGGCCGGGGAGTCTGGCAGAGGTTGTGGCCGGCGGACAATCGCCGGGTCCGCCCCGCCTCCGTGCGTGGATGTAGTCGATGGCCGGGGTCCGGCAGGGCTTGACCCTTCCGGCTTGTCACGATTGACGTATTCTTGCCGTGTGGGCGCACTTTCTGGGCGTATCCGTCGCACCCGGAATCGCTGAGGGTGCCGGGATGCTGAGGCCGCCTAGGGGAACTATCCAACCGAGGTGCCAGACGTGACGCCGGACACGGCGCGCGCGGATGGTGGCGCACCCGTCACCTTGGATCAGTGGAATCAAGCGCTCTTCCAGGAACTACTCCCTATCCAGCCCGAGCCGGAGCGGCCGGTTCTGCTCGCGTGCGACGACGAGACGGTGCGCGCGGCCGCCAAAGGGCTCGGCATTCCAGCGAGCGACGGCCTGGACTGCTTGATTCAGGCCATGAAAAGCGCCCACGGCATTTATCCACAGCGCGAGCTCGGTGGGCTCACCGGGATTGGAGGGTCCTTTCGCGCTGCCTCACGACCACGCCCCATCCCACCCTTCTTTGGAGAGTTGTGCCTATTCGTTCTCGCCGCGTCTCGCATGAGCCCCGAGGAGACACGCCCCACCAATGCTTACCATCCGATACTGCGAAGCCTCCTCAACTGCGGGCGCGGCATCGGTGAGATGGACGGCTTCTGGTACGTCGAGCAGCTCTTTCCAATGCTAGCTGAGTGGCTTCGTGTCGATCTTGTCGGACGCCATGGGCGCCTTATCCTGCCCGACACCCCCAAGCCCAAGCTCATTGGCTGGCCCATCTCACAAACCGTCTTTCGCGAGCGGGATCGCGAGGTGCTAACCAGCTTCTTCCACGCCAAGCTTCGTCAGAAACATGAGGGCATCGACCGTCTTCGCGTGCTTCGGCGCTGGGGGGGACGCCACCAGCTCACCCACCACGCACGCGACCTACTGATGGACGACGCTGTTAGCGATCTGGTCCGGGCAGCGATCGACTCGGCGTACCGCTCCTGGGACGGAGCCATTCTCGAGAGTGAGGGGCGCCGCGCCTGGCCGGCAAGACTGAGGCTTGAGGTGGATGGGCCACGCCTGCTGCTCTCGACGATCAACGGCGAAACCATTCGCCTGCGATACGGCCGTGAGCGGATGACCCTGTACGCAGGTGGCGACGTCGTCTTACCGTCCGAGATTCTGCGGGCCACCACTGACGTCACCGTCAGCTTGCCTATCGAAGGCACCGACGATTCGGTACGCATCCCTGCCCTCGGATCTACTGTTTTCTTTCAGGTTACTCACGATGCCATCTCGGGGACGTCCGGCCTGTGGCGCGTGACCTCCCTTGCGGAGGACGGCCCGGTATGGGTCCTGACGAGCGATCGCGATTTGGCAGCCAGGCTTGGGAAGGATCGAGACCCGTTTGCCAGAGGACTCCCCGAACCGTGGGTCCTCCTCCAAGAGGTTGCACCGGAGGACCTGCCGGCGTCGCTTCGCCAGCCCACCGACACCGACGCTGCTCCGATTGTCCTGGAAGGAGGCTTGCCGCTCGATCGGCTCACCTACCTGATGGGTGGCGGCCCAGATCTGGCGGCAGGCACGTTCGACGACGGCACTCCGCTCCCCGTCGTGGTCGACGGCATCCCCATCGGCCTCATTCGATCGAATGGACGGTGCCCAGTACCCGCCACGAAGGCGGGACATCATCGTGTGGTGGTCGGCGACGGGCTCTACATCCGTGATTACGAGGTTGCCGAGCACGGCGACAGCCCCCCTGCTTACTCCGAACTTAGGTATGAACTGGACCACAGCACCGCGCTCAAGAGAGGTGCTGTTCCCCTCCGGCAAGGCCCTACCCGCACGATCTCCGGGGCGCTTATGGACCCGCCGCCTCCGCTGTCGCTGCCCATCATGCGAAGCAGCCGTAGTCCAGTCTTCACGATTTCCGCGGGTGGCGAAGGCCACTGGTTCCACTACGTTGGCCGGCCCGGGTGGTTGTCGTTTGCTGAACTCAAGGGGGCCGACCGCTGGGAGATACCCGATAACGACGTAGCCTGGGTGGTGTGTCCGCGCAATGGCACAGTGTTGCGCTGGCGGGCGACCCCCATTCTGCATCTCGATGAAGGCGCGGCGGACGTCGTCATGCAGCTTGGAGCCGACGTAATCATCGATCACCGCCACGGTCCTGTTGACGCTGACCGGCTTGCATGGGCCGCGCTCCTCGATACTGCGACCGAGGTCGCGAAGTGAACGCTTATGACCGCCTGCTGACGTGGGCATCGGAGCTAGGGGGTGCAGACTGGGGCCGGTGGCGCGGAGTTTGCCGGTATCTGGCCCTCGAGCCCACGACCGCGGCGTGCGCGCTCTCCGACCTCGGTCATGTTGAGTTCGACTGGGTTGACAATCGGTTCGCCGCCGCAGCGCCGGCCGCCATTCTACTGCCTCGTTCTTCCGGTAGCGCCCTGCTCACTGGCGCCCGGTCAATCGACCTGGAGCGTCAGTTGGAGGAGCGAGCGCAAGACTTTTCTCATGACGTCTACCTCCATCCTCCGATAGGCCAAGAGAACGGCCCGTCCACCTGGCTCTGCGAAGGGGACTTGGACGATCTCCCCGGCTTCTGCGCTGACCTGCAAATACAATTCCAGGTGCAGTCTGGACGTCATCTAGTCGCTTCATTGCCAGCAGCGACGTTGGAGGCGGCCGCCATGCGGGAGCGCCCGCTCGATCGCCTCCCCCGCAAGTGGTTTGACCCTCATGTGCGGCAATTCAAGCGGATCGGCGACCAAGCTCGCGACGGGTTGTGGAGTGTCGACGAGGAGCGACGCAAAGCGCACTTTGTGCACCGGGACGGAGCCTGGTACAGACTATCCATCCGCGAGTACGGCCCCTACCTGGCGTGGCCCCAAGAGACGTTTCTCCACTACTCCACTTCACAGACAGCTCTGCTCGTGGACACGGAGGCGCCCCTCCCTCCACTCTTGGCACGCGCTTTGACCTTACAATCCGGGCGCCTCCCGCGCCGCGGGCGCCAGATCCACTACTTGAACGTCGATCGGCCGCTGGCCGAAGCCGTCGCCGGCTCCTTGGCGACCAACCTCGAGATTCTGACGTGACTCAGCAGTCGCTCAACCCACTCCTACTCCGCCTCGACCTCGAGCAACGCTACCGCAGCTACTACGATTCAACCTGCTCCTTCGCAGATCGCTCGCTGATGCTAGAGCGCGCTCGGCTCCTTGAGAGTGACCCACTTTCGACGGACACGATCATCGAGCCGTTGCCGGGATACCGAACATCGGGGGAGCGGTTCGAGGACCTTGCTGCACGGCTTGGGCTGGGCGCCGATGTCGCCACCTTCGCAGGTCGCATCATGGCTGGCAACCGGCTCTACACCCACCAGGCTGAGGCGATTGCAGCGTACGAAGGTGGCAAGCACGTCGTCATCACCGCCGGAACCGGGTCTGGGAAGACGGAGGCCTTCTTGCTTCCCATCGTCACTCACCTCGTCCGGGAGTCGCGAAAATGGGGCGCGGCTGGGGCGCAGAGTCGAGCCTGGTGGAAGAGCGGATCTCACTTTGAGGCTCAGCGACTTGGCGAGACGGGCCGTCAGCCCGGGATGCGCGGCCTCGTCCTCTATCCGATGAACGCTCTGGTCGAGGACCAGATGATTCGGATGCGCCGCGCCCTCGACTCGGACATCCAGACTGCGTGGTTACAAGCCTATCGCCACGGTCACCGCTTCTACTTCGGCCGCTACACCGGACAAACGCCTTCCCAAGGCCTCAACACCATACTCGCCCGTTACGCGGAGCGGTCCCATCAAGCGGCGCGTCGGGCCCTAGCAGGTGCAGATCATCGCGCATACCTGCCAAGGCCGCTGGGTGCTGAGATGTTGACGCGCCCCGACATGATCGCTTATCCACCCGACATTCTCATCACCAATTACTCAATGCTGAACGTCATGCTCACCAGGTCCGACGAAGCCAGTATCTTTGCCCAGACCGCAGAGTACCTACAACAGCCCGGGGCGCATTTCCATCTCGTGGTCGACGAGCTCCACTCCTACAAGGGGACCGCCGGAACCGAGGTCGCCCTGTTGCTGCGACGCCTCCTTGATCGTATAGGCCTCACGCCGAACGCAGCCCAGCTGCGGATTATCGCCGCCTCAGCGTCACTTGGTGACGCCGACCCCCGCGCGTACCTTGAGCAGTTCTTCGGTGCCTCCCAAGGGAAGTTCGTAATCGTCAGTGGCGAGCCCAACCTCGCGGGCCGCGGTGCCCCTCTGGCAGAAGATGTGGTGGCGCAACTGACGGCCCTCGGCCGACGGGTTCTTTCAAGCGGGGCGGAGCCAGGGGGCCATCTGGACGACGATGACCCGGGTGCGGGTCTGCTCATCGCGCGCGCGGTTGCTGACGCGTGTCGAGACGAGGCAGGCGATATCGTGCCGACCTCAAGTCGTACAGCCGGAGCCGCGCTTGCGCCGGCGGAATCCGAGACGGATCAGCAGGCAGCCCTCGCCGGCGCCCTGCACGTCGCCAGCGGTCAGGGGAGCGGAACGCCTCTCCTTCCAGTCCGCGCCCATCTGTTTTTCCGTACGTTGTCCGGCTGGTGGGCATGCACCAACCGCGACTGTCCAGAGGTTCCGCCAGAGCTTCGATCAGCGCAGCGTACGGTCGGGCGCCTCTACGCTCACCCCACTATTCGTTGTGGGTGTGGCTCCCGCTGCCTGGACCTCTGGATATGCCAGACCTGCGGGGAGCACCTCCTCGGTGGCTACACATCCAAGCCCGAATCCACCGATGAGGTGAGCGTCCGGACGCAAAGACAGGCGACCAATCCAACTGGGACAATGGAGTTGATCGAAACCAACGTCTCAGCAGGGGGTCACCTGTCAGGTGCAAGTCTCGCACA
>Ga0224555_1003173_pt1 | contig 17437 bp, 10 predicted proteins | sample 714S23034metaG_FD_180687 | JGI IMG/M metagenome (GOLD analysis project Ga0224555, IMG submission 180687) | Peat soil microbial communities from Stordalen Mire, Sweden - 717 S2 30-34 | ecosystem: Environmental > Terrestrial > Soil > Wetlands > Peat | place: Sweden: Norrbotten County, Stordalen...
TCTACGCTTCAGGGGACAACTCACGTTATCTCCTGCAAGACTCGAGGCCAGGATGGAGTCGCTGTTCTCCTTTCCTGTAGGGCTCTTGCATCCCCTACAACATGCCGGTTTATCCCGGCGCACTCCGGTTTACCGACAAACCGGGAGCGATGCTCAGCGAATCATTAAGCAAACAGCAAAATCCTCCCCGACTATGTGCTACTCCACGCGCAATAGGATCCCCCCACCTGGGGCGAGCCAGTTTTGCTCACCCCGGAAGGGCTCCGCTCGACCTGAGTAAGGATTAATGCGCACAACGTTGTGCACTTCCCGCTTGAACTCAATGTCAAAGCGGAAGGAGTACGTCAAGTCCTTGTTGACTATCATCAGGTAGGATCGCCCCTTTTCGTCTTCGAATTCACCCACCAGAAAGCGCGCTGCGACGGAGGGCGGTACATACTGATCTTCGTCTTTCACCATGTCGATCCACCGCACCAGACGGCTCTCAGAAAGCGGCTGGCCTTGCTTGGGCACATCGGGATAGTGGTAGACGCCTGTGCTCCGCAGTCCGACCAGGGTGGGCGCAAGCGCGTGGATCTCGTAGTTGATGCGGCGCAGCGCGTCCCAGGTCGCGGTTTTGTTTCCAAACTGGTCGATCGCACCCATCCGGTAGTTGCCTCGCTCCGGCGTGAAGTACGTGAAGTACTGGATGCCCCGCGCGCCGTAGGCCATTGCGCTGTATACCTGCAGGTGTAAGGTGGCATCCGAAGGCACCAGATAACCGAAATGGGCGACGGCCTGAATGCAGCTCCAGAAGGGAGTCTTACTCTCCAATCCGACCTTGTGCACGATCTCAAGGTTGGTGAAGAACTCGTCTCCCATGCCGCCGTAAGATAGTGAATAGTTATCGAAGCTCAGGATGGGCTGATGGACCACATCGACGAGCGCTTTGGCATAGTCCTCATAGTTCGTGTACCACTCCTGCTCCCCCTCCCGGTAAGGAAACAAGTTCACGTAGGGGAGTTTGTCGGGCATGGCTTCGCGCAGCAATGCGACTACGCGTCCGAGAGCAGGCATTTCAAGAGTCCGAGGCTCGTCGTCCAGAAAGAATCCCCGCACTGTAGGATCGCTGCCGAACTCGCGCGCCAGTTCGGCGACGTCTTTGCGGATATGATCCTCGGGTGGCAGTTTTTTCCAGTTGTAGTTGCTCAGTCGTGGATCTCGGAGGACACAGGTTAGACCAGCGGCCCGGACGCGCTCGACATCCTCCGCCCCACAGAACCCGGCCATATTCATCCCCGCATCTTTCATCCCTTGCAGAAGCTCCGGGTCGGAGGGTGTGTTGTCCCACGGCATGACGACAAAATCGCGAGGCGTCGCGGGCTGTGGGTGCGGAAACTGCTGAGCAAGCAGTGAGCCCTGCACAAGGAACGCTATGGCAACTGTCGCGAACCAGCCTTTCATTCACGTATCCTTTCCAATCGCGTGACAGCCGGCCGACAGTTCGCGCGTTTCGAACTTCTCTGAGGCGAACCCTCATCTCTCCCACGACGCGCGCACTGTCCCTCAGTCGGCGGCGCAGGCCTAAAAGCTGATCTTGGCGCCGAGCTGCATCGTGCGCGCGGGAAGGCCACCGTTCGCACTTGTGATCGTGCCCACGGCACTGTCACCGATACCCGCATCCGGCAAACCAAAATTCGGATGGTTGAACACATTGGAGGCCTCGGCCTTGACCTGCAGCCGGACTTGCTCGCCGCGCATCTTAATGGAAAAATTCTTCAGCAATGCCGCGTTCACATTTTTGTATCCAGGGCCGTAGAGAATGTTTCTGCCGGAGTTTCCGAACGTATTCGGATCAGGCGCCACAAATGCGGTTGGATCAAACCACTCGCTGATGGTCGGATGTGCCACAGTTCCTTTTCCAATACGGTTTGGGCGCCAGCTACCTGCCAAAGCACCACTGCCACCTGTGCTGTTCATGGACGGCGTGAAAGGCAAGCCGGAGTGGATCTGGAACAGCGACGAAACCTCCCAGCCCCCAACAATGGCGTTTAATACGCCACCGCGGTTAAGAAAAGCCCTGCCCGCTCCGACAGGGATCTCATAGACCACGGCTCCATTAAAGAAATGTGTAGTATTCAGCGAAGAGGGTCCGTAGTTTGATCGCGGATCAAACTGATTCTGCAGTCCCCCTCCATGTTCCTTGCGGCCCTCCCCACCGCCTCCAAAACCCGTGTTAGTAATTTCATCCATCGTTTTGGAAAAGGCGTAGTTGGCATTCACCAGAAGCCCGTGACGCATCTGCTTCTTTGCGGTTAGCTGAAGGGCGTTGTAGTTCGAGATGCCGTCGAAATAAGCGGTGCTGATTGCGTTGTACTGGGGATAGGCCCGAGCACTCTGACCCTGACCCAGCAGAGCTTGCGGGACCTGATTGATGTCTCGAGTATAGGGAAGGTGAAGCCCTCGATTCCCTACGTATGCAATCTCTGCCATGATGCCACCACGCATCTGATGCTGAATGTCAAGCTGGTATTCCTCCGAGTAGCTGACGGGGGTTTTCCAAACGGAGTAATTGACGCCTTGGCCGTTCAGGAGATCTGGTGTCCGCGTTTGGGCAGTCGGGTAGGTAACGGGAGGTGGACCCTGAGAGAGCTGAAACACAGGCGTGATTCCATCGGTAGTAATCAGGGATCCGAAAGGCGCCCAACCCACCTCAAGAAAGTTTCCCGCGCTGTGAGTGCCCCATCCGGACAGATTGTTGTAAATCCCAAACCCACCGCGGATCGACGTCTTGTCCCCGAGAGACCAGGCAAATCCCAGACGCGGGGCAAAGAAATCGTAAACCGTATTGGTCAGCGCAGTGTGCCCCGCCTGACCGGCATACCAAATCGCCCCCAGAGTACCCGTGGCTGGGTTTAGGATCGTCGGTTCGAAGCTGGAAAGTCTGTTCTGCACCTCCCGCCATCCGCTCTGAATGACATATCTAAGTCCAAATGTCAGCGTGAGATTGGGCCGTATCTTGTACTCGTCCTGGGCAAAGTTTTGTTCGCTCCAGCTACGCGCGCCGGTTTCTGGCTGAGGGTTCGCACCCCACTGGTCCGGAAGACCCAGAAAAAAATCCGCCAGCCCGGTTCCGCCCGTCCCAGTCGCCGGATTGCTGGTGAAGGAATAGTAGTCGCCGAAATCGAAAGCGCCTTCTTGTTGCAGCGGAAAGCCCGAATTGACTTGCCACCACTGGTATTCTCCGCCAAATTTAAGAATGTGCTTGCCCTTGATCCACGTGAACACCTCGGAGGGCACAAAGGTTGACTCCGCGTCCACTGATTCTCCTCCAATGCCAAAAGCGTTTTGCCCAATGGTCGTGTAGGTGATTCCACCAATCGAGACCTCGGGAAAAACATCGGCGGCCGGGTTATTCAGCTTCAGCTTTGCCGGATATCCCTGGCCTAATGTTGCGGAAGTGGACAGGAAGTGTTCGTGCGTGAATGAATACCGGAACTCATTGATCTTGTTGGTTGTGATCGTCCACACATCCGTAATTTGCGCGCGGACATCATGCTGAGGAGTAGTCATGCAATTGATAGCGCAATTCGGATCGCCGTAATCGGTGGTCTGGCGAACCAGTCCCAGGGAACCGGATAAGCGATTTGATGGGGACAAGTCATCGTCGATTTTCACGTCAAACCACTTCGTATGGACGGGCGTGCTCACCGGAAGGACGGTGTTGTTGGCAATCGCATTCTGGTTCTGCGCCTTCGGAAAATAGCTCAGGATGGCCCCGGCTACCGGATCAAGCCGGTTCATTGGAATGATGTTTCCCAGAAAAGGCTGCCGTGTACCCGTATCGTAGGTGGCGGGGTCATAGAGCTGGCCGGAAGGATCGGTACATATCCCATTGACGAAACCGGGCTGACAAAACTGAGAAAAATCGCCGCCGCGCATCTTGTCCGTCGGGTAGGAATAAAAATTTGTACTCGGGGTGCTCGTCGGATTTACCTGAAAATCGGTGAAGAAAAACAGCTTGTTTTTCAAAATTGGGCCGCCGAGGTTGAAGCCGTACTCGTTCCAGCGGAATGCAGGTTTGGGAGTGCCTGGTTGGTCGAAGAAGTTGTGAGAACTGAAGATGTCGTTCTCGACATATTCGTAAACGCTTCCATGAAATTGGTTGGTGCCGCTCTTCGTCGTCACATTGAAGACAGACAGGCCGGTACCGCGGTCGGCCCCGAAGTTCGCCGTGCTGAGATCCACTTCCTCGATCGAATCCAAGGGGGGCTGGAGAATGTCGGGGTTTTGGGATCCCCCGAGCATCGCAATGCCCCCGTCAATTTGCCAGTTGGACTGATATGCGGTCTGGCCATTTACACCTATCCCTTGGCCCGTGGCATTTGCGTCGCCACCACCATTTACGCCCGGCAGTAATCCAAGCAACTCGTCCCAACTGCGGCCCACGTTCGGAATGTCGGTAACCGCCTGGGTTCCCAGGACCAGACCTTTCTCCGCGCTCTCGGTTTGCACCAGCGGAACCTCCCCAGTCACAGTCACGGTTTCTTGAACCGCCCCGGCCTCCAGAACGGCGTCGACCTTGACGGTTTCGACCTGCAGCACAATTCCATTGCGGACGAACGTCTTGAATCCCTCCCTGGCGAACATGATGGAATATTCGCCGGGCGGCACAAAGGGCGACTCATAGACACCCGTTGAATCCGTAGTCGTTGGGAGGTCGACTCCGGTCTGTACGTTGTGAATGCTGACTTTGACCCCAGGTACGACCGCGCCGGTTGTGTCCATCACCGTTCCACGGATCTCCCCGGCCTGCTTGCTCTGGGACGTGGCCCAGTAGCCGGGCAGTAAAAGGAACAGCGCCAGAGCGCAAGCCCATCTCAGACCCTTGGCTAGTGGTGGCACGCAAAACCGGCGTTGATTCGAACTCATCAGATCCCCCTATTTTGTGGTGTAAGGGCCGACCGCTCTTTTTCCGGAGGCGCACATAGCCCGAGGTCGACTCTCGACTACCCAATTCGGAGAGTCAAGGTGCCTAACCGTGCGTAACCGTCTGCGTAACAGTTCCACAGGGTTGTAGCTTGCTGAAAAGCCGAGATTTCGGCGTCAGATGCACGCCTGGCTATTGCGAAGGGACTGGGTGCCGCAAAAACTACCAATAGTGGGAAGCGATCACTTGAGGAGAAGCCGGAGCATTCGCAATCACCTTCATGTGCAGCACAAGCTGCAAGTTTTTTCCTTGCCAGCCGTCGGGTGCACCGCGAAGGGCGTCACCCAATAGAGTGGAGTCTGTGATCAACTCCGCCGCCGCCTCCGTGCCGTACTGAGTGCAGCCGCTGACCAGAACGATCATCGTGTGTGTCTGCGGGTCAAATGCGCGCGAGAGGACGGCATAGTCTTCGTCCGTATGAAAATCTGAACCGAGGTGATGAGGGTACCAATCCGTAGGTTTTCCATTATCGTTAATGGCGCCCTGATTGTGGTCTATGAAAAAGCGGAAACCCTTGGTCACAGCTTCCCAGTGCGTACTGGAGTAGCCGATCAAAACGGCGGGAGCACTGCGTAAGTCCTCGAACGTCACCGCATTGCCGACTCGAATCGCGTAAGGGTGACCCATGCGGCTCAACATTCCAGAGATTCGGGCGGCGGCGATCAAGTCGCCCCCGCCGACGTACTGGTCCGCTAATAGGACGAAGTCATTGTCACGCAGAGCTTCGACCGCGCGCGGGGGGCCCAGAAAGCTGCTGGGATAGTAAACCGGCGCATACGATGTCGCCACAATGATGGGATCCCGGCTCCGCAATACTGGCTCCCAAAACTGGTCGAGCACCGAGGGGGGACTGTAGATCTTCCAGCCGGCGACCATCAGCACACCAATCGCCGTCAACAATCCTAATGTCCACGCGAATCTCCACCAGACGCCGCGAGTTCGACGTGCCCCGAAAACCTGTTCTTCCGGCCGCTCGATGGTAGACACCGCAGCCGGATTCTCGATCAATATCGGGGAAAGGCTGCCGGGGCCGTTTCTTCGCGCCGGATAAAAACTCGGCACGTAGTGGCCAACCGGAAGGTCGATTACAACTTCGTCTTCCCTGCCAGAACCAGCATAATAGAGCCCGAGACGCTTACGAACCTCACTCGCCTTGATGCGGACGATTCCATCTTCGTTGGTGTCGTAGGCAGCGTCACGCCCAAATACACCTGCGCCCACCGTGCGTTCCTTGAGCGGGAAACCAGCCAGTGTTTGGCCCACGATGAAGGTAAGAAAATCCTGGCAACGCTTGGTTGATCGAAACTCCGGACTCTCCAGAATGCGCCGCAATTGCGACCGAACTGCCTCCGGAGGGACAGACCCGGCCGGCGATACGTCTGGAAGCGGTTCCTTCGTGGCGGAAGGTACATCTTCGGACATTACTCTGCAATTTTAGCACCTGCGCCAAGGATGTAGGCCAAGCCCCGGGTTTCGGCACCAGAAACGCTTCGCTCGTATAGAAAACGACTCTCAGTTCTTGCTCAGCGCCGCGGCGATCGCCTTCTCGGCCAGCGGCGCCATCTCGGCATAGCCAGCTTTGTTCGGGTGGACTCCGTCGTCGGACAGTTCCGCCTTCAGACCGCGCTTGGCATTCGCCATGGCCGAGTGGTAATCGATGAAAACCAACCCCTCCTTCGCGGCGTAGTCTTTCATCCAGTCGTTTAAAGCGCGAATCTTTTCCCCCGGCGCCAGGTCCGGCCGCCAGGGATATTGCAAAGCCGGCAGGAGTGAAGAAAGGACCACGCGGATTCCGTTTCTCTCCGCAAGATCCACCATGGACGTCAGATTGTCTTCGATCGCTGCGAGTGTGGTGGGGCCGGTATTTTCTGCGATATCGTTGGTGCCCGCGAGGATCACCACTACTTTTGGCTGCAGTGCGATCACGTCCTGGCGAAAGCGAAGAAGGATCTGCGGAGTGGTTTGCCCGCTGATTCCGCGATTCACATAGGGCTTGCCGAGGAAGGAGTCAGGCAGTGACCAGAATTCCGTGATGGAATCGCCCAGGAACACAACTCTCGATTCTCCCTTTGCGGGAGGACCGAGCTTGGCATCGTCTTCCCGATACTTGGCCAAGTCGGGCCAGTCGCGCAATCTCGATTCCATTGCTTGCTGGTCTTCCTTGAGAGATGCGCACGGATCTGACGGCTGCTGCGCCACTGCGGTGGACCACAGAATCAATCCAGCGAGCCCAACAAGGGTTGGTTTCATCAGGAACACAGGGCCTCACCTCTAAACGCTCTTGGAAGCAGGCCGACCTCTCTTTGCCCGGAGGTGCACATTGCCCGATATCAAGTCTCGACTACCCAATGCGGAGAGTCAAGGTGCCTAACCGTGCGTAACCGTCTGCTTAGCAGTTCCACAGAGTGGTAGCGTCTTGGTGAGGAGGAAGGAACGCGACTTCTTGCTGATCAGCTCCGGACCGACTACACAATGGACTCCCCTGCGCTACGATTCGCGCAACGGGAGGACGCGAGGTTCTTCTGTTCGAGAAAGAACCGGTAGCGAAGGACGACAGTTCGGTTAAATGCTAGGCGCGGTTCGGAACAATACCATCCGATGAATTCGTCGATGGCATGACCGTATGATTCTTGTGAACTGGCTGCGCCGAGCGAGTGAAGAACCGCATTCTTCGACTGTTCTAAATCGGCTAGTCGAAGCATTGTTTTTGCCTTGTTGCGTTTTGATATTTTGCGATGCGCCATACTGGCGGCCTCCCATGCCGCGAACAGTATGGTCGTTCAGATGGACGCTCATGGTGTCGAAGCCCGTTTCGAGACAGCGGCGAGCACATGCGGCCAATGGTTCTGTGTCGCCTGGCCCAATTACGTCGATCGATTGACAGCTTTTAACGCCGCAACACATTCGGCATGCCACACTTGGTGGCGACCCTGCGGAGGATTGTCATCGCTGCCGCTCTGGCCGTACTTGCGAATCGCTCCGCTGGTTTATCGGCGAGTGGGGGTTCGGACACAGCAGTGATGGCCAGGATTTGCCCGGCGCGATCGAACTGCACGTCCACGGCTAATCCGGGCTTGGGAGGTACTTCCGACGTCCAGACGGCTTCAAGGCAAAACCGGTACTGCCGACCCTCGATCATCAGCAGACCGGGGCTCGCGCCCGGATCGCGCAGGATTTTGCCTCGCTTCTTCATGCTTTTTCCGGTGGGTCGGGGAAAACGAACATAGTTGTACGAGCGCTCGCGAGGTGTGCTAAGCTCGTGTGCATTGGAAGCCAAGTTTCGTTCTACCCTCCTCCGACTGGCTTCCCGGGGCCTTCATCTCGCATTGCGCAAAGGGTGAGGAAAAACCGTCATGCCGCTTCGAAATTCTCTGAGCGCACGCGGGTCCGCACGGGTGCAACCGGATCAGACCGCTAGGGAAAGACAAGCTCTCGACCAACTCTTCAGCCTGGCCTACGAGGAGTTGCGCCGTCTGGCTTCGAGCGTCAAGCGTGGCGATCCGAGCAATACTCTCAGTCCCACCGCGTTGGTGAACGAGGCGTGGCTGAAGCTGGCGAAGCAGCCGGGTATCGCAGCCACTTCTCGTCTGCACTTCAAGCGCATCGCGGCCCGCGCTATGCGCCAGTTGCTGGTCGAAGCAGCGCGGCGGCGCAACGCGCATAAGCGGGGCGGACAGGGGGAAGCAATCTTCGTCTCCTTTGACGATTCTTTAGACCGCGCTGCCACTCGCCAGGAGAGCCTGTTAGCGCTGGACACGGGCTTGACCGAACTCGCTTGCCTGGACCCGCGGCAGGCGCAGATCGTGGAGAGCCGGTTTTTCGGCGGGCTTGAAATCAGCGAGATTTCAGGTCTGCTTGGCGTGTCGGAGGCCACGGTCCTGCGCGACTGGCGAGCGGCCAAGGCGTGGTTGGGGCAAGCGCTTCGCCGGGCCGGGTGATTTCGCACCCCGCCATAGGCAGGAACTGCAGTATGGACAGTACGCGTTGGCGCCGAATCCAGAGTCTTTTTCACGGCGCGGCAGGCGTGCCGCAAGCCGAGCAGAAAGAGTTTCTGGAGGCGGCATGTGGTAACGACGAGGAACTCATCGGCGAGGTTCTGGCCATGCTGGATCAGGACGCGAGCGGTTCCTCGCTGCTCGACCGCCGATTAGCTGACATCGCTCAGGAGACGCTTGCGGAATCCCTTCCCGCTCCTCTGATTCCTAAAGAATTTGGCCCGTACCGAATCCTGCAATTGCTGGGCGAAGGCGGAATGGGAATCGTCTACCTTGCGGAACGCAAGGACCTGAGCACCCAAGTCGCAGTCAAAATCCTGCGCGACGCCTGGATATCCCCGGCCCGCCGCGAACGCTTCGCCACCGAACAACGGACCCTGGCGCAACTGAATCACCCATCCATCGCGCGACTCTACGACGCCGACACACTGGAGGACGGAACTCCGTGGTTTGTCATGGAGTACGTCGATGGCATTCCACTAACTCACTATTGCCGAACCCATGCGTGCTCGGTGGAGCAGCGTCTGCAGCTCTTTCGGTCGCTGTGTGAGGCGGTGCAACACGCGCACAGTCACGCCGTCATCCACCGCGATCTCAAGCCGTCCAACATCCTTGTCAAAAGCGATGGCTCGGTCCGTCTGCTCGATTTCGGTATTGCCAAAGAATTGGAGAGTCTGGACCTGCAAGTGGACCAGACGATGACTGGGCTACGACTGATGACGCCGGCATACGCGTCACCGGAACAAATTCGCGGCGATCGAGTCGGAATCAGTACCGATGTTTATTCCCTTGGAGTGGTTCTTTACGAGCTTCTGACGTGGCAACTCCCGTTCGATCTGTCCGATCTGACTCCGGCGGAAGCTGCCACCATCATTACAGAGCACGAACCTGGCAAGCCGTCAGCGGCAGTCAAGCGGGGCACCGATCCGGAGGCGATCTCCTACTCGTTAGCAGTACACAAGACCGCTTGGGCGGATCTGGATGTGCTCTGTCTCAGCGCGATGCATAAGGATCCTCGCCGCCGCTACCGGTCAGTGGAAGCGCTGATGCGGGATATTGACCATTACCTCGAAGGTGAGCCCCTGGAAGCGCGACCAGACACATTGCGCTACCGGACCGCCAAGTTCGTCCGCCGCAACCGACGAGCGGTGTCGGCCGCCGCGGTAGTCTTGGCGGTGATCGTCGGATTGGTCGCCTTCTTCACTGTGCGGGTGGCGAAGGCACGCGATGCGGCGCTCGCGCAAGCGGCCCGCACGCAACGCATTCAGCAATTCATGACCAACCTCTTCCAGGGTGGAGACGCTGCGGCCGGCCCCTCCGATTCCTTGCGCGTGGTCACAATCGTTGACCGCGGCGTTCAGGAAGCAAGGACCCTCACCAGTGACCCTAAGGTGCAAACCGATCTCTATCAGAACCTCGGCGTCATTTACGAGAAACTGGGCAAGTTCGAGCAAGCAGACGCGCTGTTACGGTCGGCGCTCGATCAGCGCAAGATGCTGTTCGGAGCCGATAGCCCGGAAGTAGCCGAAGGCCTTACGGCGCTAGGCTTGCTGCGATCGGATCAGGCACATCTCGAGGAGGCCGAGCAACTGACTCGGCAGGGCCTGGCAATGGCCAAGCGGCACTTGCCGCCAAACCATCCAGCGCTTGCGAAAGCAACTCTTGCGTTCGGAAGAGTGCTGGCCGAACGCGGCTCCTACAATCCAGCGATCGACACTTTGAACGAGGCCGTGCGGCTGCAGTCGGCTCCCGGCGTGGCGACCGCCGATCTGGCCACCAGTCTTTCCGCCTTGGCGGACGCACACTACTCCGCCGGTCACTACAATGTCTGCAAATCCTTGTATGTTCGCGTACTGGAAATGCACCGCCAGATCTACGGTGAACGCCACCCGCTAGTCGCCGACGATCTCGGAAGTCTCGCCGCCGCCCAGCGCGATTTGGGCTATTACAGTGAAGCGGAACGGCTGGATCGGCAAGCACTCGATATCGCCCGATCCTACTATGGCAACGACCACCCCAAGACGGCTGGCTTCCTGACCGCCCTGGCGGAATCCCTGACGTATCAGAATAAGTTCGCCGAGGCTGTCTCTGCGCTCGACCAGGCTCTTGCCATTCAGGAACGTGTGTATGGTCCGGTGCATCCCTCGGTGGCGGAAACACTCAACGAGTTGGGGAACGTAGCTTCCATGCGCGACCAACTCGATGAAGCGGAAGTTCGATTCCGCCGCTCGGCTGATATCTATCGCGCAGTTTATGGCGACCACCACTATCTGGTGGCAATCGCCCTGTCCAACCTGGCGGGCATCTATATGGACAAGAAGGACTATCCCCGCGCGGAGCAGCTCTTTCGCGACGTGGTCCGACGCTACCAAGAAACGCTGCCCGGCGACAACGTAAACCTCGGCATCGCGCATATTAAGCTGGGCCGAACGCTGCTCCGCCAAAATCGATTCAGAGACGCGGAACCCGAGACCCTGGCCGGTTATGAAATCCTGATCAAGCAAAGCAGCCCCTCGACCAGTTTCATTCGTGCCGCGCGAAAAGACCTCGCGGCTGAGTATGACGCTTTGAATCAACCACAGCAGGCCGCGCGATTTCGCGCTGAGCTGGAGACTGCCGCGGCAAATCCTCCCAACGCTAAACGGTGAGCGGCACACGCCGATTCACCCGCCGGAGGGGTGCGCGTCTCGTCCGTCCAACCGGGCGAGGACGCCCGGCGCCCCACCGTCTTCCCTCCCCACCCATCCTGGGCGGTCGGCTTCCAACAGCATTTTTTTCGCGGTTCTTGAAAGTGCATGACGGTTTTGCACGCCGGTTTGCGCAATGCGAAGTGCGTACAGACAGGTGTTGGGGCCGAGGCGGAGCAGGGGGCTCCCCTCCGGGCTGTTCTGCAACGCAAATCGCCAGGAAATGGAGCATTCAAATGAGTAATCGTGTCTCGGAATCCGTTTCGTTGCGTGTTTTCTTCGTCGCTATCGCGTTGGCTTTGATCATTGGCTTGCCGAGCGCGCTCCACGCGCAGACGTTCCAAACAGTGCCCGCACTGGCGTTCACCAAAGCGTTCGCCGGGGCCGAGCCTCTGCCCCAGGTCCTGACGATAGCGTATACCGACCAATCTACGGTTCGTTTCAGCACGGCCGCGTCAACCAACAGCGGCGGCAGTTGGCTATCCGTTTCTCCCTCGGGCAACGCCTGCTGCTACACGCCGCTTGCGGTTTCGGTCATTGTGACCACCGGCAATCTGTCGGCTGGGACTTATACGGGGCAAGTCGTCATTACGAACTACTCCAACTCCAGCATCAATATGACCATCCCGGTGACGCTTACGGTCGCGGCGTCGGGCGCGACGTTCTTCGACGATCTTCCGGGGAAGCTCAGCTTCTCTTTCAAGACGGGGGGAAGCGCAACCTCGCAATCCGTCCAGATTCGGAACGCCGGGTCGGGCACGTTGAACTGGACCCTGACGACGAGCACTGCGGATAATGGAAACTGGTTGAGCGCGTCCGCGTCGAGCGGGACGGCACCGTCCACCGTCACCATCGGCATTAACAAAAACAACCTGCCTGGAGGAGGTGCCTCCGCTGGCACGTTCCTGGGCCAGTTGCTATTGCAGACGTCAGGGGACAGCGTCACCGTTCCGGTGGCAGTCACCGTCGGTCCTGCGGTGTTTACCCAGATAAACCCACTCAACTTCACCATGGCGTTCGCAGGAACCAATCCTCTAGCTCAGGTCCTCAACGTCGCGATGAACGATAACTCCACCCTCCGCTACAGTGCGTCGGTCGCGACCGCGAAGGGTGGCAATTGGTTGTCGATTACCCCGAGTGGGAATGCCTGCTGCTATACGCCACTCGCGAACACGGTCAGCGTGAGCGCGAGTTCGCTTGCGGCGGGAGCTTACACCGGAGAGATCATCCTCACCGAGTACGCCAATCCCGGCCGGGCGATGGTTGTGCCGGTCACACTGACGGTCGTTGCGTCCGGGGCGTTCTTTGCCGATCTTCCTGGGCAGCTGAGCTTCTCAGTCAAAACTGACGCCACGACTTCAACCTCGCAGACCGTTCAGGTCGGGAACGGAGGTTCGGGCACGCTGAACTGGACTCTGGCCACCAGCACCGCCGACGGCGGAAATTGGCTCAGTGGCACTCCGACTAGCGGAACTGCGCCCTCGCCCGTCTCGGTAGGGGTGAATGTCAGTCAACTGCCCGGAGGAGGAGCCGTGGCAGGCGAATATATCGGTCAGCTCGTCTTCCAAACCAGTGGAGATACCACCACCATTCCAGTGACGGTCACCGTTGGAGCGGCGCCATTTACCCAGTTGAACCCGATCAGCCTCACCATGCCGTTCGGGGGAGCGAATCCGCTGCCGCAGGTTCTGAACGTAGCCACCATCGATAACTCGACCATGCGATTCAGTGCTTCCGTCGCGACGGCCAAGGGCGGCAACTGGCTATCAGTCTCTCCCTCGGGCAACGCCTGCTGCTACACGCCGCTAGCCATTGCTGCCAGCGTGAACGCCAGTACGCTGGCGGCGGGAACCTACACAGCCGAGATTATTTTTACGGAGTACGCCAACCCTGGACGATCAATGGTCGTGCCGGTAAGCCTGACCGTCGTCGCCAGCGGTTCGTTCTTTGACAATCTGCCGGGCGGATTGAGCTTCTCCTTCAAGACGGGCGGAGCTGCCACTTCGCAGATCGTACAAATCGGGAACGGCGGGACCGGCACATTGAGCTGGAGCGTTGCATCCAGCACCGCCGATGGCGGAGCCTGGCTTGCCGCGACGCCGTCGAGTGGAACTGCTCCTTCAATTGCGACAATCTCGGTCACGGCCGCAAATCTGCCGGGAGGCGGAGAGGTCGCGGGAACGTTCTCGGGTCAACTGGTTTTCCAGACAACCGGGGACACGACCACCATCCCGGTCACGGTCACGGTGGGCACGGCTACGTTCACGCAGATGAATCCCATCAGCTTCACCATGCCGTTCGGCGGCGCAAATGCACTGCCGCAGGTCCTCAACATCTCCACCACCGACGAATCCACGATCCGCTTCAGTGCCAGTGCAGCAACCGCGAAGGGCGGCTCTTGGCTGAGCGTATCTCCGAGTGGCAATGCCTGCTGCTACACGCCGCTGGCCGTTACCGCGAGCGTGAACGCGAGTACGCTGGCGGCGGGAACCTACACCGGAGAAATCATCATCACCGAGTATGCCAACCCCGGCCGCTCGATGACCGTTCCCGTGACCCTGACCATCGCCGCTTCGGGCGCATTTTTCGACAGTGTGCCCGGCGAATTGAGTTTCTCGGTCCAGTCCGGCAAGAAGGCGACTCCCCAGACACTGCTCGTCGGAAACGGCGGCACCGGCAAGTTGAAATTCACCGTGACTCCGTCCACCGCCGACGGCGGCCTCTGGCTAACTGCCACTCCGCTGAGCACAACGGCTCCCAAGGCAATCACCGTCTCGGTCAACGTCCTCAATTTGCCGGGAGGAGGAGTCCTGGCGGGGACCTTCACTGGTCAGTTGCTGCTTCAGGCTCCAGGGAGCATCGCCACTGTTCCAGTGACGGTCACGGTGGGCAAGGCAGTCTTCGCGCAAGTGAATCCGATCAGCTTCGTCATGCCATTCGGAGGAGCCAATCCGCTGCCTCAGGTCCTAACCATACCGGCCGCCGATAGCTCCACGATTCGCTTCAGCGCGAGTGCGGCGACAAGTAAGGGCGGTAACTGGCTCAGCGTCTCTCCGTCCGGTAATGCCTGCTGCTATACGTCGCTGCCTGTCAGGGTCAGCGTCAACGGCAGTTCGCTGGCAGCCGGGAACTACACCGGAGAAATCAACATCATCGAGTACGCCAACCCTGGCAGATCCATGACCGTGCCCGTCAATTTGGCGGTCGTGGCTTCGAGCAAGGCATTATTCGACAACCTCCCCGGCCAGACTAGTTTCTCCTTCAAGCCGAGCAGCGCTAATCCGCCATCCCAAACGATCCAAGTAGGCAATGGCGGCGCGGGGACGCTGAGTTGGTCCGTCGCGGCCACCACCGCCGATCCTGGCAAGTGGATCAAGGTGCTTCCGGTCAAGGGCGTGAATGCGGGAACGTACACCGTGTCCGTCACGACCTCGAAGCTACCCGGAAAAGGGCTGATTGCAGGCACGTACATCGGCCAGCAGGTGCTCAAAGCGACCACGGGCAATGTGACCATTCCGGTGAGCGTCACGGTGGGCGATCCGGTCTTCGTCCAACTCCCCACCGTTACCTTCAACACCACCGTCGGCGTGAATCCAACGCCGCAGGTGATATCCATTGCCAGCACAAGCACAGCTATCCGTTACACACCTATCGCGGCGTCGAGCAAGGGGGGCAGTTGGCTTAGCGTCTCTCCTTCCGGCAACGCTTGTTGTTACACGCCCACCAACGAAACGGTCAGCGTCAACGCGAGCACGCTGGCGGCGGGAACCTACGTTGGAGAGATCGACGTCATCGAGTACGCCAACCCTGGGAAGTCGATGACGATCCCGGTGGTTCTCAATGTTACGTCTGCAGACGAGAACACATCAGCCACGACCGCAAATGGGGAAGCGCCTTAGTTAGGGCTCAATCAGCTATGGCGAACTAAAAATTGACGGAGTCGGTCCAAACCCGACTCCGTCACTCGCAAAATCCGCACCGCGAACTAAAGATCGGAACGACTGTCGGAACTGTCTCATGCAGCGCAGGTTCCTCTTTGGTGATTCTCACGGTTGGCTTTTGTTGTGCTGCGAAAGGATCGAGGACCAGTTTCCGAAGTGTGTTCGGGCCAGAAGTCCTCATCTGGAAAGTCATCTCAGAAGTCTGCCCGCCGGATGACCGACAGTTAGGGGGCGAGTGGCGGTGACCCAACAATCTGACCAAGGAACCCGAAAGACTGACAATCACTAAGGGCTTCGTCGCTACGAAACGGAGTTGAATCTACGTTTCCGTTTACATTGAGCGGCTGAGGGGTAGTCGAAAAGAAGCCTGTGGTTGCCCCCACTTTTGCGCTTCCCGCCCTGCCGTTAGTAATCTCGTGACTCATGAGGAGCCAAGTGAAACACAAATATCGAAAACACAGGGCGCTGATAACTGTCGCGGCAAAGAAGACCCTGAATATCGGCGAAACTTTGCGTCCCGACAACATCCTCGCCGTATGCTTTACGACTTGCAGTCGGGATATTTATCAGGAAATCCTTGCCGGACAGCACCCGACTGTGGATACGAAAACTTCAGTTGAGATGCATAAAGGTCTTTGTCAGACCGATTAGTGAACCGAAAACTGTAAGTCTGACCAGCAGCGCCTCTGTTTTCGAATCTGACGTTGGTCGGACTGACATTCAACGAATAGGGCCAAAGTATCCACCCATATGCTGCTATTCCAACTGCAACGAAACACAAAACAATTCTGCGAGTGATATTGCTGCGCAGCCAAGGTGAATGCAGCGTCGGATGGATGCTACATGCAAAGATAGCCACAGATATCACCACGGTGACCACCCTGATTACTTCCGTATAGCCGACAAGGACTAAGCCGCTGGCGCGGCGGACGCTACCGCGTGGTGAACCAGGAAAGTTCAGGAACGACTGACATAGTGTGGGTCATAGGGAAAGGAGATTCCTGTGACCCGTTTACGCAAGATGATGCTGGAGGAACTCCAGCGTCGCAACTATTCTGCCATCACCACACGCAATTACTTGCGGGTGGTGACCGAGTTCGCCAAGTATTTCGGCAAGTCTCCCGACAAGCTCGGCCCCAACGAACTTCGAACCTATCAAGCCTATCTGCTGACCGAGCGCAAACTGACGCCCGGCACGGTGGTCAACCGGGTAGCGGCGCTGCGGTTTTTTTTCGTCAAGACACTCAAGCGGTATCAGTTTCGCGAGTTCTTACCGTACCCCCGGGACCGGCGTCGGCTGCCGACGGTGCTGAGCCAGGAGGAAGTCTCGCAGCTGATCAATGGCGCCGGAAACCTGTTTCGACGGACGTTGCTGATGACACTCTACGGAACCGGCATGCGACGCGCCGAACTCGCGCGTCTCAAGGTCGGCGACGTCGATAGCCAACGGATGATCATCCGCGTGGTGGAAGGCAAGGGCGGCAAAGATCGTGACCTGCCTCTGAGTCCGGCTCTATTGGAGACGCTGCGAGAGTATTGGCGCTGGCGGAAGCCGAAGCTCTACATGTTCCCCACACGCACTCGTGGCCGGACGCTCGATCAGCCGATTTCCGACAAGACCGTCTGGATCGCGTGTAGCGAAGCCGCGCACCGGGCCGGCATCCGCAAACGGGTCACCCCGCATACGCTGCGCCACAGTTGGGCGACCCACTTGTTGGAGGCGGGCACCGACCTGCGCACCATCCAGGTTCTGCTCGGGCACGGCGATCTGGAAACTACTGCCCAGTATTTGCATCTGTCACAGCGGCACTTACGGGCAGTTACGAATCCGCTGGACAGTCTCTC
>Ga0224555_1003174_pt1 | contig 17435 bp, 12 predicted proteins | sample 714S23034metaG_FD_180687 | JGI IMG/M metagenome (GOLD analysis project Ga0224555, IMG submission 180687) | Peat soil microbial communities from Stordalen Mire, Sweden - 717 S2 30-34 | ecosystem: Environmental > Terrestrial > Soil > Wetlands > Peat | place: Sweden: Norrbotten County, Stordalen...
CAAGCGCCCTTCTTGTACGCTCCGCCGACATCTGTTTGTTCATTGATTCCTGTATTTCTTTTGGTGGCGTTATCTCCCTTATCTCGACAGACGTTACCTTTACACCCCAGCGCTCGGTGACCTCATCCATCTTTGCGCGCAGGCGCAGGTTTATCTCTTCCCTTTTTGCAAGAACGTCGTCCAGGATAATATCCCCTATGATGGACCTTAATGTGGTCGTGGCGATACCCTGCGACGCGCCCGCAAAATTATTTACCTGAACAACCGTTTTTACCGGTTCCGTTACTTTCCAGTAAATAAGAAAATCTATGGATATCGGCGCGTTGTCTTTTGTTATGCATGTCTGCTGTGGTATTTCAAGAAAAGATTCCCTTAAATCCACCCAGACGGGCCTGTCAACAACGGGAATGAGAATAACCAGCCCCGGCCCGACCTCTCCAATACACCTGCCCAGCCTGAATACCACAAGCCTCTGATATTCGGCGACGATCTTTACAATTGACGGAAGAAAAATCGCAAGAACAACTACAATCGCAATTAATACGCCCAGTTCCATGTTATTCCTCCTTTTTCCTTGGAATTTTTTTTACCTTTATTTTCATCCCCTTGACATCCAGTACTTCCACAATTTCCCGGGCCGCTATCGTTTCCATTGACAGGGCCTGCCATTCCTCGCCGCCTATGTTTGCCACACCCCCGAACTGGTTAATTTCGGTCACCGCCACGCCTTTGAGGCCGACGATGGACTGCACTCCGGAAATTGTTTTTTTCTTCATAGCCTTCACAACAGCGGCCACGATTAACCCAAAAAATACAACTGTTACCAGTACTACAGCGCCAATCAACACGTAACTCACCGCCCATTCCTCCCCCATGGATCTTTCGGGGAATAATAGTAACGACCCGATAGTCATTGATATTATGCCGCCCACTGTCAGAGCGCCGTGGGTCGGGGTCATTAAATCAAGAAAGAAAAGTATTGCCGCAATTATTATCAGTACAACGCCCGTATGGTCGATTGGAAGGCTTCCAAAACCCAAAAATGCCAGCATTATCGCTATCGCGCCGGCGATTCCGGGGAAGAGCATTGTCCCGCCGTTTGCAAGTTCATAGATAAGCCCGTATATGCCGATCATAAAAAGTACATAAACTATATTCGGGTCCGAAAGCAGATGGAGAAATTTATACTTTGCCGTCGGCTCCACTTTTCTCAGTTCATAACCCTGCGTATTCAGCGTGATTTCTTTGTCGTTTACCGTAACCTTCATTTTATCAATCTGTTTCATCAGGTTGTCCGGGTCCTTTGCTATGACATCAATTACCTTTAGCTTAAAAGCCTCAATTTCGGAGACGGAAACGTTTTTTAGAACCGCGTCCGCCGCCCACTCCTGGTTCCTGCCCCTGAGTCTTGCCCAGTTTTTTATGGTTGCAACCGCGTCGTTTGTTATCTTTTCCGAGGCGCTGTGCCCCTGATAATCCACAGGATGGGCAGTGCCGATATTCGTCCCGTCCGCCATGGCCGCTATATTTGATGACAGCAGTATAAAAACACCGGCCGAAGCCGCCCTTGAGCCTTTCGGGTAAATGTAGGTAATTACAGGGACTTTGCTCAATAATATCTTATTGCATATGGCCCTCATAGAAACATCCAGCCCGCCCGGTGTCTGCATTATTATAAGCGCCCCGGCGTCGTTTTCCTTTTCGGCAAGAGTTATACCTTTAACAAGGTAATCGGCTGTCGCGGGGTCGATTATACCGGACACGTCAAGCTCAAGGTATACCGGAGCCGTTGACGGTGCTGCTTTGTTTTCCTCAAGTATGGTGGGCGGTTTGACCGCCGCCGGGGCTGTTTCAGGAACAGACGCCTTTAAAGCCGCCGGTGCCAGCGCAAAAGCCGCAAATAACGCTATAATATAAATATATCTTTTATTCATAATTATCCACCTCGGTTGATTATCCGGCATTAATTCTAATACAATAATAGGCGTAAATCAAGGCAATAGAGTTATTTCGACGGCGCCTGTATTAACTTTTTCGAATAATAGGCAAAATAAAAAAAACAATAAAGCACAAAAAAAACTATGTTCGCCGCGACAAGGGCCGTTATGCCGCAGTTTTTTATAAATTTAACGGCAATCGCGCTGACAGTAAGCTGAAAACATATCGTAAGAACAAAAATTGAAATTTTATATATCAACTTCGGGCTGGGGTTTGTATAATAATAAAAAGCCATCAGGCCAAGCCACACAACAGCAAAAACCGATATTATATAAAACACAATTGCCTCCGGGCTTTTTAAGCCGTAATTACCGCCTATTTCTTCGCAAGGTTCCTTGACCCGCGTTTTGTCAGCGGAACAGAGTCCTTGCACATGGGGCAGTCTTTTTCCTCATATGCCTTGACATCAAGTTTTGCCAGCGCGAAAGTGTCCTCAACCCCGAAATCCGCCCTGCCGCCGCTGCGGTCGATAAAGATACCGATGCCGGCGATATTACACTTGTAATTGGCCTTAAGTTCGTCTATGAGTTCCTGGACAGAGCCTCCCGTCGTGACAATATCCTCCACTATCAGGACATTTTCCCCCTCTTTTATCTCAAAATTGCGGCGCAGCTTGAGTTTACCCTCTTCCCGTTCCATAAACACGGCGCGCGTTTTAAGGTGCCTTGCGGTTTCATATGCTATGATAATACCCCCCACGGCCGCCCCGAGCACCACATCAATCTTTTTTTTCCTAAAATGTTCCGCTATGTTTTTGCACAACATCTCCGTATATCCAGGCTGCTGAAGCACCATGAATTTTTCAAGGTAAACGCTTGAATGCTTGCCGGATGTCAGGAGAAAATGGCCGGCTAAAAGCGCGTTGGATTTCTTGAATATATCCAGGACTTTTTCGGTGTTCATTCGCTGTACCCCTCTTTTATCATGTTAAGTATCTTTTCGACCATTTCAAGCTTGTCCGGAGCCTGCAGTATAGGCCTGCCTACCACTATAAAATCCGCCCCCGCCGCTATGGCCTCCCGCGGGTTCATTGTCCTTTTCTGGTCGTTCTTTTTGGCGTTGTCCATCCTGATGCCGGGTGTTACCACAATAAAATCCCTGCCAAATTCCTTTTTAACAAGTTTTATCTCCTGCGGCGAACATACCACTCCGTCAGCGCCCGCTTTTTTGGCCATGGCCGCCAGGCGCAGCACCATATCCTTCGCGCTTATGGAAACGCCAAGGGTTTTTTTAATGTCCTTTGTATCCATTGACGTCAGCACTGTGACAGCAAGAAGTTTCGGCGGCTCAAGGCGCATTTTTTCCGATGAGGCAAGCAGACCCTCCTTTGCGCGCGCTATCATCTCCGGCCCGCCCGACGCGTGGACGTTAATCATATTCACCCCGAACCGAGCCGCTTCATAGGACGCGTTGTAAACGGTCTGGGGAATGTCGTAAAATTTCGCGTCATAAAAAACCTTTAGCCCCTTGCGTTTTAGGGTCATGACCATCCTGGGGCCGTCCTTTGTGATGAGCTGGAGCCCTATCTTGTAATATTTTACATACGCCCCCAGTTTGTCAATAAGGCTGTATGCCGCGGCCGTGTCATCCATGTCCACGCTCAATATCAGTTTTTCCCTCAGGTCATATTTTGTCTTGCCGCCCTCATTTTTTGTCATCAGAATCTCCCTGTTAGTTTTTTACCGAATCCAGCGCCGCCGCGAGCGCCTTTTCACCGGTTTTTTTCCCTGCCATAAACATCCAGGCGTATTCGTAATTTTCCCCGTCAAGGCCCTTTGCCTGTACGCTCACCAGGTACAGCCCGTTTTTAACGGGCTTCACGTAATTGTGGGCCACTGTTTTTGACGCCGGGTCGTAATCGGAGTTTTTAAACTCTATATCGCCTATTCTTAAATGCACCGTGGCCGTATTGAGCATAGAGTCTTCCCGTATAACCGCGGAGAGCCGCAGCACCGGCGTGTCTATCACGGCGCCGTCTGCCGGCTCGACAGACACAACCGCCACAGGTTTTTTTTCAAGGATTTTTTTGAGGCGTGCAACATTGGTTGAATTGTAGATAATCGTCCTTCTAAGGCAGAACCTGTCCGTGGCCGCCGTATTATATGAGGGCACCACGGAAAAGCCCGCTTTAAAACCGGCTCTTTTTACAAATTCATTGCTTTCCGTTGAATATGCCCCGAAAGGATATGCCATTGTTTCAAGGCTTATTCCCAGCGTCTTTTCAATGCTGCTTTTAGCCGTCACTATCTCGCATTTTAAAAAAGCGAGGTAATCCGCGTCAGTCTTTATTTTGTGGCGGCTGGTAAGCGGCTCTTCGTGCGAATAAGAATGGCACCCCACGCTTATCAGCCCCGATTTTTTCATCTCAAGTATCTGTGCCACGGTAAGCGCGTTCTCGTGCGATTTTTCATCCGGCCTTATAAATTTATAATAAACAAATATAGCGGCCGGATACTTGTATTTTAAAAGCAGTGGATATGCCCCTGTGTAAACGCTCTCATAGCCGTCGTCAATGGTAATCATGACGGCCTTTTCAGGCAGTTTTTTCCTGCCGTCCAAAAACTGCAGAAAGTCATCCATCGATATCACATTGTAGCCGTTATCCCCCAAAAATTTCAGCTGCTTCTCAAATTCCGGAAGCGATATTTTGTACGTGTCTTTTTTTCCGAAGACGCTGCCGTTGACGAACTGATGATAACAAAGGATGTTCATGTACTGCGCGCCGCCGTCAGCGGGATTTTTTTCACCGCCGTAAATAACCGCCGCCGCCAGCATCATTGCCGCGCAAATTGCCAGGATTTTTAGCATCTTCACTTTAGTCTGTCTCCTTTTTCCCTTTTAAATAAATATTTTTCAAATATCCGGCCGCGGCCGCCACGGCTGTCCCGAGGGCGAACCCGGCTATTACATCGGAGGGATAATGGCCTCCGGTATACACACAAAAAAATCCGACAAGCACCACAAACGCCGCAAGATACGGCCGCGCCGCCTTAAATTCGTTCCAGAACATGGCGCATATTACGGCCGCCATCGCGGTATGCGTGGATGGAAAAGCATACCCGTTTTTATGCATTTTTACAAGCAGCATTGCCCCGTCGACAGTCAGGTACGGCCTGGGCCTTTTAAATAAATGCTTTAAAAAACCGGATATAATATTAACGGCTATTATGGACCATAAAGTAAACGCGATTACCGCCTTTTTTTTCCTCCATATCCTGCCGGCAAAAATAAAGATTCCGGCGAATACAAGCGCGGCCAGAAACAGGTCGTCCGCCGTCATGGAAGCAAGCGCGGCCACAAAATCATTGTGCAGCCTTATATTAATAAAGCTGAAAAGCCGGGTATCCAGCAAAACCAGTGTTTCTTTTATGCGTCCCGCGTCCACTTTTTTTAATTACCTTACCCTGTAAAGGACCGCGTTTCCGCTTGTAAATACCGTATCGCAAAAAGCCGCGAACTTGTTAAGCGCGAGGGGGCTGTATGAAGCCTTTTCAATCGCGCCTACATAAACATACTTTACACCGTACTGCCTTAGCAATGACTGCGCTTGAGCCGCGTCCATTGTGGAATATATATCATTTGCAATGTTGCTGCGCCCTGATACGTCCGGCCTGCCGCTCTGCTGGGATACCTGGTAGCTCCAGCCAATCAGCGTCGGCATACCGGTAAAAATTGATATCCGTGACAACCCCGAATACATCCTGTCCCCAGGCGCCTCAAGCACCGTGTCCAGCGATTTAAAATTTGAGTTGATCCATTCTATCGTAGCGTAGTCGTCATCGTCAAAATCCGTGGCGGACCCGGGACGCTGTGTCATGCTGCGCATGTAAATCGTCCCGTCTATGTGCGGCCCCTTTGACGGATTGATGGAACAAATCATGTCCTTTGCCGCGGCTCCTATAACCGGATAAAGCGCCGCGGGCAGCAAAATAAATATTATTGATGAAACGGCCGCCAGCTTTCCTATCCTGTCCTTTAATATAAAGAACGCGGCAGGGACTGCTATGACAAGCGCCACATAAAATCCTTTAAAGAGGCTCTTTCCGGTCTTTACGTCAATGGCCATAAGCACCAGAAAAAGCGCGAGAAGGGCAAGCACGATGCCTGCGGCAAAATAGCCGTCATGTTTTTTCATCACAAGCACTTTCCTGAAATTTCCGGCTATTTTGAAAAGCAGGTAAGGCACCCCACAGGACAGGAATGTCCACGCAACCATGTAAAATTTAAAAACAGTGTTCATCCTGCCGTCCGCGATATAGACTAATTCGGTCCCCGCAATTATCCCGAGCGAAGTAAAAACAAGCAGAAGTGAGAATACTTCCTGTTTGTCCTTTGATACCATAACCGAAAAAATCACTGCCCCGGCCATCGCGAATATGAACGCGAATGTCGGCTGGAGAAAAAGCAGTCCGATAAATACCAGCACAAACGCGGCCGCCCCTATAAGACGTAAAAGCATCGAATTTGACCGTACGATTTTCCCAAAAACCCCGTCCACATGGTCCAGAATTTTGTCAAAATTGAATTTTCTCATTTTAAGCTTGAGCAGCCCGCTTTTTTCCACGAAAGGCGCAGAGACCGCCTGCACTGTCATATATGTATATCCCAGGATTATAAAAAAGAATACCCCGAAATATTCGAACATGGTATAAAGGTCGACCTGCTCCGGCCTTGTTACCCAGCCGATTGCCGCGCGGTAAGGCGACTGAAAATGGAGGTGAAACGGGATAAAGGCAATATAAGCCGCGACGGACAAAATAACCGCCGCCAGAGCCGCTTTACCGGCTGAAAGGGACATAAAAGCCCCCCTGCCGGCCTGTTTTACCTTTTTAACCGCGTTTTTATTGTCCCTGAACATCATGTAGGACATCACCAGTATTGACGCCAGCAAAAAAATTATCAGCGGAGGGAAGTTCCAGGTGTTTATGGCAAGCATTGAGCCCAGCGCTATTGCCGTCGCTGACACGCTTAATATAACCCCGGCCCTGTCCTTTCCAAAACTTTCATAAATATTAAATGATTTATTTTCAGCGGCAAAAAAATTATATACCAGGGCTATCGCCAGAACCGTAACCGGGATGGCAATGTTATGCGCGTGCAAATCTCCGTAAAGGTAGGAGAAAAACGGCATTTCAGTTATAACCGGCGTGGGGTATATCCTTGTTGGGTCCCATATGAACTGGAACGAGAATATCCCGTTGATTATGTTCTGCAGCCCCTGCAAATTTACAATCTTGTCAAATATAAACGATAGCGTGTGGAAATTTCCGGCGCATGCCAGCAGAAAACCGCCCAGCACGGCGTATTTGTATTTTCCGGTCATTGAATACACCAGCGAAAACGCGGCTGTAAAGCAAAGTGCGAAGAGAAGGGCCAGTGATAAATCGTATGTTATCTTCGGGGCGTACCCGAGCAGTTTTGACGCTGACGCCAGCATCAACTGCCCCCAGTAATAATAATTCAGGGAATAGCCCGACATCCACGGGTCGTGCGGCGGAAATTTTACGTCGTTAAAAATGGCTGAAAGATACGCCATACCCATGGGCTCGCCGCCGCCGTTATATCCATGGCCCGCGATGTTGTGTATATCCGGACAGAAAAGCTTGACAGCCACAAAAATCAGGTAAGCCGCGAGAAAAACAGACTCAATAATTATTATATGGCGCCTGTTCTGCTTTGCGAAAGAGGTGAAAACTTTGCGGTATTTCCAGCAAAAAAATGCGCTGACCGCGGACAAGAGTATCAAAAGCATAAAAAGATTTATCTGATAGAACCTCCACGCGTTAAGCGAGACAAACACCCAGTTAATCCAGGCGAAAAAGAAGAGCCCCGCGACCTTGGCCATGCCATAGCCCTTGTCGCGCATGTTTCCAAGCACCTTAAAATTCAATGGAAGGGCTATAAAAGAAAGCAGCTGGATTAGTATATACCACATAAATATTGAAACCGCCGGAAAAACCGGCGAGGTTTTGTCCCGCGCCTGACCGATATTTGCGTTGTTGGCGTCTTTTCTTGCGGCCGACGATGTATCGGCTGAAGCTGCGGCCTGTGAACCGCCAAATTTCGCGGTTGTTTCAGACTCGCCGTACAGCAGCAGCGCTTTCAACTGCTCCTTTGTGAAATGGCCGTCATTTTTAAAAATATAAACCCTGGGGTGGTCGTATAACTGGAATGACTCATCCGCATGGTCGTCCTTTATGTTTATTCCCAGGAAAGAGGGATAGAAGACCCTGTCATAAACCTTCACATAACCGAACTGCCCCGGATTATGAAGCATTGTGGAGTAATAATAATAATTTATCGGATACCTTTTCGGCAGCCTCTGATAGGTGCCGTATGCCCTCTTGTCGGCCATGATAACATAATCGGTGTAGGCAAGCATGCCGGAGAGTTCCTCGATTTTATTCGGGGAATCCGGTTCCTGGAGCCCCCAGTGCAGATCCTCAAAGTCACCGGCGCCGTGTCCGTTAACCCAGACCGGAAGGTCGTCCCCCCACATTTCGTTCAATATCCTTGTCCTGTGGGATGTCTTTCCGTCGGGTGATATCTGGTTCGGGGTAATATTGGCGAACATCCACTTTGACGCGTCTATCCATGAATGGGGATTTTTGTAGACGTTCATGAAGGCTATGCCGTAAAACATCGCTCCAAGCAGGACCACCGCGGCGATTGCCCCTCCGATTTTTTTATTTTTAAAGAACGTGTAAAGGTATGACAGGAATTTCGCGGTCAGTATGGCCAAGAAAGGGGTGAATAACAGCATGTACCTGTTGAATTTCGCGAAAGAGGCCCCGACCACAAGAAAATATGGTATCATACCCGCCAGTATCACGGCGATTCCCTTTTCCGGTATCAATTGTTTCCTTAATTTTTTAAAAAACAAAACAATGCCCGCAAAAAACGAGGTAATAAAGAACGCCAGCGCCGAGAATGCCGCAACGCCGTACGGAATTCCCATTGTGTACAGCACCAGGTTCTTGATATAAAATAAATACGGAACCGTATTTAAGTACTGCCTGTTATACGGCACGTCCGCCTCGCCGGTGACGAGTATCCTTTTCTGCTCGTTCTGATCCTGCATGAATTTCTGGATATCAAGCAGGGCATGCGGCATGCAGATAAAAAACACAATGAATGCGGCAAGCGTGGCCCACGCAAGATTTATCCACGCGTCCCTTCTTTTTTCCGAAGCGCCCTTTGTTTTGCCCGTTATGGAATAAAAGTTAAAGAAATGGGCGGCAATGGCGGCAAGCACAAAAGGTATTGCCGCCGTCTTTGAGGCAAGGGCCATGCCGTAAAATGCCCCCGCCAGTATATAATCCAGTATCTTCCCTTTTTTATATATCCGGGCCGAAAAATATATCATACCCGAGACAAAAAATGTGACAAACGTGTCCACGGTAAAAAAATGGGACGAATGGATGTTGAGCACCGTAAAAGCGAGCAGGGCGGATGCGAACAGGGCTATGCCCGGACTGAACAAAAGCAGGCAGGTAAAAAATACAAAGACTATCGTCCCCGAATCAATCAATCCGGAAATCGCCCTTGCCCCGCCTATATAAGCCGCGTTCATGTCCATATTGTGAAAAATTCCCGTACGCAGGCTGTCAACCACCCCCCTGTATGTGGAGAGTATATATAAAGGAAGGGAGCCGTACTGGAGACCTATCGGCATATCGCCCCAGCCCTTAATATTCGGGACCGCGCTTGAGACTATCCAGCGTTCATCCGGATGGAACTGCCTGTCGTTATACCAGTCCGGCTGGAAGAGCCGCATAAAAACCGCGGCAAGCATGATTACCGAAAATAAAATGTATACCCAGTTTTTCTTCGCATTCTGCGCGAGTGTGTATTTTGCAGGTGCTCTCTTTTTCCCCATAAACTCTCCTTATATTTTATGTATGTTCGTACTGCCGTAAAACCCGGCCAACGTTGCCTGATCCCGGGTATATGACATTTTTATTGGCCTTGCGCCGCTCATCTGACGGCCTCGCAAGAGGCCGTCAATATAATACCGGGCGACAATCCAAGAAAAATGTCATATACCCGGGATAAACCGTGCAACTGGTTTTTCGACAGTTTCGTGTTTATTCCTTTGCCGTTCTTTCATAGCGCAAAGTTTTTGTTGTCGCGTCAACAACCGAAGCCGGGCCGTAATACTGTATCGGCCCCGGGAAAAGATAATTGTCTTCAAGGGCCAGTTTCTTCCTCATGGCCGACCATGCCTTAAAGGGCTTTCCGTCAAGCTCCACCAGCGCCTTTTGTATTACGGGTTTGTCCTCGCCCTTCCTGCGTTCAATGTTCATCATCATTGTCAGGGGCACGCCGCCGGCTATCCACTGTGCCGGCGCTTTTGTAAGGCCGCGTACGCTGGACATATAGCCCGTCATGCCGTTGGCTATGAGAAGCACGGCGTTGTATCCGAGTGCGTAGCAGTAATTCGCGTCAAAATTTGTCGGGAAGCCGCAACGCCCCTCGTATCCGAAAAAGTGGGTTATGGACGCGAATTTTCCCTTGAACGCCCCTTCCTTTTTCATGTCGCGCAGTTTCTTCTCGACCATTTCAACAAGAAGCTTTTCCGTCTCGATCTGCGACACCATCACGTTGCCGTGCGGGTCCCTGTCGAGTATCAACTGATTTTCAATGGCCGCCGGCAGTGATTTCATAAGCTCCGCGAGCCTGGGTTCAAGTATCTTATAGACATAATCCTTTTTCGCGTGTATCTGTTCAATGGCCCTTAGCTGCTGCTCGTGAGTGGCCAGCAGGTCGTTTAATTTCTTTATGAGTTCCTTGATTTCGGGGATGAACTCTATCAACCCTTCCGGCACCAGGCAAACCCCGAAGTTTTTCCCTTCATCAGCCCTTTCAAGGATTGTCTCAACTATAGTGTCGACCACCTGTGAGAGGGTCATCTTTCTCTCGAGAACCTCTTCGCCGATAAGGGCGATATTAGGCTGGGTCTGGAAGGCCACTTCAAGGGTGATATGCGAAGCGCTCCTGCCCATGAGCCTTATAAAGTGCCAGTATTTTCTGGCCGAGTTTACGTCCCTGCATATATTTCCAACAAGCTCCGAATATATTTTTGTGGCCGTGTCAAACCCGAAGCTGGTTTCCACCATATCGTTCTTTAAGTCGCCGTCTATCGTCTTCGGCACGCCGATGACCTGAACCGGGGCTTTTTGCGCGGCAAAATATTCCGCAAGCATGGCGCCGTTGGTGTTGGAGTCGTCGCCGCCCACTATCACCAGCGCGTCTATTTTATTTGAAAGAATGGTGCGCTTCGATTTTTCAAACTGCTCCGGCGTTTCTATCTTTGTCCTGCCCGACTGAATAATGTCGAATCCGCCCGTGTTCCTGTAACCGGCAATGAATTTTTCGGTTATCTCGACCATTTTTCCGTCGATAATACCCGACGGTCCGCCGAGAAATCCGATAAGTTTATTATTCTTGTTTGCTTTCTTCAGGCCGTCAAAGAGCCCGGCTATAACGTTATGCCCGCCGGCAGCCTGCCCGCCGGAAAGCACGACCCCGACCTTGAGGATTTTTTTGTTCAGGGACGGGTTCTTTCCCTTCGCGAAAGTTACCACAGGCTTGCCGAAATTGTATTTGAATATTTCCTTGAGCTTGGCCGCGTCGGAAATAGACGATGTGGGTTTCCCCGCCTTGGGTTTGATGGAAGAAAACGGCGACTTTAAAATAGATGGCAGCACCGGTTTGAAATCCAGCCTTAATTTCTGCAGTTCGGAAAGTTTATCCATGAATATCCTCCGTTTTATATTGGTACGCAAAAAAGCGCCCATATCAAATAAATATGAATATTATACGGAAATCACGGGAAATTTCAATATAATATAAAAAAAAGAGGCCGGTATCCCGCTATTTCATCTTGTAAAATATCCATATCGGAATTATAATGGTATAAAGTTAGGATTATATACTTTTGCACAAACCCTTTACAATAATAAACACAGCGGCTTGTTTATACGCATAAAGATACAATTGGTCAATCCCGGCAGGGAAACCCCTTTAAAAGAAGAGAATTTTAAGGACTGGACCCGTTTTTGGCCTATATCTCCAAAAATTAAAATATTCCCGTTTTAACAGAAACTATTTCCCTTTTTATCCGTCTAATATAGTAGGAAACAACCGATAATATTGAAAGGGGTTTTGCCCGTGAGCAACAGGAACCCAAAAAGGGGGTCGTGCTAATGAAGGTAAAAGTGGCGCTTTTTAAGATGAAAATAAAGGAACTAAAAAAGGTTGTCAGCGTAGATGAACTCAAAGGCTGGGCCCCTTATACCGGCGACCTGAAAAACAGCTTTCCGCGGGATATTAAAATGGAAATAAACGAGGAAAATATCTATAACCTTGACTGGTCCGGCAAAAAAATGATTTACCTCTCCGCGAATTAATAAATTCGCGGAATTATAAATTTAGAATTATAAACCAATAAATTACAACTGAAAGTAACTTATAAACTTCTGCGGGCTTTCGCCCTTATCCTTACTTTTTGGTTTTGCATTTTTAATTTTACCTTACGGGTTTTCCTGTTATCACCCTTATTATCCTGTCCAGTATCTTTGCAAGCCCCGTAATGTTCCATTTCCAGTCAAATGGCCTTATCTGCCTGAGCAGGTATCCCGGCCTTAATAATATTTCAGAATAGGCTTTTGCGCGCAGTTTTTTCAGCCGCCCCGCCGTGAGTTCCTGTGTGCGTATGACGGGCTCGTCGGAGAGTGGAAAATATTTTTCCCAGTCCTTTGTGAGAAGAAATCCATTCTGCTCATAGTACTGGAACATCTCGGTATTCGGGAAAGGCGTCGAAAAACAGAACTGCGTGTAAAAAGGGTCTATCTCTTTTATGAATTCTATTGTCTCTTTCACGGTGGCTTCGGTCTCGCCGGGCAGCCCTATTATGGCCAGGCCGTAGAACATTATCCCGAGTTCATGGCACCACTTTGCCGCACGCCTTATATCATCCAGCGTTACCCCTTTTTTAATGTTTTTAAGGATGGTCTCGGAGCCCGACTCTATCCCAATAGCCAGCTCCTTCATGCCCGCTTTTTTCATGGCTTTGAGAAGTTCATAGTCAACAAGGTTTGCCCTGGTGCAGGCGGCCCATTTTAATTTATCAAGCCCCTCTTCCGCCATTCTTTCGCACAATTCCATAACCCTGCTTTTTTTTATGGAAAGGGTGTCGTCAAAAAACAAAAATGACTTTATCCGTAATTTATCCCTGAGAAATTTTAACTCGCTTATGACGGATTCCACGCTTCTCTCCCTGCACTTTGTCCTGCCGAACGCGCAGAATGTGCAGGAAAAGGGGCAGCCCCTGGTTGTCTGGACAAGCGCAAACGGCCTCTGCATAACGCCCGTATGGTAGGGTTTCAAATCAGGCAGCATATGGTATGCCGGATACGGCAGCGAATTGATGTCGGTTATTTCATTTGCGGGTAGCGTGGTTATAACCCTCTCTTTTATGCAGAATGATATACCGGGTACGTTCACAAGAAAACCATGTTCCTTATTGGGGGCTTCTCCCGGCACGGAAAGGCATTCCTTTTGTTTCATAATTTCCAGCGCGAGTTTTTCAACCACCGCCTCGGGTTCGGAATTTATAAAAACATCGGCATAGCCGCCTTTCAATATGGCGTCGCGAATCTCATGCACATCCGCTATTATCCTGTTCCGAAGCGCCGTAACGGCCCCGGCGGAAGCGGCCAGTTTAAGCACGTCAAGGTCCTGCCTCTGGGTGTCAAAACCGCAGCGCGAAATGACAAGGTCCGGCATAAATTTCAGAATTTCCCCTTCGACTTTCTTCAGCGAATAATCATACCCGTTGGCGTCAAGAAGCCTTATCTCAAAAGACGGATTTTTTTCCAGTGCTGCCGCCATATAAAGCAGTGAAAGCGGCGGATAAACCGACCCGATATCCTTGTGTTCAAAACGTTCCTCCCTGACAACGGCCATGCCCGCGACCCTGGGCGGATTTATCAGCATTATTTTAAGTTTCATTTTTTCACCTTTTCCCGGTATTCCGCCAGAATTTCAGCCGGTATCATCCTGGAAATAATGAACAACCCGATGGCTGTCACAGCCGCGTCGTCCAGCCATCCAAACACGGGTATGGCGTCGGGAATAATATCAAACGGAAGGATGATGTAGGCGATTATTACAATGCCTGTTATTTTGGGAATTAACGGCGTCCTTTTGTCCAACAACGCCCTTATGTAAATGTAAATTTTGATAAAAAAACTCAGTTTATTTTTTCTGTTTTTCATTTCTATATTATATCACAGATTTTACCGGCCGGTCATTTGTTAATCTTTATCCTTTTTTTTCAATGACGGTTCAATCAGTTTCATGAACCTTATGCCTGCAAATATCAAAAGCCCCAGCATTATTGCCGACGGTATTAAAAGCAGCCATGGGATGACCTGGTCGTTTTTATAGTTGATGTAGGCACCCGTACCCGCGATATAAATAAATATCCACGGCAGCATGCACAGCCAGGAGCACAGGACATAAGGGAGGAACTTTATCTTTGTAAGGCCGAAACCGTAATTCGCTATCTCTGCGGGTATAAAAGGCAGAAACCTGACTATGGCGACTATGTACCAGCCGTATCTTTCCGTAAGTTCGTCGATTTTTATAAATGTCCTGTGTTTTCCCACCGTGTCTTTTATAAGGTCCCTTGCCAGGAACCTTGAGAGGAAAAAGGTAAGCATTATGCTTATCGTCGCCCCGGCGCTGGAGGCCAGAAAACCCGTCATTGCTCCGAAAACCGTTCCGGCGAAGACCGTAAGGGCGATTGCAGGCACGCCGAAAGAGAATGCCAGGCCGTAAAAAACCACAAACACCGCAATGCCCGCCGGCCCGTTCATGCGTATCCATCCCTTCAACATAATGAGCCTGTGGTAAAGGTGGTAATGCTCTACGGCCCATGCGGCAAAAACCAGGAGAAGCACAAAGCAGGCGAATTTGAGCGCGTCTATTTTTTTCATAATTTCATTATAACCCATATATTCGTTTTAAAGTAATTTGTTTTTACGCTAAGGGGTCGTAAACGCAACAGTATACTGGGTATTTGCGCCGTACTGTGAATAACAGTTATACTGGTATATTTTGGCGTAATAAACCCCGGCCGCCAGCGCGGTCCATATTAGTGTTGTTCCTGTACCCTTTGTATAGCTGTAAGCCGATGCAAGCTGGGTGAATCCGTCCGTATCATACAGGATTATATACACGCTTGAGTTCGTCCCCATTGCGCTTGTCTTTACCGTGTATTGGGTCGCCGCCGATGCCGCGAACTTATACCAGTCATAATCGCAGGCGCTGCTGGAATTGTGTGTCTCCGGGGCCCCGTTAACCGTCATAAGCCTGGCTTTTGCGGCCGATCCGTCATCCTCGTATATATCAGGCGGAAACGGCGTCGGGGTCATCGTCGGAGTGTATGTGTTCGTGTAGGTTATCGTCGGTGTAAAAGTATTTGTCGGGGTCATTGTAATTGCCGAACCTGTAAAAGCCACCGTATAATCCGTATTCGCCCCGTAATAGGAAGCGCAGTTATACTGGCATATCTTCACGTAATATGTCCCGTCCGCCGGGGCCACCCAGTTTATGGATGTTCCGGTTCCCCTCACCGTTGAATATGCGCTGGTCAGCACTGTGTACCCGTCGGTATCATATATATAGATATAAACCGCGGAATTAGACCCCATGGCGGTTGTTGAAATGTTGTATTGTATCCCCGAAGCCGCGGCGAATTTATACCAGTCATTGTCGCAGGCATCATGCGAATTGTGCGCCTCGGGCGCGCCTCCCACCGTGACCGGCCTTGCCTTTGCCGCCGAGTCATCATCCTCGTAAATGTCGGGTGGATATGTGCCTATCGCCGTGGCTGTCATTGTCGGGGTGTTGCTTGCTGTCGCCGTAAAAGTCGGTGTCATTGTCGAAGCCGACGCCGTGAAGGATACCGTATACTGGGTGTTTGCCCCGTAATATGAGGAACAACTGCTCTGGTATATTTCAACATAATAAACGCCGTCTGCGGGGGCTATCCAGTTAAGCGTTGTTCCGGTCCCTAGCGTATATGTGTAAGCCTCGGCCAGATAAGTTGACCCGTTCGTGTCAAATATCTCAACGACAACGGCCGAACTGGATCCCATGGCGGTTGTTGCAATTGTATACTGTGTGCTTTTAACAGCGGCAAATTTATACCAGTCGCGGTCGCATGCCACATTGGATGTATGTGTTTCCGGAGCATCGCCCACCGTGACAAGCCTTGCCTGCGAAGCGGTATTGTCGGGTTCATAAATGTCCGGAGGATACGCGGTCGGACTAAGGGTCGGCGTAAATGTAAATGTGGGCGTGTATGTAAAAGTGGCTGTATTCGACGGCGTCATAGTTATGGCTGACGACGTAAAGGCGACCGTGTACTCGGTGTTGGCCCCGTAATACGAGGTGCAGTATGTCTGGTATATCCTTACATAATAAACCCCATCTGCGGGAGCGGCAAATGATACAGTAGTCCCTGAACCCCGGGTGTAAGTCACGCCGCTGGCAAGCTGGGTATAGCCGTCGGTATCAAGAATGTCGATTTCTACCGCGGAATTTGATCCCATCGCCGTAGTTTTTACAGTATACAGAACATTTTTTAACGCGCTGAATTTAAACCAGTCATAATCGCATGGAACGTTGGAGTTATGTGTTTCTGCCGCTCCGTTTACCGTAATTAATCTTGCTTTTGGCGCCGACGAATCATCCTCATACATATCGGGCACATATGTCAGCGTGGGCGTGTAAGAAACTGTCGGGGTATATGTGGGTGTGCTCGTATAAACGGGAGTTACGGTTGACGCCGATTCGGCGAAAGAAATGTTATATTCCGTATTTGCGCCGAAACTTGAATAGCAGTTGGACTGGCTGACCCGGATATAATAAACACCGTCGGAAGCGGCTGTCCAGTTGAGTGTAGTACCGGTTCCCAGTGTATAGCTTGTCGCATAGGTCAGTTCCGAAGCTCCGTCAGTCGAATATAACGCTATAAGCACGGCGGAATTTGACCCCATGGCCGTTGTCTTTATAGTATAAACCCTGTTTTTTGATGCGGTGAATTTGTACCAGTCGTTATCGCACTGATCATGGGAATTGTGCGTTTCCGGGGCGCTTCCGCATATTATATACCTGGCATTAGCGGCGGTGTCATCGTCCTCATACTGGTCGGCTGGATATGGCGTCCCCGTGGCTGTCGGGGTGCTTGAGGCCGTGTAAGTTGCCGCCGGAGTAAAGGAATTTGTCGGGGTGACCGTCAGCATAGGCGATGTGAAAGAGACTGTATACTCGGTCCCCGCGCCGTAATTGCTGTAGCAGCTATACTGGGATATGCGCACAAAATAAACCCCGTAGGCGGGTGCGATCCACGTCAGCGTGGTTGG
>Ga0224555_1003177_pt1 | contig 17431 bp, 16 predicted proteins | sample 714S23034metaG_FD_180687 | JGI IMG/M metagenome (GOLD analysis project Ga0224555, IMG submission 180687) | Peat soil microbial communities from Stordalen Mire, Sweden - 717 S2 30-34 | ecosystem: Environmental > Terrestrial > Soil > Wetlands > Peat | place: Sweden: Norrbotten County, Stordalen...
GGGTTCGCACCACATAGACGTCATGGGCGGGGTAGACCTCGATGTCGACCAGCTCTCCCCGCACCCGGTCCTCCCCATCCCGCACCTCAAGGCCGAGGAGCTGGAAGTGGAACAGCTCTCCCTCCGGGAGCGGGCGCAGCTGGGACGCCGCCACCTCCAGGTAGCTGCCGCAGAGAGCACCGGCGGCGTCCCGGTCGCTGACACCGGCAAGCAGGCAGATCAACTGCCTGCCGTCGCCCCGAACCGACTCGATCAGGGTCTCGCCGGCACCCGACCGCACCGCCAGCCCGGGACGCAGCCGCTCGCGGTCGCCTCCCAGGAGCTCGACGGCTACCTCGCCGCCCAGACCATGGGGCCGCAGAACCAGGGCGACCCGAACCCACTGCGGTAGGTAGCTCAATCCCGGACCTCGACCTGAACCCGGTCCCGGGGGCGCAGGGAGGCGGCCCGGACCACCATCCGGATCGCCTCGATATGGCGCCCGCCGCGCCCGATCAGCTTGCCCAGGTCGCCCGGCGCGGTCGTGATTCGCACCGTCACCCGGTGGCCATCCTGCTCAACCGTCACCTCCACCGCGTCGGGCTGGCTGACGATGCTCCGGACCATGTAGCGAACCAGCTCGCCGTAGTCGGGCACGGCTCACTCCTCGACGCGGGCGTCTGGGCCGGCGCCGTCGGCTTCCGCCCCCGGCGCCTCGGACAAGTCGTGGGGCGCGGGCGCACCGGCCGCGGGCGGTTCGGGGCTTTGCGGCTCTGCGTCTGCGGCAGGGGGTTCCGACTCGCTCGAGACCGTGGCCGCCTCGGCTGGCGCGGCCGCCGCCGGGGGAGGAGGAGCGCTCGCAGAAGGGGTCGCCGGACCCGGCTTGCGAGGCCCGGTCTTGGTGCGCTGGGGATGAGGGCTGGCCGGGAGGACGCCCTCCCTCTCCAGGAGCTCCCTGACCACGTCCGAGGGACGGGCGCCGGTGGCCATCCAGTGACGGATGCGCTCATCGTCCACCCGCAGCAGCGCCGGCTCCTTGAGGGGATCGTAGTAACCCACCGCCTCGATGAAGCGGCCGTCACGAGGTGAGCGCGCGTCTGCCACCACCACTCGATAAAGGGGTCGCTTCTTCGCCCCCATCCGCTTCAGCCGAATCTTGACCGCCATAGGCCTTCCCCTTTGTTACTTGTCGAATTGCGTCTTGCGCCGCCGCCTCACCCTCAGCGCCGCGGCAGCGGCGAGCCGGCCGGCGCCCGCCTCAACAGATCCTCGGCCATCCGGCGCTTGCCGCCTCGGGCTGAGAGCCCCCGCATCATTACCTGCATCCTCTCGAAGCTCTTGATCAACCGCGAGACCTCGACCACCGAGACCCCACTCCCCGCCGCAATCCGGCGCCGCCGCGAGTTGCTGATGATCTCGGGCCGGGACCGCTCCTCCTTGGTCATGGAGAGCACGATCGCCTCGATCCGGCTCAGATAGGACTCGTCGGGCAGGTTCCCTCCCTGCTGGCGGAGAAGCTCGCGCCCCCCCGGCACCATCCCGATGATCGACTCCAGTGACCCCAGCTTGCGCAGCTGGCGCAGCTGGAGGATGAAGCCGTCGAAGGTCATCCTCCCCTCCCGAAGCCGCTGCTCGGCCAGCTCGGCCTCCTCAACGCTGATCTCCTGGGTGGTGCGCTCGATCAGGGTGAGGACGTCGCCCATCCCCAGGATCCGGCGGGCCATGCGCTCGGGATGGAAGGGTTGGAGGTCCCGGGGGCGCTCCCCCACCCCGCAGTACCAGACCTGCAGCCCGATCGCGGCCCGCATCGAGAGGGCGGCCCCACCCCGGGCGTCGCCGTCCAACTTGGTCAGGATCACCCCGTCGACACCCACGTCCGCCTTGAAGGCCCCGGCGACCTTGACCGCCTCCTGGCCCGTCATGGCGTCCACCACCAGGAGGGCGTGGTCGATCCGGTTGGTGTTGCGGATGGCCTTCAGCTCGTCCATCAGCGGCTGGTCAAGATGGAGGCGCCCGGCGGTGTCGACGATGACCACGTCGGCTCCCCGATGCCGGGCCTCAGCCAGCGCCAGCTCGACCCCGCGAGCCATTCCCTTTTCAGGGTCCGCCACCACGACCTCGAGGTCCTGCTCCTTGGCCAGGACCTGGAGCTGGCGCACCGCCGCGGCCCGCTGGGGGTCGGCTGCGACCAGCATCGGCCGGTGGCCATCCTCCCGCACCAGCATGGCCAGCTTGACCGCGCTGGTGGTCTTTCCCGACCCCTGCAGCCCCACCAGCAGCACGCTGGTCGGCGGCTCGGACTGATACGTGAGACGGGCGTCCTCGCCTCCTAGAAGCTGCACCAGCTCCTCGAAGACCACCTTGATCACCTGCTGGCCCGGGGTGAGGCTCTCCAGCACGTCGCTCCCCACCACCCGCTCCCGGATGCCGTCGACGAACTGGCGGGCCACCTTGTAGTTGACGTCGGCTTCGAGCAGGGCAAGCCGCACCTCGCGGAGCCCGCCCTCCACATCCTCGGGGGTGAGCCGGCCCTTGTCGGTGAAGTGTTTGAAGGCGGCGCTCAGCTTGTCGGTCAGGGTGTCGAACATCAGGCCGCCCCCTTCCTGGAGGTCAGGTGACGCAGCTCCAGCTCGGCCCGCCTCAACCGCTCTGTGAGGTCGGCCCGCTCCCGCTCTCCCGCCTGGATGCGCGCGCAGAGCCCCAGCTGCCCCTCCAACTCCTCCATCCGGCGGAGGCCGCGGCGGAGCAGGTCGTGAGCGGCCGCCCGGGAAGTGCCCAGGGCTTGGGCCAGCTCACTCACCGACCAGTCCTCCTCCAGCTGGAGCCGGAGCGCTTCCTGCTGGCGCTCGGTGAGAGCGGCACGGTAAGCGTCCAGGAGCCGCAGCCGGTCGATTCGATCCAGGGTTGTAGCTGTCAAGGTAGAGACCTTGACAGACTAGCACATGGCCTCGCCAACCCAGACTGACGCTTCGGCCCGGCCGCCCCGGGCCGGGTGCCCATGGGCGGCCCGCGCCCGATGCGCCCGGCCCCCAGCTCTGACCCACGCGAGGTGTGCCGACTTGCCCTGAGCCCGGGAACCCCGCCCGCTTGACCGCTAAAACGGGAGTGATTATCATTCGCTCCAAGGGTCTCCGAGGGCCGCGGGACCTCCTGCACCAGAGGAGTGGCTTGAGCGTGAAACGGGTGGTCGGGAGCAGCCCCCTGCCGCTGGGCGCACTGGGACTGCTCCTGGCGGTGGCTGCGGTCGCCGCGCCCACCTTCCCGGCGCTGGCCGCATCGGCCACCGGGACCCACCGGATCCTGGCCGTGGGCGCCGAGGACGAGTACGCCAACGTGATCGGCCAGATTGGCGGCAGGTACGTCCAGGTCTCGGCCATCATGAACAACCCCAACACCGACCCCCACACCTTCGAGGCCAGCCCCCGGGTGGCCGAGGTGGTCAGCGCCGCCCAACTGGTGGTCCAGAACGGCCTGGGCTACGACAGCTTCATGAACCAGATCGAAGCTGCCTCACCCAGCCGCCTCCGCAAGGTGATCGACGTCCAGAAGCTCCTCGGCCTGCCGTCAAACAGCTCCAACCCGCACCTCTGGTACCAGCCGGCGACGATGCCTGCGGTCGCCCGGTCGGTGGCCGCCGCTCTGGGCCAGCTGGCTCCAGGCCACGCCGCCTACTTCCGGGCCGGGGCCGCCAGCTTCGACCGATCACTGGCCCCGTGGTTGACGGCGATTGCCCAGCTCAGGGCCAGGTTCCCCCACGCCCCGGTCGCGACCACCGAACCGGTGGGTGACTACCTCCTCGAGGCGGTCGGGGCCGACAACCTCACCCCCTGGGCCCTCCAGGCCGACACCATGAACGGGGTCGACCCCTCGCCCCAGGAAGTGAGCTTTCAGGACAGCCTCTTCAACCGGCACCGCGTCAGAGTCTTCTTGTACAACCAGCAGGTGACCGACTCGCTGACCGCGTCCTTCCTTTCCTTGGCCGAGCGCAACGGCATCCCGGTGGTCGGCCTGTACGAGACCATGCCCACCCCCGGCTATGACTATCAGTCCTGGATGATCGCCGAGACCAGGTCCCTGGCCCGGGCCCTCGCCGACAGACGATCCACCACCCGGCTCTAGTGCCCGTGGAAGCCGCCAGGGTCGCCGGAGACGAGGTCGTGAGGCTGGAGGGGATCTCGGTCTGGCTCTCCGGCCGCCAGGTGCTGCGCGAAGTCAGCTTCAGCCTCAGGGCCGCCGAGGTCACCGGCCTGATCGGGTCCAATGGCGCTGGCAAGACCACGCTCTTTCGAGTGATCCTGGGGCTCCAGCGGGCCAGCGCCGGCCGCGTCTGGATGAGGGGCCGCGCTCACTCGGGACGGCTCCCGGCGATCGGCTATGTCCCTCAGACGGTGGCCCTCGACCCCGACATGCCACTGCGAGCGCGCGACGTGGTCGGCCTGGGCCTGGACGGCCAGCGCCTCGGCATCCCCCTGCCCTCACGACAGCGGCGGCAGCTGGTCGACGAAATGCTCCAGGCGGTCGACGCGACCCACTTCGCCGACGCCCGCGTGGGCCGGCTCTCCGGCGGTGAGCAGCGCCGGGTGCTCATCGCCCACGCCCTGATCAGCCGGCCCCAGCTGCTGCTCCTCGACGAGCCTCTCATCAATCTGGACATTCGCAGTGAGCAGGAGGTCGTCGAACTCCTCTCCGGGATCGCCCGGCAGCAGCGGATCGCGGTCCTGATCTCTGCCCATGACATGAACCCACTGCTCCCGGCCATGGACCGGATCGTCTACCTGGCCGCCGGACGGGCCGCCAGCGGCACCACCGACGAGGTGGTCCAGACCGAGGTCCTGAGCAAGCTCTACGGTCGCCAGGTCGACGTGATCCGGCTGCGCGACCGGGTGCTGGTCGTCTCCGGTTCAGATGAGAGCGTGGCCGCCGACCACGAGCACGCCCACGACGTGGCCGAGCGCGGCCTGATCTGAGAACGAGAGGCAGCCAGATGGGGTTCATCTTCGGGCCGGGCTTCTTCCAGAGCTCACCTGTCCAGGTGGCACTGATCGTGGGCGCGGTGGTTTCGGTGGTGTCCGGGGTGGTGGGGGTCTTCACGGTGGTTCGCGGCCAGGCCTTCTCCGGGCACGCCCTGGCGGACCTCGGCGCCACCGGCGGCTCGGGAGCCTTCCTGCTCGGGCTCAACCAGCTCTGGGGGTTCCTGGTCATTGCCGCCGTGGCCGCCGGCGCCATCGAGCTGCTCGGCCTGCGGCGCCCGCGGGGGCGCGACCTGGCCACCGGGATCGTGCTGGGCGCCGGGCTGGGGCTGGCGGCGCTCTTCCTCTACCTGGACACCAGCTTCAGCAGCACCACCGGGGCCTCGATCACAATCCTCTTCGGCTCGATCTTCGCCATCGACAGCAGTCTGGTGCCGGTCATCGCGGTCCTCACCGCGATCTCCCTGGGCACGGTTCTGCTGCTCTACCGGATGCTCCTCTTCAGCTCGCTGAGCCCCGAGATGGCGGCCGCCCGGACGGTGCCGGTTCGGGCGGTGGGCATCGGCTACCTGGTGGCGTTGGCGCTGGCGGTCTCGCTGTCGGCCATGACCATCGGGGCGGTGCTCAGCACCGCCCTGCTGGTTGGTCCGGCGGCCTGCGCACTGCGCCTGACCAAACGGCCCGGGCTGGCACTCGCGCTGGCGGCGCTGATCGGGGTGGCCGTGACCTGGGTCAGCATCGTGCTCGCCTACGACAGCTACTACTGGCCCCCCGGCGGTCGCGGCTGGCCGGTGAGCTTCTTCGTGGTGGCTCTGATCTTCACCGCCTACCTCCTGACCCAGATCCCCATCCCCGGCTGGTTCTCCAGGAGGCAGCCGGGCCGCGCCATGGTTGACGTCGGGATGGCCAGGCGGTAGCGACGGTGTTCTCCGGATTCATGGTCAACACCTGGCTGGCCGCGACCATGGTCGCGGTGGTAGCCGGAGTGCTCGGCTTCTTCATCGTCCTGCGCGGAGCGGCGTTCATCGCCCACGCGGTGCCCAACGGCGCCTTCGCCGGTGCGGCCGCGGCGGGCCTGCTCGGCCTCAGCACCCTGCTGGGCTTGGGGACCTTCGCCGTCGCCGGAGCGCTCAGCATCAGCTGGCTCAGCCGGCGTGGGCGCCACGACGTGGTGACCGCTCTGGCCCTGGTCATGATGCTGGGCCTGGGAGCGCTCTTCCTCAGCATGAGCGAGGAGTACGCATCGGAGATCTTCTCCCTTCTGTTCGGGGACGTGGTGGGGGTAAGCAGCGCTGAGCTGCTGCCGATCCTGGCCCTGGGAGTGGCTTGTGTGGCTGCCGTTCTGGTGCTCTTCCGGCCCCTGATGCTCAGCTCGGTGATGCCCGAAGCGGGCGAGGCCCGGGGAGTCCGAGCCCAACCGTTGGAACTGTGCTTCGTGCTGCTGGTGGCCCTAGCCACCACCATGACGGTGCCGGTCGTGGGCGCGTTTCTCATGTTCAGCCTGATGACCGCCCCGGCTGCGGCGGCCCGCTCGCTCACCGCTCGTCCGCTGCTGGCTATGGGGCTGGCGGTGCTCATCGCGCTCGCCATCGTGTGGGTTGCGATCGCACTCTCCTACCTGTCGGCCTGGCCGATCGGATTCTTCGTCGGGACCCTGGGTGCCACCTCGTACGGCCTGGCCCGCGGCTGGGCTGGCCACCGCCAGCGGCGGCCCCTCAGCGCTCGGATGGCTACGGATCCGGCCCGTTGAGGACCGCCATCCGCGCCGGCGGCCGCCCCCGGGGCTCACCCCTCCCCTCAGCGGTGACTGATATGTTGCCCTGGTGTCGAGTCATGCCGCGCCGGCGCCAGCCGCAACCCGAGCCCGGGGGCGAAGGGCGGCCAGCGCGGTGCTGACGGCAGCGGGATCCCGCCGCCGGGCCCTGGTCTCGGAGCTGGGCCGCGGGCCGCGGGGCGTTCACCGGCTGGTGACCCTGCCCGAGATCTCCCCTTCACCGGCTTCCCCCCAGCGTCGGGCGCTGCGCGTCACGGAGCTAAGGGTGGCAGGCGGGATAGGCCCAGGGACCGCCCACTTCCTCAACCGGAGCGAAGCCGCCCGGAGCGCCGGGGACACGGTCCGGCGCGCCCGCCGTCCCGGGCGCTCAGGCACCGCGCCTCGCCGGGGCAGGGCATAGCGGCGTGGCCCTCTCCCCATCGATCCACGACGCGGTTGGGGTCCGCCTGGCCCGGGTCGACCAGCGCTACACCAAGCTTCGCCGCCTGCTGGTGGAGACGCTGGCGGTGGCGGCCCGGCCCCTCACCATCCCCGAGATCGTTGCCTCGACGCCCCGTCTACCCCAGAGCAGCGCCTACCGCAACGTGACCACCCTGATGGAGGTGGGGGTGGTGTGCCGGGTGCCCGGGACCGACGATCACGGGCGCTACGAGCTGGCTGAGGAGCTTTCCGGGCACCACCACCATCTGGTCTGCACCCACTGCGGGAGGGTGGAGGATGTCCCGGCCACGCCGCGGCTGGAGCTGGCGCTCGACGACGCCGCCCGGGCGGTGACCGACCGGCAGGGCTATCAGGTGAACGAGCACCGCTTCGACCAGCTCGGGCTGTGCCCCGACTGTCGCCACCCCTGATCAAGTCCCCGCCACCTGTTCCAGACACCGAGCCAGCCACGCGGCGGGGTGAGCCGGCCCGCTCGGGTCCGAGCCTGCCGGTGGAGACGCCATCGGTCACCCCCAGCCGGCGTTGGGGAGCGAATCGCCCACCCGAGGATCTCCGTCCCGGTCACCGGGCCGGCTCCGACCGCCCCGGCTGCGATCCGGAATGCTTGTGGGGACCGCGGGGTCTCCAGCGCTTCGGCCGACGGGTCGCAGCGGGCTCGACGTCGCTACAGGGATCGAAGCGGGCCGGCGGGACCGCCGCGGCACGGCGAGCCTGCGCCATCGCCCGCCGCCCGCGGTTCAGCCGCCGGGGGCCTCCAGCAGGGCGTCCAGGTAGCCGGTGGGGTCGAAATCCTCCAGGTCCTGGAGCCCCTCCCCCACCCCGATCAACTTCACTGGCAGCCCCAGCTCACCCTCCACCTGGAACAGATACCCGCCGCGGGCGCTGCCGTCCAGCTTGCTGAGGACCAGGCCGGTCGCACCGGCCATCTCGCCGAAGGCTCTGGCCTGGGGCAGCGCGTTGGCCCCGACGTGGGCGTCCAGCACCAGCAGCGACTCAGCCGGCTGCCCCTCGGCCTGTCCGGCTATTACGCGACGGATCTTGCCCAGCTCCTGCATCAGATTCTGCTTGGTGTGGAGCCGGCCCGCGGTGTCCACCAGGACCACCTCCCGGCCCCTGGCCCTGGCGGCCGCGATGGCGTCGAAGACCACCGCCGCCGGGTCCGCACCCATCCGGTGGGCCACCACCTCCACCCCGCCCCGGTCCGCCAGGGCCTGGACCTGGTCTATGGCAGCGGCCCGAAAGGTGTCGGCGGCGGCGATGAGGGGGGTCAGACCCTGGCTTTTCAGCCGGGCCGCGAGCTTGGCCACGGTGGTGGTCTTGCCTGAGCCATTGACCCCGGTGATCAACCAGACGGCGGGATCTCCCGCCAGAGACAGCTCCCGGTCGAAGCCGCTGAGCCGGTTCTCCATCTGCTGACGGAGCGCCGCCAGCAACGGCTGGGCGTCGCGCCACCTCTGTCGGGCGGCCAGCTGGCGCAGCCCATCCATCAGCTCCTCGGCGACCTGGACCCCGCAGTCACTGGCCACGAGCAACTCGAAGATGTCCTCGTAGAGCTCCTCCCCCAGTCCTCGGCCCAAGCTGAGCCGGCCGCGGAGCTGCTGTCCCAGACCGCTGCCGACCCGGTCCAGCCTCCCCGGGATCCGTTTCCACCAGCGTGACCGCCGGGCCCCCTTCGGGCGATCAACCCCCCGCGGCGACACTCTCCAGCCCTACCCCATCCTCTGCCTCGACCGACTGCCCGTCCGCGGTCAATCGGACCGAGAGCAGCCGGCTGGAGCCGTCGCCATCCTGGGTCACCCCATAGAGGATCGAGGCCGTGGACATGGTGGTGAGGTTGTGGGTCACCACCACGAACTGACTGGTCTCGGCCCGGCGCTGGAGTAACTTCGCGAACTGGGCGATGTTGGCCTCGTCCAGCGCCGCGTCGACCTCGTCGAACACGTAGAACGGGCTGGGTGAGACCTGCTGGAGCGCCAGCACCAGGGCCAGCGCGGTCAGCGCTCGCTCGCCCCCGGAGAGCAGAGGCATGGGGATCGGCCGCTTGCCCGGAGGCTGGACCTCCATCTCCACCCCAGGGGGAGCCCCGCCCTCGCCGGGGGACGCAACCAGGGCCGCCCGCCCGCCCCCAAACAGCTCGACCCAGACCGACTCGAACTCCTTGGCGACCTGCTTCAGGGTCTTATCGAAGCGAGTCCCGCTCACCTCCTCGAGGCACCCCAGCACCCGATCCAGCTCGCTCTTGGCCCGAAGGCAATCGTCGTGGGCAGAGCGCAGCCCCTCGGTCCGCTCCAGCAACTGGGTCAGCTGACGGGGTGCCAGCTCGTTGATGAGGCCGATGGCGCTGAGCCGCCGCTCCAGCCGGGCGATCTCCTGGGCCGACCTGCCCGGCTCGTGGACCTCCTGCAGTTCCTCCCCGCCGAGGTCAGCAGCCAGGCTCTCATCCAGCTCGGACCGGAGCTGGTTCACCCTTTGCGCCTGCCCAGCGGTTTCTCGTCGGATCCCCTCCACGGCCCCGGCCGCGGACCGCACGGAGGCGTCGAGCTCGGCGCGGCGGCGCTCCAGCTCGGCCAGGCCCCGGAGTGGGTCCGCGGTCGTCTTCGCCGCCTGGGATCGCACCTCGGCGGCCTGCGCCATCTGGTCCCGCGCCCGGGCCGCCTGGTCCCTGGCCCCAGCCAGCTTCCCCCGGGCCTCAAGGGCGATCGCCTCCGCTGCTCGGATCCGCAGGGCGGCCGCCTGCTCTCGGGCCAGCAGTTGCTCACGGCGGCGGGCCAGCTCCTCGGCCCGCCGCGACCTGGCCCGGGCCGCCGCCTCCAGTCCGGCGATCTGCAGACGCGCCTCCTCGAGCCCCCGGGCGGCTGCGAGGATCCGCCGGTCCAGCTCGACCGCCGCACCCCGGAAGCCCTCCAGCTCAGCGCCGGCCACGCCGGCCTCGGCCTCAACAGCCTCCAGCTCTGCCACCACGGCGGCCAGCGCCGTGGCGTCCCGGGCGCTCCGCTCCGCGCGGCCCTGCAGCTCCCCCTGAAGCCCGGCCAGCGCCGCCCGCGCTCGCTCGGCGGCGGCCTGCAGACGCGCCTCCTCGAGCTCGGCGCTGGCGGCGGCGGACAGGGCCGTGGCCGCCTGCTCGCGCTGGTGATCGACCACCACCCGCTGCTCGGAGTGGGTCTCACGGGCGCGGGCCAGGCGCTCCTCGGCCCGGGCCAGCTCCGCCCGCTCGAGCTCCACCGTCCGCCTGGCCCCGCGAAGCCGCTCCAACGCCCGGAGCTCACCGTCGGATCGGGCCGGGGTGATCTCCAGCCCGGTACCGACCACCGTGCCGTCGGGAAGCACCGCCCGGCCGTCCGGCAGCCGCGCCAGCCACCGCGCCGCAGCCTGGCGATCGCGGGCCAGGCACACCAGGCGGGTGACCCTGGTCACCACCGCCAGCGCCGAGGCCTCGCCCTCAAGGGCGGTGGCCAGGGGACGGCAGCCCTCCGGGGGGTTCTCCACCACCGGCTCGTGGGGCAGCGGCCAGCAGACCAGCTCGGCGACTTCGCCGGCGAGGCTCAGAGCCTCCCGGGCGGCGGCCTCCTCCCCGACCAGGGCCTGCAGGAAGGCCCCCAGCCCGGCCTCGACCGCGGCGGAGTCCTCAGCCTGGGCCGCGCTGACCCCCTCGGCCAGCCGGCGCAACCGAGCCCGGCCCTGGGCGGCGGCGCCGGCGATCGGAAGGGACTCGGCCCGACCCTCGACGGCCCCGACCCGGGCTGCATGCCGCGCCTCCGCCTCGCGCAGCGCCACCGTGGCTTTGGAGAGCTGGTCCTCGGCCCTCTGGACCAGCTCCCGCTGGCCGCTCTCGGCCTTCTGGGAGCGTTCGAGCGCCGCCGCCTCCCTGGCCGCCAACCCGCGCAGCCTGCGGGCCTCGTCCGCAGCCGCCGCCAGTTCCTCCAACGTCGTCAGCCTCACCTGCTCGGCAGTGCTCTGAGCCGCCTGGGCCTGGCTCCGGAAGCTCTCCGCGCCGGCCAGCTCCGCCTCCAGCTCCGAGCGGCGGCGGCGGGCCGCCGCCGCGGCCAGCTCGAGCTCCTGACTGCGGGCCTGGCTGGAGGCCAGCTCGGTCTGAAGGCCCGAGCGCTCGCCGCGAAGCCCCGCCAGCTCGCCCTCGAGGCCCGCCACCCGGGCCCGACCCGCCCCGGAGGCGCCCTGATCCTCCACCGCCCCGGCACCGTCGCCAATCATCGACTGGAGGTCGTCGCGGGCCTCGGCCAGGGTCTGCTCCGCCGCCGCCTGAGACTCAGCGGCCTGCACCAGGCGGTCCTGCCAGCGGTCGGCCTCGTCCTGGGCATGCTGCACCGCCAGCGCCAGGCTCCCGGCCAACCTCTCGGACTCGATCCGGCCGGACTCGATCGCCTGGAGCCGCTCGCGATCGGCGAGGTACCCCTGGTGGAACTCCTGGGACCGCTGCCGAAGCTGCTCGCACCGCCGCTCCGCTCCCTGGAGCATCCGCTCCAACCGGCGCTGCTCGGCGAGCGCCGTCAGCCAGGCCCCCCGCTCCAAGCTGCCCCTGAGCTCCTTGACCCTGGCCCGCAGCGCCGCCGCCTCGTCGGCCACAGCCGCCTCTTCGCGGAGCGCCTCGATCCGAGGCAGCAGCTCCGCCAGCCGCCCGGTGGAGCCCTCCAGCCACTCGCTGAGCGAGCGCAGACGAGCCCCGGCGTCCTCCACCAGAGCCTGGGCGCCGCGGACCCCGGCCGCCTCCTCGATCAGGTGCCGACGCTGTCCCGGCGTCGCCCGGATGATCGCCTCGATGTCGTTCTGAGCGATCACCGCGTAGCCGGCCTGAGCCAGCCCGGTGGCATCGAGAAGCCGGCCCAGGTCGCGGAGCCGCACCCGGTGGCCGTTGCGTCGGAACTCGCTGGTCCCGTCCCGGAAGACTCGGCGAGCGATGGAAACCTCGAGGTCCTCGACCGGGAGCCACCCATCCTCGTTCTCGAAGACGATGCCCACCTCGGCCATTCCCACCGGCGGCCGCTTCGCCCCCCCGGCGAAGATGACTTGGTCCAGACGCTGGCCTCTCAGCTCCCGGGCGCTGGTCTCGCCCAGGACCAGCCGGATGGCGTCGACCAGGTTGGACTTGCCACTTCCGTTGGGCCCGACGATGGCGGTGATCCCGGGACCGAGCTCCAGCTCGACCCGCCCCGAGAAGCTCTTGAACCCCTGGAGATGAAGACGACTGACCCTCATGGGCTGGGGGTGGCCGCTCTCCCTGACCGCCGGCGGCCGCCGCGGTGGCCCCGGTGGGTACGGGGGCGCGTGACCAGGCCGGCGGGCTCGGCCGGATCGTCCGGACCTGCCGGTCCGGGGGACGGCGCCGGTTCGATGACGGGCGCGGACGGGGCCACCGGAAGAGAGGCTGGCGCTGCTGCAGGCGTGGTCTGGGCCGCCGGCCGTGCCGACGAGATGCCTCGAGATCGGCGCCGCCGCGTTGGGGCCGGCGGGGCGGCGGGGACGACCTCGGTCGGTGTCTCTGGCCCGATCGAGATCACCGGGAGCTCACCGAGCGCTGACCTCGGCCCGATCTCAGGGACCCGCCCGCCCGCTGCGATCGCCCCAGCCTCGGCGGCGTCCGGGGCGGGCTCCGGCGTCACCGCCTCGCCACCGGCCGAGCCCGAGCGGGGGCGCCGCCGGCGCCGGCGGGCGGGTACCGGCGCGGCGATCTCGGTCGGCACCTCCGGCCCGCGAGGGATCTCCGGCAGCTCGGCCGGCTCAGCTTCCGGAGCCGGGGCGAGTACCGGCGCCGCCGCGGCGCGGCCCCGCGAGCGCCGCCTCTGCTTGTGGGCCGGATGCGCGGCGCTTGCCGCCTGGTCCGCGGCCGTGGCCGGGGCTGCCGCTGGCGCCGGGGGTGGCTGCGACCCGGCGGCCGGCTCTGGTGCGGTGACCTCGGCGCCGGCCGAGCCGGAGCGCGGGCGCCGCCGGCGCCGACGGGCTGGAGCGGCCTCCGCGATCTCCGTCGGCGCCTCGGGCACGCTCGAGACCACCGCGAGCTCGGCCGGCGCTGACTGCGACCCGGCCTCAATGACCGGCGGAGCCGCCATGCTGCCGCGAGAGCGGCGCCACCGGTGGGCCGGCGGAGCGGCGGTGACCACCCCGCCTGCGGCGGCGACCGGGACAGGTTCCGGCGCTGGGGAAAGCTGAGCACCGCCGGCAGGCTCGGGGGTGGTCAGCGCGGCGCCGGCCGCATCTGGACGGGAGCGGCGCCGGCGCCGCTTGGAGACCGGCGCCACCAGGGCGTCGAGCGCCGCGCGAGCCGCACCCTGCTCGGCGGTCTGCTTGGTTCCTCCCCGGCCCTCCCCCAGCACCGGACCGCCCTCCACCGAGACCTGGGAGACGTACTGACGGGACCGGGCGTCGCCGTCTGGGCTGGTGCGGTAGACCGGCGGGAGCCCGAATCGCTCCTGAGCCAGCGCCTGCATCCGGCCTTTGAAATTGGGGTCAGTCCAGGAGCTGAGGTCCCCGATCCTGGAGAGGAAGATGCTGCCCGCCTTGCGGTACCCCTGGTCCAGGAACACCGCCCCGATGAGCGCCTCGAAGGCGTTGGCGTGCAGCGATGTCAGCCGTCTCGCCCCCGACTTGGCCGCTCCCCGACCCAGCCGCAGCGCCTCCCCGAGCCGAAGCCGCTCCCCCAGCCCGGCCAGCGCCACCGTGCTCACCAGCGAGGAGCGGATCTGGGTCAGCTGGCCCTCGTCATAGGTGGGGAAGCGCTTGAACAGGTACTCGGCCGCCACCAACTCCAGGACCGCGTCGCCGAGGTACTCGAGCCGTTCGTTGTCCCTGCCCTCGGCTCCCCGCTCGTTGATCCACGAGGTGTGGGTCATCCCCTCGCGGAGCAGCTCCCGGCGCTTGAACTTGAGCCCCAGTCTCGACTCGAGCTCGTCCAGCTGCCGCTCCGCCTCCAGGTGCTGCAGCGCCTCCTGCTCTGGGCCCGGCTGGGATCTCCGCCGGCGGCCGGCCGGCGCCGTGGTCGCGGGCAGGGCTAGCTGCTCAGGTCCAGGTGCTCCTTGATGTAGTCCCAGGCCTGGCCCACGGTCTGGATCCTCTCCGCGTCCTCGTCCGGAATCTCCATTCCGTACGCCTCCTCGAACGCCATGATCAGCTCCACCAGATCCAGGGAGTCGGCGTTCAGGTCCTCCACGAAGTTGGCCTCCGGCGCCACCTGTTCCGCTTCGACGCCGAGTTGCTCCACCACTATCGCCTTGAAGCCATCCCAGGTCGTGTCTGCCATCTGTACCCCTCATTGGACGACCCTCGGTCGCCTGCTGCCTCTGCTCTTCAACTACCGCCGCCGCGCCCTCACCCCTCGTGGCCGGAGGATCGGTGACACCGGCCCGATCTGGTGAGACTGGGCTTGGTGGCCGCAGGTTCCCTCCTCGGGCCCCACTGAGGCGCTCGCCGGGCAATACGGTAAGGCCTGAGGAGCCGTCAGCGCTGCCCCCGGGAGCGTCGGGAGCCGCGCCCTGCTGATCAGGGCTCCGGTCCGCCGGCTCGGACCGCAGCAGGCGGCGGACGAAGGACTTCACGGCCCGACCGCCAACAAGGGCGGCGGCGGCGCTGGCCAGCGTGTCTGCCGGGGCAAGCTGAGGCCCATTGTAAGCTGGGGCCGAGGCCCCTACGCGTCCCTCTCTGCCGTTGCCTGCCCGCCCGCCGCGGCAACCTCGGACAGCGCCTTGACTGCCGACTCCGGGCAGTCCACCGAGATCGTCCTCGCCTCCGGCAGGATGCGCCGGATGAGCCCAGCCAGGGTGCTTCCCGGCCCGCACTCCATGAACGTGCGCACCCCCAGGGCCCCGATCGAGCGGATCAAACCGGTCCATCCCACCGGCCCCTCGAGCTGCGCTCTGAGGCCGGCCCGGATCTCGGCGGCGCTGTGAGAGAGCCGTCCTCCCACCCCCGCACCCACCGGGAAGCGGGGATCAAGGATCTCGACCTCGTCGAGCAAGAGTGCGAAGGTGCGCGCGGAGTCGGCCATCAGCGGAGAGTGGAAGGCGCCACCCACGTTGAGAGGGACCACCTTGCGGGCACCAGCCGCTTTGGCCAGCTCGCCGACCCGGCTGATCCCGGTGTGGCTCCCGGAGACCACCAGCTGCCCGGGGGAGTTGTCGTTGGCGACCACGCAGCACTCGCCGCCCCGAGAGGCCTCCTGACACAAGCTCGCCAGCTGGTCCCACTCCAGCCCCAGGACCGCTGCCATGGTGCCTTGGGGGGCACTCGCCATGAGCCGGCCCCGCTCCAGGACCAGCCTCATCCCGTCATCGGCCGAAAGGGCGCCCGCGGCCACCACGGCGCAGTACTCCCCGAGGCTGTGGCCGGCGGCCGCGGCCGGCTCAAACCCGCCCTCGAGGAGCACCCGGGACAGAGCGATCCCGGTGTAGAAGAGTGCGGGCTGGGCCACCTCGGTGGCACGCAGCCGCGCGGCATCGCCCTCCACCACCAGCCGCCGCAGGTCGATCCCGCTCCGCTCGGCGATGTCCAGCAGCTCCAGGCCCAGGCCCGCCTCGACCAGCGGCCCGCCCATCCCAGGCACCTGGGACCCCTGGCCCGGGAAGACCAGGGCCACCTGGTCGAGCATCACCCGCTCGGAGTCACTCTCGCCCGCCCCCGGGCCTGAGGACTACTCAGTCGGGATGACCTCTCGCCCCTTGTACTGACCGCAGTTGGGACAGATGGTGTGGGGACGGCGGGGGTGGCGGCATCTGGGGCAGGGAGACAGCGAGGGCCCCTGCAGCGCCAGGTGGGACCGGCGCCGGTCGCGCCGGGCCTTGGGGATGCGTTCCTTGGGCAGTGCCATGACGAAAACGGAGTCTAGCAGGGGCCCGCCGAGGCTACCGCTTCCGACCTCGGCCCTTGGGCTTCTCGCCGCCCTCCGCGCCTGGGGCCAGGGTCTCCAGGCCCCGCCTCACCTGGGCCAGCGCCGAGGTCAACTCGGTCTCCAACTCCTCCATCCGGTCACGCACGTAGTCGTCGGCGTCGCGGCGCATCTTGCGGCTGCGCTCGCGGGCCTCGGTCAGGAGGCGGTCCGCCTCCAGGTTGGCCCGCCGGGTCAGCTCGTGGTCATCGGTGAGCCGGTCGGCCCGCTCCTGGGCTGCGAGCAGTGTCTGCTCCGCCTGCTCGGAAGCCTCCCGCAACCGCGCCTCCCGGTTCTCCAGGACCATCCGGGACTCTCGGATCTCGTCGGGGAGGGCCATCCGGATCTGGTCCAGGGCCTCCAGGATCTCCTCCTCGCTGACAACGATGGTCGAGGTCAGAGGCAGCCGGCGGCTCTGGTTGACCAGCCCCTCCAGCCGGTCCAGGACGTCGAAGACCGAGATCGCCTCGGGGGCTGGCTCGAACTCCTCGTTCTCGTCGGGCATCTTCCCTCCTATCCGGCCCGGGTCGCCGGGGCCGACCTCAACTTCGTCTGGAGCGCCCGCTCCACCACCGGGGCCACCAGGCCCTCGATGCTACCCCCATGGGCGCAGACGTCCTTGAGCAGCGAGGAGCTGAGGTAGACATTGGAGAACCCAGTGATGAGGAATACGGTGTCGATCCTCGGCTCCAGCTGCCGGTTCATCAGCGCCATCTGGAACTCGTTGTCCAGGTCGGAGACCGCGCGCAGTCCCCGGATCATGACCGTGGCCCCTTCCGCCGTGGCGAAGGCCACCGCCAGCCCCGAGAAAGGACGGACGGTGATGTCGGTGTCCGGGCCCAGGCTCTGACGGACCAGCTGGGCGCGCTCCTCCACCGAGAAGAGGTAGTTCTTCTGCTCGTTGTCCAGCACGCCGACCACGATTCGATCGAATATCTCTCGGGCTCGGCGGATCACATCCAGGTGCCCGCCGTGGATGGGGTCGAAGCTGCCGGGATAGACCGCCGTGGTCATGGGGCCCTCCGATAGAGGGAGAGGTGGGTGGTGCCGTACCTGGCGGTACGCACGCAATTTAGCGCCCCGACCCGATCCGGCACCGAGAGCTCGCGATGGTGCTCCACCACCACCACCGGTTCCCAGCCGCTCCGGGCTGCGGCCAGCTCCCCCAGGAGCCGCACTGAGGCCAGGCAGAGCTGGGGGCCGTCCTCCAGGTAGGGCGGGTCGAGCAGGACCAGGCCCGAGGCGATCAGGTCCTCCGGATGAGACCTGACGAAGCTCAGGGAGTCCCCGACCACCACCCGTCCGCGCCCGGTCCAGCCCAGGCTGTCCAGGTTGCTGCCGATCACCCGGGCCCGCCGGGGCTGGAGCTCGACGAAGGTGACGGCACGGGCGCCCCGC
>Ga0224555_1003180_pt1 | contig 17415 bp, 15 predicted proteins | sample 714S23034metaG_FD_180687 | JGI IMG/M metagenome (GOLD analysis project Ga0224555, IMG submission 180687) | Peat soil microbial communities from Stordalen Mire, Sweden - 717 S2 30-34 | ecosystem: Environmental > Terrestrial > Soil > Wetlands > Peat | place: Sweden: Norrbotten County, Stordalen...
GTCTCCTGACCGGCTGTAGCGCGGGCTTCCCAGCCCGCGCTCGCACCCCTCATAGCACCATTTCATCCGGTCAGAGACCTAGTTAAGACTCACTTCAAGAAACCGCTAATCCGCCGCGGCCTCCGCCAATTCGTGTGCCTGATGCCGTTCCAATTCCCTGAGCGCGGGGCTGTACTGGCCAAGCGTTCCGGAGGTGAACAGGCCGTCGTGCGCCGGAACCACCAAGCCGGGAAGCGCCTCACCAAGAGCCGCAATCGCCACCAATCCGGGCTCGGTCTTCACATCGTTGCCGCCAAAGAGGTTGATCCTGTCCAGCGTGTAACCGGGGACCAGGCGTTCGATCTCGTCCAGTGAGGCAAGCGGGTCGAATGGGCTCAACTTGGGCTCAAGGTTGTTGGCCGCCAGCCACACGGAATGACGATCTGCCTCGCCGGACTGCGCGCCGCGCGACTGCCCCAGGTCGCCGGTGACGCCGCCCTTTCCAAAGGGCACCAGCGCCTTTACATCCACACCCATGCCGCCTGCCAGACGCACCAGAATCTCAAAGTCCGGCTTCACGCCCGCGCGGTCGGCAGCTTTCTTCGCCAGTTGCACATCGCCGTACGTGTTGGTTACCGTGCCGGTCTTCTCATAAAGGCTGGCGGCGGGAAGCACCACGTCTGCCAGGGCCGCGGTCTCAGTGAGAAAGATGTCCTGAACGATGACGAATGTGTTCTTCAGTGCCGCGGGGTCTACGCCCAGACTGGCCACCGGATTGGCGCCGACCACAAGCAATGCGCCAAGCTCGCCTTTGCCCGCCGCATCGAACATCTCGGGCAGTGTCTTGCCCGGCGTCGCAGGCATGCCAGAATACTCCGCAAAGGCGCCGGGTGCGGTTACAGGCACATACCCAGGCAGCAGGTCAGGGAAAAGCCCCATGTCGGCCGCGCCGCGGGAGTTGGCGTGATCGCCGAGGAAAGCAAAGCGCACGTTGCCGCGCTTCAAGCCCCATTCAACAAGAGACTCGACCGATTGGCCGCGATACTCCTGGCCAAAGATCGCCACCAGCGACTCCTCGGCCAGCACGGCCTTGGCGAATTCGCCTTTGCCTGCGTCCAGAAAAGCTGCGAGGCTCTCGTAGCCGTCCGGGGGCAGCTCCTGCGTGGCCTTGGCCTGGCGGTCAAGCTTGATGGGCCGGGCATTGGCAACGTAAAGGCGAGCGCGATTCAGGCGCACGTTGGTGCGCAGGGCCCACGCCAGCAGCGGATGCTCTTGCGTGGGATCGCCGCCAATCAGCAGGATCGCCGGCGCGGCTGCGATGTCGCGCAGGCTGGCGGCTTTATCCTTGTGTCCGGCCAGAGCGCGGGCGAAGGCAGCGTAATCCGTACTGCGTTCGTGATCGATGTTGTTGGTCTTGAGAACCGTCCGCGCGAATTTCTGCAGCAGGTAGTTCTCTTCGTTCGTCGTCTGGTTGGAGCCGATCACGCCGATGGCCGAATTATCGCCGGCCGCGCCCAATCTAGTATCGCGAATCTCCTTCAGCTTGCCCGCCGCCAGACGCAGCGCGTGCTCCCAGGTCGCAGGTTCCAGCTTGCCCGCACTGTTTCGGACTAGGGGCTTGGACAGGCGCTCGGGGCTTTCGACAAAGTCGAAGCCGAAACGGCCCTTGGCGCAGAGAAAGTCGCCGTTGATCCCGCTCTTGTCCCGATTGTCGGCGCGCACAATTTCCGAGCCTTCATTTACCTGGCGCACACCCAGCGTCACCTTGCAGCCGTCGGCGCAATGCGTGCAAACCGTGGACACGTGGTTCATCTCCCACGGTCTGGTCTTGTAGCGATAGCTGCCCGAGGTGAGCGCGCCCACCGGGCAAACGTCGATGCACATGCCGCACTGTTCGCAGTCGAGCCGGCCGCTTTGCCCATCGGGCGAGAGACTGTTGGGCGCGATCACCGAGCTGACCCCACGATTCTGCACTCCCAGCGCCCACACATCCATGCCCTCGCCGCACATGCGAATGCAGCGGTAACAGAGAATGCAGCGCGGGCGGTCATAGTAGACGGCAGGGGACCACTGCTGCTCCTCGCGATGCGCCTTTGCTTCAGCGTAGAGGCTCTCCCCCGCGCCGTACTTGAAGGTCATGTCCTGTAGTTCGCACTCGCCCCCTGCATCGCAAACCGGGCAGTCGAGCGGGTGGTTGCCTAACAAAAGTTCAATCGTCGCCTTGCGCGCCTGCGCAATCTCGTCGGATTCGGTCGTGAAGACCTGTCCCTCGGCGACCGTCGTCGTGCAAGCCGTCTGCAGCTTGGGCACTTTTTCCTGGCGCACCACGCACATGCGGCAGGCTGCCTGCAAGCTGAGCCCTGGGTAGTAGCAGAACGCCGGAATCTCGATGCCTGCCTTGCGGCACGCCTCAATCAGCAGCGTCCCCGCGGGAGCCGTGAGCCTCTTTCCATCGACAATGAAGGTTACGTCTGGCATTCTGATCCTTAGGCGGAGATGGCGTGGCGCGTTTCAACGGGCACCGAAATTGGGAGCCATTCGACGTAATAGCTGGATGTTTCTTCGCCTTGTTCCCGCGAAAAATCGTACGTTGTGGTCACTGGCTGCGGCATTGGGTCGTGATCATTCGCCATCCACTCCAGGTGAGCTTCCACCGCCTCCATATAGCGCCGCCGCGTCTCGTCCAAGGTCGGCCCGACGGCAAAGCATCCTGGAATGTCCGGCGCGAATGCCCCGAAGCTCGTTTTGCCTACTTCAAAAACGATCAGAAACTGCTGTTTCATTTCATCCCTGCCTGTTTGCGCATCGCCTTAAGAATTCCCGGCGGAATATCGTCGTTCGGATGACCCGCTACCGTTACTTTACCCGGTTTCGTGGGATGAACCCATTGCTGGTGGCTGCCCTCCTGGCTCTTGAACCGCCAACCCTCGTCGCGCAAATCCCGCGTGAACTCCCGGTATTTCATCGTTGTCCTCTCTTAGCGAGTTTCTGTGAAACGCGAGAGTAGCACGACGATTGTTCAAAACTGCCTGGCCATGAATACTCGAAAGTCGCAATGAATCAACGACACACAGCGAAATCCGGAAATCTGTTAATCATTGCAAATTGTTGAAACTACATCTCTTCCTAAAGAAAATGGCATGTCTCCCGGTTCGAGAAAATCTATCGAGTCACTGTCAATGCTCTTTTTTGCATTGGAACCAAGTCACTAGACAACCGCCAAATCCAAATGCTTAGCGAACGGGCAAGCCCTCCCGTTCAAATGCTCCTCGAACTCCTTGCGGAACTTCTTCACGAATGCGATCGTGGGCATGGCCGCCGCATCCCCCAACGGGCAGAAGGTCCGCCCCAGCATGTTCTCCGCCAGATATTGAATGTTGTCGATGTCCTTTGCCTCGCCAAATCCCGCATGAAAACGAGTCAGCGACTTCTTCAGCCAGTCGGTGCCCTCGCGGCAAGGAATGCACCAGCCGCAGCTCTCATGCTGATAAAAACTGATCGTCCTCAGCGCGAACTCGACCATGCAGGTCTGGTCGTCGATCACCACCACGCCGCCCGAGCCGAGCATGGAGCCGGCCTTGCCCACCTGGTCGAAGTCCATGCCCAGGTTTTCGATCTCCTCAGGCAAGAGCACAGGAGTCGAGGAGCCGCCGGGAACCACAGCCTTCAACTTGTGCCCGCCGCGAATCCCGCCCGCCACGTCGTAGATCATCTTCTTCAGGTTGTATCCCATGGGCAGCTCATACACCCCGGGCCGCTCCACGTGGCCGCTGATGCAGAAGAGGCGCGTTCCACCGTTGCGCGGCGACCCAACCGCGGCGTAGGCGGCGCCGCCCATTTCGATCACGTGAGGCACGCTGGCGATGGTTTCCGCGTTATTGATGGCCGTGGGGCCGCCGTAGAGGCCGACGACCGCCGGGAACGGGGGCCTGATGCGCGGAATCCCTCGTTTGCCCTCCAGCGACTCCATCAGCGCCGACTCTTCGCCCACCTCATAGGCCCCCGCTCCAGTATGTGTAATCACCTGGAACTCGGTATCGGAGCCGAAGATGTTCTTGCCCAGAAAGCCTTTGGCGTAGGCATCGGCAACGGCCTTCTCCATAATGTCCAGAAGATAGCGATACTCGCCGCGCAGGTAGATAAAGCCAACTTTGGCGCCGATGGCCAGGCCGGCAATGATCGCACCTTCAATCACTGCATGAGGATCGTGCAGAAAGATCAAGTGATCCTTGCAGGTTCCGGGCTCGCTCTCATCGCCGTTGACCAGGACATATTTCGGTTTATCCGATTGCTTGGGGACGAACGACCACTTCATGCCCGCCGGAAATCCAGCCCCTCCGCGGCCCCGCAGGCCGCTGGCCTTCATCTCGTCGATAATCCAGGCCGGTCCCTGCTCCAGGCACTTTTTCGCGGCCGCATAGCCCCCCAGTTCGAGATAGCGTTCGATCTTTGCCGCTCCCTGGCCAAAGCGCCGGGTCACGATCTTTACTTCATCGGGATGGGAGACCAGCCTAGGCATGAGCGACCTTCCCTTCGGCTTTAGCCTTGCCGCGATAGCCGGCCAGAATGCCCGGCACAAGCTCCGGTTTCAGTTCGTCGTGGAAGTCGTAGTTCACCTGAATGGCCGGCGCCCAGCAGCAGGCGCCGATGCATTCCACTTCCTCCAGCGAGAAGACGCCGTCAGCCGTAACGCCCTTGGGTCCGATGCCCAACTCCTCTTGAAAACGTTCATACACGTCATAGGCCCCGCGCAGCATGCAGCTGATGTTGGTGCAGACCTGCACGTTGTATTTGCCTGCCGGTTTGAAGCGCAGCATCGAGTAGTAGGTAGCCACGTTGCGCACCTCGAGTTCGGTAATGCCGATGCGCTCGGCCACTTCGGCCACAACCGCGTCAGACAAGTATCCGATCTCGTCTTGCGCGTAGAGAAGCATGGGAATCAGCGCCGACCGCTTGAGCGGGTATTTCTTGACCAGCGCATCGAACCGCGCCGCCAACTGGGGCGAGAACAGGGTCATGGTTTCAAGATTCATTGCATCAACTCCCGCGCCCACGCTTCGGCTGCCGTATCCATCTCCATGTCCTCTTCTGTCCCTGCCTCGTCGTGCAATTGCCCGGCTGCCGTTAATTCCAGTGTTCCGCTCCGCCCATCTTCGCGCTGCCAGCTCACCCTGGCGCCATTACGCCGCAAATCCAGCCAATCCGCGCCGTGGCGAACCAAAATTCGTTCCTCACCCAACTCGACCGTTGCCTGCCGCTTGCCGTTTAGCCCGTGGGCCGCGGTATAGCTGCGAAGCAAGGATGCCAGCGATACCCACAACTCAACGTAGACAGCGGAACCAAACTCAATCAAATGTGCCCACCACAATACCCGCAATGATGTCTTGCGCAATTTCCTGTGGGCTTGGTCCCACGATTCGCAACCCCCCTCGTTCCGCATTCGGCGAATCGGAAGCTGAAACCTCCTGGCCGAAGAAAAACTCCTTGCGCGAGACTTCGTTTCCATTCGGCGGGCCGCAGATGATGGCCTTGATGCGAGATACTCGCAATTGAACTTCAAGCTCCACCCTGCACATGAATCCTGCCCCGAAAACAAGAAAAACAATTCCGTCGAAATTGGGTAAGTGATTCCGGGAAATTGCGTCCATCCCTCTCTTCAGGAGTTCCGCATTGGCTTTGTTCATCTCCTCGTTGATCTCCGCGGTCACTCTTTGAAAAAAGACCCTCGGATCCACTGCCGATTCCTTTTCCTTGCGCGAAGCCAAAGCGGCGGCATCCTGAGCCGCTTTAGCTTGAGCCGCGAGCTTCTCGTAGTCCACCATGCGCGCCCCCTCCTTACCTGTCGATTTCTCCCAACACAATATCGATCGATCCGATCACTGCCACAACATCGGCCAACATCCTGCCCTTGCACATCGTTTCCAGCGCCTGCAAGGTTGCGAACGACGGATAGCGCATATGCACCCGGTAGGGCTTCGCCGTTCCGTCTGAAACCACATAGTAGCCGGTCTGCCCGTGGCCCGCTTCAATGCCCTGATAGACTTCGCCGGCGGGCACGGCAAACCCTTCGGTCACGATTTTGAAGTGATGGATCAGGGCCTCCATCTGGGTCTTCATCTTTTCCCGGTCCGGCAGCACGATCTTGGGCGCGTCGGCTTTCACCGCGCCTTCGGGCATCCCGTCCAGCGCCTGCTGAATGATCTTCACGCTCTCGCGCATCTCCACCAGCCGAACTGCATAGCGCGCCCAGCAGTCGCCGTCAGTCGAGAGCGGAACCTCGAACTGGAATTTCTCATAGCTGGAATAAGGCATATCCCGGCGCAGGTCGAAGTCCACTCCCGAGGCGCGCAACGGGGGTCCAGTCACGCCCAGCGCAATGGCGTCGGCCGCCGAGAGAAGGCCCACGCCCTTCAGCCGGCCCTTGAAGATCGGGTTGCCGGTCAGCAGGTTGGAATACTCGTCGATCTTTTCCCCGAAGGTGCGGATGAATGCCTGCACCCGGTCCAGGAAGTCCAGCGGCGGCTCCATCGCCAGGCCGCCGATCCGGATGTAGCTGGTCATCATCCGCTGCCCGGCCACGGCCTCAAAGAGTCTCAGGATGTCTTCGCGCTCGCGGAAAGTGTACAGAAAGACCGTGAGCGCGCCAATATCCATGGCGTGCGTCCCCAGCCAGATAAGGTGCGAATTGAGGCGGCTCAACTCAGCCAGCAGCACCCGCAGCCACTGCGCTTTGTCGGGAATCTCCAGGCCAAGCAGCTTTTCGACTGCCAGGGCGTAACACAAATTGTTCGACAGCGGGTCCAGATAGTTGACGCGGTCCGTCAGCGGCACCACCTGCTGATAGAACTTGGCCTCGCAGGTCTTCTCAATGCCGGTGTGCAGATAGCCGATCTCCGGATAAAGCCGCACAATGATCTCACCGTCAATCTCCAGCACCAGGCGCAGAACGCCATGCGTCGCAGGGTGCTGCGGGCCCATATTCAGCACCATGTGCTGGTCCTTGGCGCCTAAGGCCGCCGGGGCTTCGAGGATGGGTGTGCCGGCAACGTCAGTCATTTAGCGGTACCCCTCCACCGGATAGTCCTTGCGCAGCGGATGTCCCACCCAATCGTCCGGCATCAGGATGCGGCGTAAATTGGGATGCCCCTCAAAGCGCACGCCGAACAGATCGAAGACCTCGCGCTCGTAGTAGTTGGCCGCGGGCCACACCGGCGTAATCGACTCGACCGACGCGTTTGCCTCCTCCACCAGCACGCGCAGCCGGATGTGCTCCTTATAAGAGTGCGAAAGAATGTGGTAGCTCAATTGGAAGCGGGGCGAGGAAGGAAACCAGTCGACAGCGGTCATGTCCTCGAAAAAGTTGTAGCCGGCCGCTTGCACTGCGGCGGCGGCGGCTCGAATCTCCTCGGCAACGATGGTCAGAGTCAACTCGCTCCGGTCAAATTTGGCGTCGGTTAGCGCCGCCGGGTTCCAGGCGAGGATGGCTTTGAGGGCCGGGTGATCTGGAAGCCCCTCCAACACCGCCGCCTTGCCAATCAATGTGCTTGCCATGCCCATCCTAAAGATCCGCCTTGTCCTGGCTCCAGTTCAGGATGCCTTTACGCACGATGTAGTAGAGTCCCACACCTACAAAACCCAGATAAACCAGCATCTCCCAGAATCCGAAGAGAGGGGAGCCGGTAATGTGGGGCAGCTTGCGGTAGACCACCGCCCAGGGCATCATGAAGACCGCTTCCACGTCGAACAGAATGAACAACACGGCCACCAGGTAGAAGCGCACACTGAAGCGTCCGCGGGCATCGCCCACGGCGACAATGCCGCACTCGTAAGCGGCCAGCTTGGTGGCCGAGTTGCGATGCCGCCCAACGAACCAGGAGGCCACAACCATTCCCAGCCCAAGCAAGAACACGGCAACAATCTGCATGAACAGCGGGAGATACTGCCAGTAGTAGGGGGTCATCGCCGCCCAGTCCGGAAAGAGTCCAGTAGGATTGCACCCGGCCGCCGGAACCGCGAACGGTTTCGATCAAACAGGGCGCTGGTTTGAGATTAGGTTTTCAGCCGCCTCCCGTCAAGGAGGAGTCTGTCGAGGGCAGGGCCGACGCATATAAATTGCCGCTACAGATGAAGGGTACGGGCTTCACAGGCTGCGGAAAAACTCGATTCGGAGGGAGGCGGGGGTTTCAACCCCCGCATAAAGCCAACAGAGTCAACGCGGGCTTTACAGGCTGCGGAAAAACTCGTTCCGGGGCGCAGGAAGCGTCAGGGCACGACTTTAGTCGTGCCGTAAGTCTCGCAGAATCAATACGGGCTTCAGCCCCTGCGGTATGCTTTTCGGGTATTTCGGCTGAATTCGGGCCCTTTTCCGCAGCCTGGACAGGCGGCGCGGAGGCGACTGGCAATTGGGTCCACGGGGTCGCAACAGCAATTGCGTGCGGATTGTTTCTTTGTGATGAAGTTCAATTTTCCTTCGGCATGGCTCCAAACTGGAGGTACAAGCTTTGATCTTGCAGCGAGTCCGGCTTTTGAAGCTCGCTGCGGCATCTTCACCTCCGCATTTTTTGCAGAATTTAACGGTCGCCCGGCGCAAAATGGTTCATAGAGGGCAAATGGAGAATCCACGCCAATTCCGAACCACGAAATCTGCTGGATATGTCCCCGCTTCAATCTGTCAGGAATGTCCCCGGCCCGTACCGGCGCGGGCTGTTCCTGATCCCTGATCCCTGTTCCCTGCTTTTTAGGTGCCCTCCCCACCCCCCCCTACCCTCTGGAGCCCAGTTTTCAACCTGGATTTCTACGTAACGCCTCTAAAATGAATAGGTTAGTTTTTACTCCTATTCACTTATCAGTAAACAAGCACGGCTGATTTTCGCCCTTTTTGAGCCGAAAAACCCCCTGTTTCGTGCCAAATCCCTCAAAATCCGGCCGGTGGCCGATGCGAGGATCCTTGTAACCACCACCAACACACTCATCTGAAGACTAGGCAACAAGACCATGGCGGAGATAGCCGTTGAGGCCACCGAAGTACCTGCCCAGTTGCCCAAGTCCGCGTAGCCGTTCTGGGCGCCGGGAAAATGAGCGGCATCCTGCCGCAGGCCTTCCTGAAGCTGAACCTTTTCAGCCCCAACCAGATTCACGCGACTGTTGCTCACGCCGGGCAAGAGTGATTGGCGGGGGCAGGATCGCGGCGGGAAGGGTAAAACACCGGAATTGGCCGCTCCGGAAGAGGTGGTTGCACCCACATTGGAGTTCGCTAGGTTTTTAGGTGGTGAGTTGGACGCCAACATGCACTTCATCCCGCAGTTACCCTCAGAGATTGGGAAATCTTGGGCCGAAACCTCGCAGGTGTGAGCTAGATCACTGGAGTTCTTTTCCTGGTTCGCAATACCTGCCGTGGTGCTAAATGGGCTGGGTTAAGTTTGTCATCTGAATAGAACTCCATCGGTGCCGAAGAACAGGGTGAGGAGTGACACCATGGCAGGTGGTTACGACGACCAAGGTGCTGAGGGCGCTACAAGGGTAGGAAGCCTTCCCGAACAGGCCGTTGCAATACAAAGCTTTGACGAGGATCGAAGCTGAACGCCATAACTCCCATGCCTGCATCACAGATACGCTCTCATCGCGGGAGTATAATTCGCGCATTCCATTCTGAGAACTGTGAGAGCACGTATGCAAGACTCGCAACCTCGTTTTTTGTCTTTGGCAGCCAAAACCGCGGTCTGCCACACGATCACCTATTTCGTGATGGGTGCTATTGCCTATAACCTCTTCCATTATGCTGAGTTGATAGCCAGCCCCTGCTCTGGCATGCGGCCAATGAGCCATCCGTTGGTGAAGGCTGGAGTCCTGTTGCAGCCGCTGCGCGCGGTGCTCTTCGCGACGGTCTTCTATCCTCTGCGGAGCTGCCTTTTTGGCCGAAAGCACGGCTGGCTGCTGATGAGTTGGATTCTCGTGGGCGTTGGGATTCTGGGGACCTTTGCCGCGCCGCCGGGATCGCTGGAAGGCTTCATCTACACCACCACCCCGGTGTGGATGCAGTTGCGCAGCTATGTGGAGGTTGTCACGCAAGCCGTGCTGCTCTCCGCACTTCTGTGCTATTGGGTGAACCCGCCGGCGAAGAAGTGGCTTACGTGGCTGTTGACCATAGTCTTTTCTCTTCTGATGGCTTTCTTCGTATTCATTCTGGTGGCGCACCTGGGTTAGCGCGAATGACGGAGATGGGCTCGCTGGCCAACTCCTCGGCCTCGGAGACAACAGAATCCGGAGCGGAGTCCTGCCTGTGGCCCGTAGAGCAGAAGGCGCGCGGAATGAGCAAGTTGCGTGTTTTCAGCGGGCGCGACAATCTATAAAAGCGGTAAAAACGGCACAAGGGCGAATCGGTTCAGCAGTTTTTTCAGCAAAATGAAGTTCTTCTTCGATTTTTCCATTCAGATCGCCGGCAAAGCGGCCAAATCCTTACTTTCTGATCGTCAGGACCGGGCATTCCGCTTCTACTATGATCCGGAAGGCCCCAGAAGTTCTCATTTCCATGCTTAGATGTGAAGTCTTCCGGATGGCAAGCACCAAGAGGTCAATCGATCGTTCTTTGATGTGTTCAAGAATTCGATCGTGTGCGCCGCCCACCGCGACAAACGTCCTCGGATCGCAGAACTTCTTCGCCCGTTCCGGAACAAGCTCATCGAGAGCGCCATAGAAGCGGCTCTGTAAGTCGGATAGCCGGTCTGGATGGTCAATGGCGCCGTCCTCAATCACATTGAGGACATCCAGCTTGGCTCCGAACACCTCCGCTAAGGACACCGCATAGGCTGCCACGCTGGCGGCAGCCGAGGTAAAGTCGGTGGCGAAGAGAATCCTCTCGAAGGGCAGCGCCTTCGAAGAAGCGGACTTGACCAGCGGGCCAACGGTAAGCGAGGGCCACTCTGAAGACCGTAGAATCTGCTCTGCAATGGAACCAATGATGCCTCGTTCGAGCCCACCTCTGCCATGTGTCCCCAGCACCATCATGGCTGGCGCATTCGTATCGGCCAGTTCTGGAATCACGGTTTTCGGGTCACCTTCCAGAAGAGTGGGAATGGCATGGATTGAATCCGATCCCAGGAGATTAGCCTCTCTGGAAAGCAGAAGGTTCAAGTCCTTCCTTTGCTGGCTCAACAGGACGTGATCAGCTTCAACTTCCAAGGCGCCCTGGGAAAGCGTGAAAGCATGAGCCACCAGCAGTGTGGCAGAGGCATACGACGCGATACGAGCTGCATAGAGCCCAGCATTCTGAGACGAGAGCGAGAAGTCGGTTGCATAAACAACCGTCTTCAGATTGAATTCGGGCTTGTCGCCAATCACCGGCATGGTGGCTGTCTCCTCGCGGAAGAGCTCAACAACAATTTGAAGTCCTCAATCATGGGGTTGCTCCAGTCTGGTAATTGAGCGTGGCGAGAGCGAGCCGGTATTGGTATTGCGCGTCTGTGTTGCCGATTGCCGCATCGGTCTGTTGGAACTGCGCCTGGCTCAGTTCCACGATCGAGCTGAGCCCCAATTTGTAGCGTGTTTGTGCCAACGAGAGTGCAAGGTTTGCTTGTTGCAGAAGTTCGTCTGTGACAGCAACACGCCGATACGCGGTATTCGCTGCCAGCCACGCGGTACGAACATCCCGGACAATCCTGTCGCGCAGATCCCGGGTTTGTTCCGAGGCCGCCTGAGCGCGGATGGACGCTTCTTTCGCCTGGGCCGAGTAGAGGAAGCCGTTGAAGATTGGAATCTCCATGTTGACGCCAATGCCGCCCCACCAATTGCTTGTGTAACCCGAGGGTGGACGGATGGGTACGCTGCCGGCGGTTCCCGCGGCGCTTATCGTGGGCAGCATCTGATCGCGCTGTGCATGGCTGAACTTGACGGCTGCCTGTTGGCTATAGGTCAGGGCCTGAAGGTCGGGCCGTTGCTGAAATGCGAGCTGTAGCAGTTGATCGGCATCTGTTGGAGGTGCATTCACTGGCGCATTGTCATCAACCAGGTCGTACGTTACCTGCCGGTCGAGCCCGAGGACCGCATCCAATGCCGCCAGCGTCGAGTCTACATTGTTCTGTGCATCAAGCTGCAATAGTTTTGCCTGCGATAAGATGACATCTGCAAAGCTCAAATCGAGAGTTGATTTGAGCTTATTTTTCGTCATCTGACTGACCTGCGTTTCCGTAGTCTGCCGGGTGCTCACGTTTTGGTCCGCCACTTTCAGCAACGCCTGGGCCTGAAGAGCATCGAAAAATGCCTGATCGGCCGCAAGGGTTATATCTTCGACAGTGGCGATAGCATTCGCAGTTTGCGCCCTTTCCTGAAGTCTTGAAGATGCAACGAGGTTGCCGGTTCTTCCAAAGTCCGTAATCAATTGGGTAAACTCTCCCCCGGCTGCCGCGTGCTCAAAGAGATTCGACGCGGTGAGCGAGCCCGCGGAGACGCGGCTGCCGTTTTCCGCGTCCTCGGCAGTGATATTGGCTGTTCCCGTCGGCAGTTCGGCGGCCCTGGTTTCACGGACGACCTGATGCTGAGCCAAGGCGAGCAGGTGGGCAACGCTGACCCGCGGATTGTTCTTGATGGCCAGCCTTTCAGCATCCGCCAGCGCCAGGCGCGGGTGCTGACCGGAAGCGGAGTTATCCGCCGGCGCCGCCGCTGCCTGGCTCAGGCCCTCGGCCATCGGCATTGCGCTTTGCCGAGCAATTTCCATAAGCGGCGCCGGCGGAGCATCCGGCAACCCCGGCTTGGTTGTTGTGTCCTGTCCGGATAGTGAACTCGAACAGGCGATTGCAAGCGAGAAGAGGAGTGTTGAATTGAACCACCGGATACTCGGTCGTCTCATCGTTCTTATGCCTCCCCCGCAACCGCGGAATTCTTTTCGTGACGGCCGTGAACGAGCAGGTAAACCGCCGGCACCAGGAAAACGGTTACGACCACGGAAACCGCCAGTCCGCCAATGACCGCGCGCGCCAGCGGCGCATATTGCTCGCTGCCGGCTTCCATTCCAAGCGCCATCGGAATCATGCCGAGAAGCGTTGCCAGCGAGGTCATCAAAATCGGGCGCAGGCGCACTTTGCACGACTCGACCACGGCTTCCAAAAGGGGCAATCCCTTTTTATGCAAAATACCGGCGAATTCCACGATCAGGATGCTGTTTGAGACCACAATGCCGGTCATCATGATCACGCCCATCAAGGACATGATGTTCAGCGAACTCCGCGTCACCAGAAGGATCATTGCAACACCCGCCAATCCGGGCGGAATAGCCATGAGGATGATGAATGGATCGATAAAGGAGGTGAATTGCGCCATCAGGATCAGATACACCAGCAGCACTGCAACGATGAGGCCCAGGCCAAATTCCAGGAACGACCGGTTCATGCTGACCACGGCGCCGCGCACCGTCAGCACGGTGTCCTTATCCGTCTTTGTGCTCGCCAACAGCTTGTCGATCTCTCCGCCCACCTTCTGGAGCGCCTCGGTCTTGGTAGAGACATAGATGTCGATCACGCGCCGGATCTGATAGTGATCCACTTCCGTCGGCGTATTGATCAGCTCGATGTCCGCGACCGAGCCCAGAGGCGTATATCCAGCCGTGTGGTCGCCATTCGAGAGCTCGCGCGACTGGCTTGAGGCCTCGCTGGAGTCTTGCATCGAATTGTTTCCCGCTGGATGCACGCCGCGGAGTGGAATGTTCTTGAAATCCTCCATCGACATGTTATTGATGAATTGATTTGCGTACTGGACCGTCACCAGGTAGTTGTTGCCGCTCTTCGGATCGATCCAGTAGCTGGGGGCGACCATGCCGTCCGAGGTCATGGCGGTAATCACGTTGTCCAGCACGTCCCTGGTGGAGAGGCCAATCAGGCTGGCCTTCTCGCGGTCGATATTCAGCGCAATACCTGGGTAGTCCAGGTTCTGCGGAATGTAAACGCCGCTTACATTCGGCATCGTTTCAATCTTCCGGGTGAGGTTCCTGGCGAGTGCGTATGCTCCTTCCATATTGTTGGAGCTAACCTGGATATCGATCGGAGCCGGCAGGCCCTGGTTGATCACGCTATCCACGAGGCCGCCCGCCTGGAAATAAGTCGTAAGTTCAGGCATCTCGCGGGAGAGCTTTTCCCGCACGCGGTGTATATACTCGTAGCTCCCGACACTATGGTCCTGCTTGAGACTGGCCTGCACAAAGGCCGTGTCCATTGAGGCGTTGGTGGTGTAGATGGCGGAGAGATCGGGGTAGACGCCGATATTCGAGACGATCATGCCAAGGTCGGACGGTTTGACTACGCTGCGAATGATCGTCTCCACCCTGGCGATGTATTCGTTGCTAGCCTCCAGCCGCGTTCCGCTGGGCATCCGCACGTCGATGACAAATTGGCCTGGGTCGGTACGCGGAAAATACGCGCGGCCGATGAACGGAACCGTGACCGCGAGCACCAGCAGCACGCCGCCGAGGATCGCGGCCGCGGTAAACCCGGGCCTCTTCATCGCCCGCATGGCGAGAGCCTCATACCAGTTCAGCATGGCCTGAAACTTCCCGTTGAATTTTCTCTCGAAGCGAGTGAAGATGGTCACCTTCGCTTCTTCGCTGTGTTCGCTCTCGTCTTTGAGGCGAATGAATTTGGCGCAGTAGAGCGGCACTACGGTCATGGCGAAAAAATAGGATGCGAAGATCGAAAGCACGACGCCCATCGCCAGCGGAGTGAAGATGTACTTGCTGACGCCACTGAAAAACGTGACCGGGAAGAACACGATAGAGGTGGTAAAGGTGGCTGCCAGCACCGCCATCGAAACCTCCGTCCCACCATTGTCGGCGGCGACGGGCGGTGATTCCCCCATCTCCATGTGCCGGAAGATGTTTTCGAGCACGATGACGCCGTTGTCGATGAGCCGCGAGAAAACCAGCGCCAGACCGCCCAGGATCATGGTGTTGATGGAGCCGCCCATGTAATTGGTGATCATGAGGCAGACCACCATGGAGAGCGGAACGGATAACAGCACTGCAAATGTGGCGCGCGGACTGCCCAAAAAGACCAGGATCATCACCCCAGTCAGCACAAGTCCGATGCCCGCTTCCCTTGTAACGTTGCCGATTGCCAGCTTGACGAAGACGGATTGGTCGAATACTACCGCTGTTTTAAGCGATTCTGGAATGTCAACCAGATGCTTGATGGCGGCCTTCATTCCGTTCACGATGGTGATGGTGTTGCTGTCTCCGCCTTGCTTGAAAACCGGCACATAGACCGAGCGCTGTCCGTCGATGCGGACGATGTTGTATTGCAGCGCGCCCGAGTCGATCGCCTTGCCGATGTCGCCCACCAGCACGGATGAATTGCCGACCGATTTGAGCGGCATCTGGTTCATCGAGTTCGCGTCCGGGAACTGGCTGTTGGCGTAGATGTTGAAGTCCTTGGAGCCGATGCGCACGTCGCCCGCGGGCAGAATCAGGTTGGAGCTATCGACCGCCGTCACCACGTCGTTCAGGCTGAGGTTGCGGGCCTCCATCTTGAGCGGGTCCACATAGATCTGAATCTGCCGGTAAGTCCCGCCATACGGCTGCGGCACCGACGCGCCCGGCACGTTGGATATCTGGTTGCGCACCTGGAACTGGGCCAGATCCTTGAGCCTGGTCTCGTTCAGTCCCTGGCCTTTCAGGGTAACGAGACAGACGGGTTGGGTCGAGGCATCCATGCCCAGCACAACCGGCGGCAAAGTGCCCGGTGGCAGGCGGCGCAAGTCGGCCATCGCCAGGTTGGCAATGTTGCTCAAGGCCGCGTTGGGATCGGTGCCCGGCTTGAAGTAGATCTTGATGAGGCTCACGCCGGTCAGCGACCGCGATTCGCTGTGATCGACATTGGCGGCCAGGGTGAAGAACCGCTCAAACGTGTTGGTGATGTCGGCTTCGATCTGCTGCGGAGGCATGCCGTTGTAGAATGTGGCCACGACGACGACGGGCATGTCGATATTGGGGAACAGATCGACCGGCATGCGAGCCACGTTGACCGCGCCCACCAGCGCCACCACCAGGCACAGCATGATGATGAAGAACGGATACTTGAGAGCAAACTTCGGCATTACTTCGCACCTCCGTTGTTCTCTTCTTCTTCCGCTTTCATGTCGATCACGCCGCCCGACTCGCGCATAACATCGGAGGCAGGCTCCTGGGTGAGAATCGGGGTAACTTGTTCCCCTTCGTTGTAGTTCTCCTGGCCGCCCAGGATTACTCGATCCCCGGATTCAAGGCCGGTCTTGATTTCGGCCAGCTTCGAACCACGAAGCCCCACCTCTACATTGCGGACATGAACACGGTTGCCGGCGTCGAGCACATAGACCGTCTGCCGATTGCTCTGGAGCACCAGCGCTTCGACTGGAATGGTCACCACGTTATCGGCATGTCCAAGTTGCATTTCAGTATTGGCGTACATCCCAGGGGAGATCGAGAGATCCTGGTTCTCCACATCGATCTCGGTCTCCATCGTGCGGGTTTCGAAGTTCACGTCGCGGGTAAAGCGTACGATCTTGCCGGTGAAGGAGCGGCCAATGGCATCCACTCTCACCTGCATTGGATCGCCGATATGCACAAACTGCACATCGTTCTCCGGAATCGGCATTCGCAGGCGCAAAAGGCCGCTCTGCGAGAGCCTTACGATCGGAATGTCCTGCTCGTTTGAATTTGTCCCGCTCTGGATCAGCGCACCGGTGTCGGCATAGCGCCAGACGATCACGCCGTCCAGCGGCGCCACCACGTTGGTGTAGTTCTGGAGCGCCTGTACGCGATCGTTGTCGGTGTGGGCCACCTCCGCATGTTGCTGCGCGCCGGCCGCGGAGGCTTTGGCCGCATCCACCTGCGACTCCGAAGACAGATCTTTACTCTGCGCATCGTCCAATTCCTGCTGCGCGATCAAACCTGGCTGCGCTTTTGACGTCTCAAGCAGCCGCTCATAGTCGGCGTGCAGCGCCGAATGGATGGCCTGGTCCCGCTTGATCTCATTCTGCGCACGAAGCAGATCGTCTTTGGCCCGCTGAATCTCGAACACAGTCCCCTTCAACTGCGCGTTCAACTCCGGAACTTCCAGTACCGCAAGAGTCTGGCCCTTGCGCACCCTGTCGCCGATATCCACGTTGATCTTCACCATGAAGCCGGTGACCTTCGGGTGAACATCCACCACCTGGTAGGGCTGGAACTGCCCCGCAAGACTCAACGTGTGCGCAATGTTTCCCCGTGCCGCTGCCGCCACTTTCGCCGATGGCGCCTCCACGGCTCTCGAATCTGAGTGTTGATTCTTGAAATTGCACGCAACGATGCCAGCCAGAACAGGGAACGTCATTCCCGCGGCGAGGATCAAGGAAGTTCGCTTTCGCATATCTCGAATGCACCTGTAAACGGATTCTTGATTGTTGGGTCCAGGACGGCAGGACACATTCTCAAACAGAGAC
>Ga0224555_1003182_pt1 | contig 17404 bp, 16 predicted proteins | sample 714S23034metaG_FD_180687 | JGI IMG/M metagenome (GOLD analysis project Ga0224555, IMG submission 180687) | Peat soil microbial communities from Stordalen Mire, Sweden - 717 S2 30-34 | ecosystem: Environmental > Terrestrial > Soil > Wetlands > Peat | place: Sweden: Norrbotten County, Stordalen...
CGTATCCAGGCCAATGCCTACGGCGCCGTCGACGAAACCTGCTTCAGCCTGCCCTACGGCGACGGCCTCAACTGCATCGGCGACGACGCCACCGAGCATCACTTCACCGGCAAAGAACGGGATACCGAATCAGGAAACGACTACTTCGAAGCGAGATATTATTCGTCGGCCATGGGCCGGTTCTTGAGCCCAGACTGGGCTTCAAATCCGGAGGCAGTTCCCTACGGAATCTATACCAACCCACAGACGTTGAATCTGTACAACTACATGCGGAACAACCCGCTGAGTGGGATTGACAAGGATGGACATTGCGGCGGTCCGGACGACCCATGCGGCAACATCACTGTGACAGCTGCGGTCACGAAAGAGCCAGAGGTAACGAGCTCCAGAGACGGAAGAACCTCGACTGCAACGGTCGAAGGTGAAGTTCAGTACACGGTCAAGAATGGCACAAAGCCAATGGCAGACACTCCGATCCATGAAGAAGTGTCGAACAAAAACTTCCAGGACGGAAAGCCTGTTGCGGGGGTTCCAACTGAAACACGGGATGACTCTACCAACAAGCAAGGGGTAATTGGGGATCAGAGCACCATCTCTATTTCGACCAACGCCCCTTCCTTCCCTGGACAGAATGCGGCTGAACAGACTCTGACAACCGGGGACTTCTCGAAACAGACGACGCAAACACTGACGATAGGAGGCACCGGGTGTCAGGTTACAGAGACGCGCACGTTGTCGATCAAAGACGGTGACGCTACATTGAAGTTGACATCTCCGCAGACGCAAAGGGCCACCCCAACGCCACCGCCTCCCCCCAAACAGCCGCAGACTCCATAGCGATCAACTCAGAAGGATTATTGCTTGAGGCTTGGTAACGAGGGGGTGCATGATGATGAAACTGTTCGCTTCGATTTGTTTGCTTGCCGTTGTCGCGGGTCCATCCAGCGACAGAATCCGGAAATATCACGGAGTAGAAACCTATGAGATCAGGCCAGGGATTATAGCCACGCCTGCCTACACGGCAAGCCATGATCTCTGTGAGATCAGCATCGAGAAGCGGCATTATTCCAACAACCGTGTCGATATGGACGCCGCAATGCCGAAAGAGCTAATTCTGTCCCTGTTCGATGAGCTCGTTCCAAAAGAAGAACGAGGCGGGCCAAGTGGGAGACTGCCAGCGGATACAGAAATCTCGGAGGCTGACTTGGGAATGCTCTCAACACGCATTCCGTATGAGAATGTGACCCTGACGATGTACGGGAAGCAGGACAAACCAGACAGACAGAAATACATCGCTGCAATAATCTCTTGGGACAAGACGCCCTGTAGTGCGAAATGATCCAACCGCCAGCCGTCCTCCGGGGCGGCTTGCTTGCGTCAGTGGCATCCGTCCAATGCCTGAGCACGGCCAGCAAAAGCCCGCGCTGCTTCGCATCGGAATTAGGTAGGACACGTCTCCCCCAGTTGGGAGCTGCGCGGTAACCTTCGGTTGCCGCAGAGTAACTGAAACCTGAAAGCAGCGTCTAAAGGAAAAATGCGCTCTGGGCCGTTTGGTCTGGAGCGAGGCGCAGCAAGCGCCGGGAGTACGCGGATGAGCCGAGTTCCCATCGAGCACACGCGGAAGAGATTTATCTTTAGCAGCCAGCCTGTCTGCTACCGTATGCGAAGATGGACGACCCGCAGTCGCTCAATCTTTATGCGTATGTCAGAAATAATCCACTTGGAAGTGTTGACCTTGATGGCCATGATTGCAGCGGCTCGAACGCTGGCCAAGGTTTCTGCAATTCGCAAGTTCAAGACAATATGCGACAGGGGATGAGTGCAGGAGACGCGTACGCTGGCTGGCAGGCACAACAGGGGCAGGCCCAACAACAGAGTTCCCCAGGAGCTTCTGCTGCGTCTGGGTCTGTCCCAACAATCCAAGGCGTCGCTGCCAGTGGGACATATTCTTCCAGAAAAGCTGCTGGAATTGCTGCGGAAAAGGCTGCCATTGGGGACACACGAGCAGCTAAGAAGCATGGCAAGGTTGAAGAGTGGGGTGGTTGGGTTATATCCAAAAACGGAAAATTCACCTATACGGTCCCGGTAACGTTTGGCGATCCGGGTCACTTCTTTGGAGACAATGTAACGATTCCTGAAGGGTATGCGGCAGTCGGGGGATACCACACGCACCCAGGTCCTGACCCCGCAGCAGAGGATGGATTTTCTGGGGCTGATTGTGGCTTTGCCAATCGGCACGGTATGCCCGAATATCTTGGCGTTACCGCGAATGGGAATATTCGAGTCTTCAACCCAGGTCCTTATGATAGATGGCTTGGTGCTCCTGGTACCGTGATCGGAAATGCCCCTTAAAATCAACACTTTCATCAGAAGGAGTTTCAAAATGAAAGGGTTCACGTACATGACGATGTTGAGATGGGGTTTCTGCTTGCTGGCAGCAACCATGTTGCTGTCGCCGCGAATCGCGAGTTCACAGTCATACCCTGCGAAATCGGCGGCTCTGAGCGTGGGGATGGTTGCCTTGTTGTCTAGCCCTCAAAGCTATGACGGCAAGGCTATCCAGATCGTTGGCGTTTTGTGCATAGAACATGAAAACGATGCGATCTATCTTCACTACGAGGACGCTCAGCATCTGAACAATCAAAATGCGCTGTATCTTCGCTTGTCAGAGTCCCAAAGAGAGCAATTCAAAAAACTCAATCTGAAGTACGTCATCATCGAAGGCGTGATGTATGCGAATGGTCCTGAGCGTTCGGAATACGGAGGCGCAATCGGTAATATCACGCGACTGGACGCCTGGGGACCAACAACCGGCGCCGATGCTCTACCGGCAAAAAACGATCCGCGACACAGCCATTAGGAAATATGAATCCAGTTACGCTTAGTTCCGTATACGTTGCGAGCAAGTCTAGCGGGAAGCCCGCAAAGAGCCTATTCGTTGCCGTTGTGTTGTTCGTCATGGGGGTATCGGCCAGTGCAGCACCGAAGCCGTCAGTTGCTGAACTGGCCGCGATCACAGAGAGAGGCCAGATGCTTGCCGAGTACGATACGGCGGCGTGGAAGGCTACGGATGCGCTCATGGTAGCACATCCAAAACGACTACTTCGAAGCGCGATACTATTCGAGTGCGATGGGCCGGTTCATGTCCCCCGACTGGGGTGCGAAAGAAGAGCCGGTATACCTATTCCTGGCATTTGTTCGATATTAAGTTCACATGGTAGAGGAGCAACGATGAAGACACTCGGAAATCAGGGGACATGATACGTATTCACAGGAATTTTAGCTCCTCAGGCGGATGCCCCCGAGCCTGCCCTGAGCTTGCCGAAGGGTCCCTCGCTTTTGGGGACCGGGGATGGAAGGCAGGCGGCCCACTCATCCTGGTATCGCAGTCCTGGAGGAACGGCATAATCAACCCCAAAAAATCTTCGCCGGTTTTGCCGATAATTACCAGCAATCGGCGCACACTTAAATCATGAGACGCCCAACACAAGAATTCCGGCAGAACCCCGTCGATGATGGACCCCATCCGCACCACCCCGGAACAAAAAAGACCCCGTTTCTCTTTTGCCGAATCTTCGCCGTTTTCGATTCTAAGTTATACCAAAATAAAAAGATACATCCATCCACTTTCATTCCCTTTTCCTTCGCCCGGCCCCATCCATTCCGCTTTTCCCCTGCGGAATGGCCGGGCAGCCGCCAAGCCAGTGCGAGCCTCCCGCGAGCGTCTGCCCCACCGCAGGCGGCCAAAAAAAGTCCCGCAATTTTGCCGATAGTTTCCCTTGCTTGGCGCACAATGAATTCAGAGTGCCCACCAGGCTCCGAGAGTGCCGTGCGCAAAGCCAGGCAGGGTCGCGCACGACTCGCACAAGTTCTCTGTTTTCAGGAATTTGCCTTAGAGATTCCTGAAAACAAAGGAACTTACGGTAGAACCCTGCCTCCAGCGCATTGAAAACAGGCAACTTCCTCCAAACACCCTAGGGGGGATGGGGGGGGAGGGGGTATACGCCCGTGCGAGCCTCCCGCGAGCGTCTGCCGCACCGCAGGTGCCGTCTGCCCCACCGCAGGGGTCTAACCCCGCTACCCCCCGCTGGCTCGCTGACTCGCTGACCTGCTGACCTGCTGCCTCGTTGCCCATAGAATCAAAGGGTGCCCCTGACCTTCAACATCCTCGCGGAAACCGAGTCCGGCGGACGCCGCGCCCAGCTCCATCTGCCCCACCGGACCGTCCAGACGCCGGTCTTCATGCCCGTCGGCACCGCCGGCACCGTCAAGGCCGTCCCCCAGGACACGCTTGAAACCCTCGGCGCCGAAATCATTCTCGGCAACACGTACCACCTCTACCTGCGCCCCGGTCACGAGCCCATCCGCCGCATGGGCGGCCTGCACAAATTCATCGGTTGGCCGCGCGCCCTGCTGACCGATTCGGGCGGCTTCCAGGTCTTCTCGCTCAGCCAGCTCCGCAAAGTCACCGACGAAGGCGTCCGCTTCCGCTCCCATCTCGACGGCAGCAGCCACTTCTTCACCCCCGAGCACTCCATGGACGTGCAGATCGCCCTCGGCGCCGACATCTGCATGGCCTTCGACGAGTGCACCGAATACCCCGCCGACCGCACCCGCGCCGAGGAGAGCCTCCGCCTCACCATGGCCTGGGCGCGCCGCTCGCTCAATCACTTCCGTGCCCACCAGCACGAAGTCCCCTGGCAAAATGAACTGTGGGTGCCCCCGGTCCCTCGCACTTGGGGACCGGGGAGCGATGCCGCCAACCACGAACAGAGGCTCGGGACCCAGTCCCTCTTCGGCATCGTCCAGGGCGGCATGTACCGCGACCTCCGCCGCGAAAGCGCCGAGCGCCTCATTGAAATGGACTTTGACGGCTACGCCATCGGCGGCCTCAGCGTCGGCGAGCCGCGCGACCTGACCCTGGAGATGATCTCCGAAGTCCTGCCGCTCTTGCCCAAAGACAAGCCGCGCTACGTCATGGGCGTCGGCTATCCCGACGAGATTGAGCAGTACGCCCGCATGGGCGTGGACATGATGGACTGCGTGCTACCCACCCGCGCCGCCCGCCACGGCCTCCTCTTCACCAGCGAAGGCCGCCTCAACATCAAGGGCAAACGTTACGCCGAAGACCAAGGCCCACCCGATCCGGCCTGCGATTGCATGGTCTGCCGCCGCTACTCCCGCGCCTATTTGCGCCACCTGATGCAAGCCGGCGAAGCGCTTTCCGGCACGCTGAACTCGATCCACAACCTCGCCTACTACCTCGGCATCATGGAGCGCGTCCGCAAGAGCCTGCACCCGCAGGGCTCATCGGCGCTGTAGTCCTAAGCGTCGATGGCCGCGCCGAGCAACTGTTTCAACGCCTGCACGTAGTCGGTCAGCGCCTGGCGCCCTGCCTCCGTCATGCGGTAAAGCGTCTGCGGCTTGCGTTGCACAAACTTCTTCTCCACCGCAACATAACCCGCTTCTTCGAGCTTGAGAAGTTGCGCGCCAAGATTGCCGTCCGTCGAGCCGGTCTTCAAGCGCAACCAGGTAAACTCCGCCTCCTCCACGCCCGTGAGCAGCGACAGCAACGCCAGGCGCAGCTTCCCGTGGATGACGGGATTCAGCTCCGGCAACTCAGGCATGGGAGACCCCTTGTCCGGTTCCGTTCACCTTCTGCTTGCGCGAATCGGCGATCATTCCATAGATTCCGAAGACGATCTGGCAGAAGAAGATCGCGACCAGAAACAGAATCCCCGCCTGGTTTTCCGAAAGGAAGCAGGAGGCCGCTCCTGTCGTCAGCCACACGACACCACAGGCAAACTGCATCTTCCACTTGAGAATGATGCTTGACGTCATATTGGCAGCGCCGAGCATGGCCCCGATGATGGCTACCGCTGTGTGAGTATCCATCCTGCCGCTGAAACCAAGCGCAAACATGATGGGAAACGTGGAGATGCCCATGCCTGCCCAGACGGAACCGATGGAGCGGCCGATGGTGGTCGCAGGCTGCTTGCGGCTCTTGCGCGCGGCCAGAATCCAGCTCAGCACAACGCCGCCGATCATCGTCACAGGCCAGGCCAGGTAGTTACGGCTCCAGGTGGGCCCGCCGAAGCCCCCTGAAGACCAGGCGATAGCGATATAGTAGGCCACGCCCCAAAAAACGAAGGCCCAGCCCCAGCTCTCGGTGCCCCGCCGCCCCTCGGCGATCATGTTCTCGATCAGGTTCAGCCTGTCCTTCAGCTCAAGCCCTTCCATGTTTTCGGTCATTGGAATCCTCCTCGGATGTTTCATGAATCTCCAGAGTTGTCTCTGTTATGGAGTACTCTATTTTATAGAGTATTGGAAGTCAAGAACTATTTTGAACTTTTTTCGGAGTCCTTTGTGAGGTCTCGCCCAGGCCGCTTCGATTATTCCGGCAACACGAGGCTGCCCTTTACCTCAAAGGTCCCAGCGACCGACGGCGCGCCGGTGTTGGGCTGGCCGCCACCGACGGATACGGAATAGTTGCCCTCCGCGATGACCGGCTCGCCGGCTTCAGAGACCATGCTGAGGTCACGTGGCTTGAGGTCGAAATGCACCGTTTGTGACTGCCCAGGTTCAAGGTGCACGCGCTGGAAAGAGCGCAACGCATGAATCGGCGCCCCAGCCGCATCGGGGAAGCTGAGATAGAGCTGCGCCACTTCATCGCCGGCGCGTTTGCCCGTGTTGGTCACAGTGACCTCAGCGGTGAAAGGCTGCCCCGCCGTGACCGCGCTTGCCGGCAGTGTGAGATTGGAATACGAGAAGGTCGTATAGCTTAGCCCGTAGCCGAAGGGGTAGAGCGGAGCGCCTTCGAAATAGCGATAAGTGCGGCCCTTCATCGCATAGCTTTCAAAGGGCGGAAGCTGGTCGACGCCCTTATAGAACGTCACAGGCAGGCGCCCGGCGGGGTTGTTCTTGCCGGAGAGAGTTTCGGCAACGGCGGTCCCCCCCTCCTCGCCCGGATACCACGCATCGACGATGGCATTGACGTGCTGGTTGGCCCAGTTCACCGCCAGCGCACTGCCGTTCGTGAGAACAAGAACAACAGGCTTGCCCGTGGCGACAACTGCTTCGAGCAGGTCCTCTTCCGGCTTGGGCAGGTCGATGCTGGTGCGATCGCCTCCCTTGAAGCCCGGCTCGCTCACCTGCATCTCCTCGCCTTCCAGTTCGCTGCTGATGCCCAGCACGGCAACCACGACGTCGGCGGCTTTTGCTGCGGCAATGGCTTCGGGCTGCGGACTGAGATCCACTTTCTGCCAGACCAGGGTCGCAACGGGCGTTCCATTTTCCGGCGGGGTGTACTCCACGTGCAGGGCTACGGGCTTACCGGCCTCGATATGGACGCGTCCCAGCCTGGCCTCCGTCGGGTCGGCGCTCCACGCGTTGGTGACGTTCTTGCCATCAAGCCGGATGCGAAACCTGCCGTTGGCCTTGATGCCAAGATTGTAGTCGCCCGTCTCCGGCGCACTGAGATTCCCGTCCCAGTTGATCGAAAGCGGGTGTACGCCGGCAACTTCAGGCGGCAAGGGCTGGGCAGACGCATCCACCGTGAGCGCTGTGCCTTGGGCCAGCGGCTTCGTGGCTTCAGGGCGGTTGATGTCGGTCATGTCGAGTTTGGAATAGCTGATCGCGATGCCTGGTTTGCCGCCGGAGGTGAGCGCCGAGGCGGGAACCGGATCGGCATCGTGACCGAGAAACTGTGTGCCTGGCACGTAACTGATCGTTGCGCCCGCAAACTCCTTGCGCAGGCCCTCGAGGATGGAGACGGTATGCGTTGGCGTGCCGGTGTAGTTGCCGAGCAGCACCTTGGTCCGGTCTGCCAGCGGCCCGATGACAGCGATCTTGATGCCGCTTGTCTTCAGCGGGAGTGTGCCATCGTTTTTCAACAGCACCATCGATTCGTCGGCAATCCTGCCCGCCATTGCGCGATGCTCCGTGCTGTCCAGCAGCCTTTCATCGATTTTGGTGTACGGGTCCATTTCCGGCGGGTCAAACATACCCAGCTTCATGCGTGCGGTAAACAAGCGGATGAGCGCGGTGTCGATCTCGCTCTCTTTCAGGAAACCTTGCTTGACGGCATCGATATACGGTTTATAGTCGTGATCGTCCTTCACCCTGAAGCCGCCGTCGACACACTCGTTGTCCATTCCGCGTTCCAGGCTGATCGCGGATGCCTGCGGCTGCGTCGGCTCGTAGTGATGGTTGCGGTAGATGTCAATGACCGCGCCGCAGTCGGAGACCACGTAGCCTTTGAAGTTCCACTTGCCGCGCAGTTGATCCTGCAGCAGAAACTCGTTGGCACAGCCCGGTTCGCCATTGATGCTGTTGTATGCGCACATCACGGAACCGGCTTGCCCCTCCGTCACCGCCGCGCGGAAGGCAGGCAGGTACGTGTCGAGTTCGTCGTGCTTGCTCACAGTTACGTCATCCACGTGACGCGTAGGCTCAGGGCCGCTGTGCACCGCGTAGTGCTTGGGCGTGGAGATGGTGCGATAGTATTTCGGATCGTCGCCCTGCATGCCGGTGACGAACGCAACGCCCATGCGCGCGGTGAGGAACGGGTCTTCGCCGTAGGTCTCCTGGCCGCGGCCCCAGCGGGGATCGCGAAAGATATTGATGTTCGGCGCCCAGAAGTCGAGGCCCTGGAAGAAGCCGCTGTAGCCGCCGTTGGCCTTCACTGCCTGCACGTGCTTGATGCGGCCCTCGGTGCTGATCACGACCGCCATCTTATGAATCGCCTCCGGATCGAAGGTGGCGCCGAGGCCTATGGGCTCGGGGAACTCCGTTGTCCCGCTGGCTACCACACCATGCAGCGCCTCGCTCCACCAATCGTAGGCAGGGATGTTCAATCTCGGGACGGCGCGGGCCTGGTTGATGAGTTGGCTGGCCTTTTCTTCAAGCGTCATACGATGCACCAGGTCGGCGGCGCGCTGCTCCGCGGGCAAGCTCGGGTCGAGATACGGAGCCTTTTGCTGAGCCAGGGTCGACCAGCCGCAACACAATAGCGCGACGACTGCCAAATGAGTTCCCATCCGATTCATAGTTTCCTCGTTGCGGCCTGAAATGAGCTCGTGCATTTGAGGCGCGGAGTATTGAGTGACTTCGCCACGTCGCGATTGTACCAACACTGTGGCCGATCAGCTTGCTTTCCGCAGGTTGATCCGCATTGGAATCCACTCGCCCGCGGGCCGGTGGCACGGCATCGGGAAAGGGTGCTGAAACGCGGCCAGCTCACCGCTTACACGATTCACGACCGCGTCCCAATCGCCCGGCGAGCTCTGGCGGAAGAGGCGAGCCGTTGGATACCACGGGGTGGTCTCGATCTGCTGCATCCAACGCCAGTCGCTAAGATAAGGCAGCAGAATCCACACCGGCTTGCCCATGGCCCCGGCCAGGTGCGCGATGCAGGTGTCCGTAGTAATGACCAGGTCCAGCGTGGCCGCGAGCGCCGCCGTTTCTGCCAGGTCTTTGTCGGCGCTCGACCCGTCCCAGACAAAGACATTGCCGGGAAGGGCCGCCAACTGGTCTGCTCCCGGCCCTTTCTGCAGTGAAATCCACGTGATGCCCGGAGCGCGCAACAGCGGCAGCAGGGTGGCCAAAGGCATGGACCGCTTGCTATCCGCCTTGTAGCGTGGATTGCCAGCCCAGGCCAGGCCCACGCGCAGGGAGCGCTTGGCGTAATGGCCGTCGCAAAACGAAATGGGGCGAATGTCTGGAAACTGTAGCCGCTTCTGAAAAACCAGTTCCGGATCGGCCCCAAGATACGCTCCCGGCCACGGCGCCGTCTCCACAGTCGTCTGAAAGACAGCAGGCAAGCTCAGCAGCGGGCACTCCAGATCGAACTCCGGTGGCTCGGCGCCCAGGAGCGCAGTGTGCGCGTGCCCTGCGCGCACCACCGCAAGCGAGCGCATCAGCGGCTCGGCCGCAGGCTGAAGCTGCAAGACAGGCACGCCGCCGCGCGCCGCCACCAGCGTTGCGTAACGGCAGAACTGAATGGTGTCGCCAAGTCCCTGCTCGGCGTGAAGAAGGACCCTCCGGCCATCGAGGGGTTCTCCCTGCCATCGCGGCTCAGGAAAGCTTCGCGGCCTGCGATGGACCTCGCGAAAACGCCAGCGCGCCTCGTAGTTCGGCCAGCCGTGCTCCCAGTCGCCCAGCCGCAGTTGCGTGAGTGCGAGGTTGTATCGAGCGCCGGGGTGCGATGGGTCGCGCTCGACCGCGGTCTCATGGGCGCGCAGAGCCTGGTTCATCCGGCCCAGATCCAGCAGCGAGTTTCCCCGATTCGAAGCGGCGGGCCCGCTGCCCAGTGCCTCGGCTCGCTCAAAGCCTTCCACAGCCTCATCGAATCGCCCTTCCGTATGGAGCAGGATTCCCTGCATATTCGCAGCCTCCGCGTGTGTGGGATCGCGCGCGAGAGCCCAACGGAGCCAGCCCCAAGCCCCCGCCAGGTCCTTTTCAGCCGCGCGGAACTGGCACCAGGCTATGTGCGTTTCCACCTGGGCTGGATTGAGCGCGAAGGCCTTGCGCAGATACGTTTCCACTTTGGCCGGGTGGCGCCTTTCCCGCTCCAGAATGGCCAGGTTGACCCATCCGGCAACCAGGTCCGGACGCAGTTCCACAGCCCGCTGCAGCGCTGCTTCCGCCGCCGGATCCCGGCCCTGCTCACGCAACAGGCTGCCCAGGTTCATCCACGCGGCGGCAAAGTCCGGCCGCGCTACCAGCGCTCGCCGGTATCGGATTTCTGCCTCTTTGGTTCTGCCCATCCTTGCCAGCACAAAGCCCGCGGCAAACTCGCCCTCCGGCAGCCTTGGACGCAGCCGAAGTGCCTGCTTATATCGCTCAAGCGCTTCCTCATCGCGCCCCATCGCGGCCAGCGCATTGCCCAGTCCCAGATGCGCGCCCACCAGCGCCGGTTGCCGTTTGAGCGCCAATTCAAACTCGCGAACAGCTTCCTCAGCGCGCCCGGTCGCTGTCTTCAGCTCACCCAGGCCCATCCGAGCCAGCGCGTTCACGCCGTCCAGGCTGATGGCTTGGCCGTAGGCGTTTTCCGCTTCTTCGCAACGATCGGCGGCCTTCAAGGCCTGTCCCAGCGCAACCCAGGCCGTGCCCATCCGCGGAGCTGCATCCACGGCTGCCGAGGCCATTTTGATGGCCGCATCGGGCTGTCGACTGGCAAGCGCCACCAGGCTGATGCCCACCAACGCCTCCGGCTCACACGGATTCTGCTCCAGCATCCGCTGATAGCCGGCAGCCACCTCCGCCAACCGCCCGGTCAAATTCCTTCCGCGGTTTCTCTCGATTGCCGGAACTTCAGTCGCAGTGGCGATCACAGTCTTGCCCTATCTCCAGGATGGTGTCTCCGACGATTCACACACTTTGGAACCTAGAACCGGGCGGTCAGGAACTCAACCGAAATCCTTCAGAAATCAAGAGTCGCGGCGCGCAGTTTTCCCGTTTTCAGCGCTGGTTCAGAATCGGAACAACCGCGCATCGACTCCGCATTTAAACTATCGGGGACTAAACAGGAGAAAGTATGACGACCTCAATTGATGCCGAATGCCGCGTTCCGCTGCTGGAGCGCGAGCAGATTCCCGCCGAGCTCGCCCCGCTTTACGAAAAACTCGAAGCCGAGCGCGGATGCGTGCCCAACATGTTCAAGGCGCTCGCGAACGTGCCGGCGCTGGCCCTGGGCGCTGCCGCATTGCTCAAGCCGCTGATGGCCGAGGGCGCGCTGGTCGGCTGGTACAAGGAGTTGATCGCCACCCGCGTGGCCTCGCTGAACCAGTGCGACTACTGCATCGGCGCGCACCGCTATCTGGCCGGCCAGCGCGGCGCCACGCCGGAGCAGGTAGCCAGCGTCGGCGAGACCGCCGCGGACACATTCGAGTCCGGGCCCTTCACCGAAAAGGAGAAGGCCGGCTTCCGCTACGCCGATCTGCTCCACGCCTCCGGCCACGCCATCGACGACGCGGCCTTCGCAGCCGTCAGCCTGCATTTCAACACCCAGGAGATCATCGAACTCACCGCGGTGGCCGCGGCCTTCGAGTTCTTCCCGCGCATCAACTCCGCTCTCCACATTCCGGTGACGCCGCTGCCGGATGAGGACTGACTACCCTCTCTCACGCCGCGTTCAATAACGTCTGGCCGCTCCATTGCGATTGCTTTCTTGAGGCGCATGCCCGCATAAAAGCCGCTATCCGCCGTGAACCGTTGCTTCCCATCCCCAACTGGTTGACACCCTGATTCGTTCGTTATGGCGGCTCAAGGAGGTGATCCCGCGGCAATTCAGCTGCGGATCGCACAGATAAATTCAATGATGGAAAAAGGACCAGGGTGGAGTAGAATTCCGGGGAACGAAAGAGCGCTCGGCTGCACCGGACGCCAGAGAAACGCGAGAACAATGATGATGCGACACTGCCTGTCCTCCGTTGAGCATTCGGACTTGCCATCGCCGCAAGGAGAAAGCCGATGATGCTCTCACCAAAGGGCCAGGTTGCGCCATGGGATCGACCTGCAACTGATTGGTCTGCGGGAGTGTTGATAAACGCCGATCGGAGCGTCAGCTTATTGACCGGCTCGCTCTGGGTATTCATCTTCGAAAGCCGCACTGCTCAGGTCAAATGCGCATTTGCCTTCGTCGGCGTCGGAATCGGTTTCAGCCCCACCGTCTATCCATCCCTTCCGTTTGATTTTGCAATGCCTGGAAACACGGCCCGAATCCATTGCGGACACGTTTTCACCGCAGCCAATCTGGATGCCGCCTACGGCATGGTGATCGATGTCGGCGTCACGGACCCAGCGCTTCGTCTGAACAAAGGGACTCTTCGAATCACTGCATTCGATTTCAGCTTCAAGGCGTATTTCGCTTATCAGCAGATTCCCGGACCGAGTTTAATGCCGAGCATTGGCGCCAGCATTTTCGAAGGGCGTTGGCGGCTTTTTGCCCTGCTTGATAAGGCCACGGGAACCCTCTGGAACAATAACATGCTGAATGCGCAGCGCTCCAAGGCACGCCGTTGAGGGCTGCAACCGGAGCTTCTTTACTTCCCCAGCTCCTTCAGGAAAAAGTCCGCCATGATGTGATTGGCCTCGATCCCTTCCGGCAACAGCGGGCTATACCAGAAGGCGTGCGGCAGCGCGTCGAAGACCACCAGCCGCGCATCCACGTCCGCATGCAGATAGGCCCGGTGCAGATTCGCCGTCCCGCTCAGCAGCAGGTCGCGTCCGCTGGTGATAAACAGCGTGGGCGGCAGCCCGTGCAGGTCGGCGTAGATGGGCGAGAGTACCGGGTCTTTGAGATCGGTTCCGCCCGCATACTCTGAGTTATGCGGCCCCGGTCGCGGCGCATCGAGATGCCCCGACAGCCCGCGCAGCGCGTACATCGCCTGCGAATCGCCGTCGCGCGCAAAGTCGCCCATGCCGCTGAAGATGCCCAGCGCAGCCGGCATCGGCAGTCCCAGTTGCTTCAGCTTCACGGCCACTTCGCCGGTCAGAATGGCTCCGGCCGAAGTCCCATAGATAACAATGTGGTCCGGCTTGTAAGTCTTCAGCAGCTCCTTGTAGACGGCCACTGAATCGTCCACGGCAGCCGGAAACGGAAACTCGGGCGCCAGCCGGTAAAGCACGGCCACGACCTTTATCTTCGTGTAGCTGGCAATCGGAATCGACTCGGTATAGGACCCCGAATCCGAGTTAAAGCCGCCCCCATGCAGGTTCAGCAGCACCTTGTCCTTGTTGGCGTCGGGCAGACCCTCCGGCGTGACAATGCGCACCGGAACCCCGGCAATCTTGTCCTCGACAATTTGGTTGGGGCAGACCTGGGTCCATTCGACACGGGCGTGGGCGGTGTAGGCGTCGGTTCCCTTGCGCCGATCGGCCAGCGACATCGGTGGTCCTTCGTCCGGCATGGCGCTGCTCAAAAAATGCCGTGACTGGATGCTGAGGTCGGCAGGCACAGGCACAACCCGCGTTACGTGCGCCGTGCCGTCGGCGTCGATGAAGCTGGTGTCGCGATTGGGCGCTTCCGCAGCGGTGGTAGGCTGCGAAGCAGCCGGCGGTGCAGTCTGCTGCGCGGCCACAGCAGCCGAAACCAGCAGCAGAAGATAGGCGGCATGACGAGGCATCTGATTCATGAGATCGGTTCCCCCGGGGTATGCGATTTAACGCGATTGGCTGGACTTCGAGAACGCTCAGGCGCAGAGGGACATCAACCTGTCCAACATATCAGAATGCCGGCCTTGAACCTCGAGTTCCTTTCGAGGAGAAAGATTCATGGAGAGCGCTGTCCACGATCGCCGCCGGTTTCATCCCATGCGGTTTCCAATGCAAAACATCCGGCAAGAGCGCTTTTGCGCGCTCCCTCTTGCCGGATGCCTGCTTAAGCAATTTGTATTAATGCGGTAAAACCAGCAACCCGGATTCCAGCAGCAGCTCCGTCAACTTGTCCAGCGACTGCGGGAATTTGTAGCAGATGGCTCGCACGCTCATTCCCAACAGCGAAGCTGTCTCTGCCTGGGTATACTCCTGCAGCACAATCCGGCTCAGCAACTGCCGGTCCAGCGACCCCAGCTTGTCCAGGCACGATTCCACGTCGAGAACGAAGATCACCGCGTCCTCAAACGTCTTGACTGGCCGGCTTGATACCCAACCCCGCGCAACGGGATCTCCCAGAATGGAAGGTGACCTCCCGACCTGCATCGAAGCATATAGATAACGCCGCAACATTTTTTCCGTGTGCTTCCGGTAGAAGGCCAGGCTGACATCGGGTTCCCTTGCCGCCGCCTTCTCCACCGTCCTTTTGTCCAGCTTCGCTACTGGTCGTGGTTGTTCCTTCCTTCCCAAGTCCGGCCAGGCTGTGCTTAAACTGGCTGCTCCCCAAATCAACGGCAACTGGAGTGCTGCGCTCATTGCGCACCTCCCGTTGTCTCTGCCACCGCCCAAATACTGACCAGCCGCTTGCGGACAGGCCGCCCAGCACGCTTCCGGGTCTCCGGCGATGGAAATTCCTTCAGTTTTGTCTCACAACCGAGACAGTAGACACTCCCTTGAGTCTGGGGGCGGTACCAAAGACAGCCGCACCCCTCGCAAACTTTTATTTGCACGCGCAACTCCATGACTGCATCTCCGTGTACGCATTTTCTCCCGACGGACTCTGTTCTTCGTTGTTGTTCCGCGGGGTGAAGAAAGCCGGGCACGGCAACTCAGGTTTCTTGTGCCCTGATGAGGGATTGCCACCTGTGCTCTCTCGTTTCTTGTCATGTCCATAGCGCGCAGATCCTGGAATAATCTCGACTGTCCTGTCCCGAACGCCTCTGCTGGGCGCCTTCGAGCAGGCTTGGGATAACCGGACTGAACCGCAGTCCGACGGTCATTGTTCATTGGCCGCTGAAAAGGACGGTTTTCCGTCCTGCTCAGCCCTCAGGCAATGAAGCTTTCTGAAAAGATTCCCACAAGCCAGTACGAGATGAAGTAGCCCCAATCTAGTCATACTGTTCTCTTGCGTCAATCTGTCCCGGCTGTTTTCCGCTGCTGCGCTTCCCAATCCGCAAGCGAGCGTTGAGAATGAAGGCCAATCAGCCCGGATCGCATTGCCAGAAGAAATGGGAACGCAGGGGTACCCGTTGCTGGTGGCGGATTTTCCACAGATGAATTTTCGACAGATGCATGAGCGTCTGCGCCAGGAACTGCTGCGCAGGATCGAACGGGGATCGGTGAGCGTGTCGCTCCTGGCGCGCCAGACAGGCCTTGGCCAGTCCCATCTCTCCAACTTCCTCCACAGCCGGCGTCAGCTTTCTCTCGATGCAATGGACCGGGTCCTCGCCGCCCAGCGTTTGGCCGCTGACGACCTTTTGCCCGCGCGCTATAACGCTGAAACTCCGTCGGCAGGCAAAGACGCCCTCTCCGTCCCCATCGTCTCTCACACCGTGGCGCTCTTTGAATCGTTCATCCGCCCGTCCGCTGTGCAGTCCATCCTTCCCGTGCCGGCCACCGTCCTCGAGTCGTTCCGCGCGCGCTGTTCCAGTCCCCGTCGCGCGTGGCAGCGGTTTGTCGCGGTACGCGTCACGGCAGCGGACGCCCTGCCGATGGATCCCCTGGTGCTGCCGGACGGGATCGCGTTGATCGATCGTCATTACTCCTCGCTGATGCCCTACCGGCCCAACAAGGCGAATCTGTACGCAGTGCGCCACGGAGCGCACCTCACGCTGCGGTATGTCGATTTCCTCGCCAACCGGCTGGTGCTGCGCCCCCACAACATCAACTTCCCGGTCGACCTGATCGAGATTGGTCCAGGCGAATCGCCCATCGACCTGATCGCCGACCGCGTCGCCCTGATCCTCAACACACCGTAGTGTGGCGTCTCAAAATCCCTATGGGGCATGTTAACCGCCTGGTAACTGGCGGGTTGCGGCGGATTGTGGCGTGACGGGTTGCCGGCGATTCGGGCGGGACAGGGGAACTTGACCGTTTCTCTACCTTCAATGCTTGTTCAGTGCATGGGCGATTGATTCGGTTCCAAGTTCCTCTCGGTTGCGCGAATCCGAGGATCGGACTCCGAAAAAGCACCTAAACAAACGTGGCTCTGGTCCTTGGCTGAAACAGAAACAGCAGCAGTGCACCGGCAATGATCGCGCCGACCCCACCTCGGAGCAAGTCACCTCTCAAGCAGTTCACAATATCCGCCAGGACCTGTATGCCGATGATGATGACTGCGAGTCGCCATCCCCAAAGACGGCGGCTAAACCACCCGATTCCTGCCACAGTGAGCGCCACGGAGAGCAGCAGGAATGGGATCCCGACCGAAATGCCAAGTGGTGCAAGTTGCTTGTACGCCGCCGGGTTAAGCTCCCACAGACGCTCCAGAGCGGTGCCTCGCCAAAGAAGTGTAATTGCGGCGAGGCTCGCCATGGAGGCGCCAAAGAACAAGAAAATGCCAATTGCGGTGAACCCTGGCGTTCTCCCGTTATCCCGCGCTTGTTGAATAGAAGCCACTGGCGTCCGTCGGGCAGAGCATCCCCAGCGCCTGAACCATGCGAGGCAACCGCACCGCACTGCCCAGGACACTAGACCGAAGTTGAAAGCGTGGTGCTGATTGTGTTGAACGCGGTGTCAAGGCCCTTCGCGAGCGCATGCATACCCGAAACGGCCCCAAACGCGATCAGTGCGACGACAAGCGCATACTCGACCAGATCCTGGCCGTTTTCCTGTTCAAGCACCTGTTGCATGAACAGATAGGTGCGAAGCAGCAGTGTATTCATGTTTCCGGCTCCTCATTAGAGTTGTTGTTTCGCGATGATCTTCTGGAGATCTGCGCGCGGCATTCTGCCACAAATTCTGACCGAAAACGGACAAACCCGATCAGCCGTTTGGTCAATTTGTTTTGACAGTCAACCTGGCTCCGATT
>Ga0224555_1003184_pt1 | contig 17385 bp, 11 predicted proteins | sample 714S23034metaG_FD_180687 | JGI IMG/M metagenome (GOLD analysis project Ga0224555, IMG submission 180687) | Peat soil microbial communities from Stordalen Mire, Sweden - 717 S2 30-34 | ecosystem: Environmental > Terrestrial > Soil > Wetlands > Peat | place: Sweden: Norrbotten County, Stordalen...
GAGGGAACGCAGTCCTCCCCTTTCCGACCTGCTCCTGTTCGAAAATGACGAGGTCCCCGGGGCTCCCATGGAAACGTAGGCATTGCCCTTACCTCGGCATTTGGCGGATAATAATGGACAAATGGCGCATGCAGCCCCTGTCACTCCGGCCGCTACACCCCGCGTGATCGGCGCGGTCCGCAAAGGACTCCCTGCCACGCAGCTTACTAAGATGGCGCAACTTCTGGCTGTGGATCGCGCCCTCCTGTTGCAGATTCTGGGTGTTTCCCAGCGCACCATCGAACGCAAGCAGGCGCTCTCGGAGCGCCTTAGCCCGGCCGTTTCGGATCGTCTCTCCCGGATCGATCGAATCTACACGTTGGCTATCGAAGTATTCGGCGACTCTCAGAAGGCCGCCCAATGGCTGAAGCGGCCCAGTCGGGCGCTCGCCAACCACTTGCCCCTCAAACTGCTCGACACCGACGCCGGCACACAACAGGTCGAGCGTGAATTGCGCCAGATTCAGTACGGCTTTGTCTATTGATGCCGTCGTTGTGGAGGCTGTACCGAACCCGTCACGGACCCGGCCTGGATGGAATCGGCGGTATGTTCGCCGGCGGACGTTGGCACACACAGGGTCAGCGGGTGGTCTACTTCGGAGGATCGGCTGCCATCGTGGTACTGGAACGCCTGGCGCATGCCGATCCCGACCTGCTGCCCAGCGATCTCCAACTCGCCCGTTTCGAATTCCCCGAACCGGTCCCGGAAACCAAGGTCGAAGAGTTCGCCGCGCTTCCCGCGAATTGGACCCGGTATGAAGACGCCACGCGCCGCATTGGCGGCCAGTGGCGGCGCCGCGGATCCTCCTGCATCTTAGCGGTGCCCTCCGCGATTCTCCCTGAAGAGTCCAATTTTGTGCTCAATCCGGAACATCCTGACGCCAAGCGTTTGCGCTTGGTTCGCGCACGGCGATTCACCTTCGACCCGCGCGTCCCTTCGAGCGGCCAGCCTTCGGTCACACGCCTTTCGAAAATAACCTGACCCCTGCATCCCCCACCAACCAAACTACTTACTAACACACTGCCCTCCCCGGCAAGCCGTTTCTCCAACACCCGCCCGCTACTATGAAATCGGAGGGCGGGGTTTACCCCGCGCGGGACTTCAGTCCCGCCACCCCCGCCCGCCAAAGGACAAATTCCGAATGCTCATTTCACAGAAGCAACACCAAGCCAACCGGCAGAATGCCCAGCACTCTACCGGTCCGGTCACCCCGGCAGGGAAAGAAGCCATCCGCTTCAACGCCCTCACCTATGGCCTGCGCACCCGCGTCTCCATCCTCCCCGACGAAAACTGCGCGGACTACTCCCAGCTCTGGGACGAATTGGACGCCGACTGGCAGCCCCAAACCCGCACCGAACGGCTCTACCTGGAAACCATGGTCACCTCCCAATGGTTGCTCCGCCGCGTTGCCGAGAGCGAACAAAAGATCTACGCGTACATCGACTTCGGCGAACACCAGTTCAAAATGCTGGGTTACGTTGCCAAACAGCGCGCCCAACTGGAGCGCTCCTTCCGCACCGCCATCGAGGACATGAAGCAATCGCAAAAGGAACGCCAGGCCCTCCAGCCGCAGCCTCCGCAAACGGCGCAACCCGCCAAGCCCGCGTCGCCGCCGCCTTCTAAGCCGGCCGAACCACCCGCTCCGCGCCCCGACTACACCATGGCGGAGGGCCAGGAAGCACACCCCATCTTCTGCGCCCCCATCATCCCCGACACCCGTTAGCCATCTGCCCCCCTGATCTTTGACAACCAGGCAAACGACCCCAACTGCTACGCAATCGCTGTCTCTTCCCCGTCCCGAAACAAAACCCCGCCCTCAGCACCCAGCCTCCGATCTCCAGCCCCCAGCCCCTAGCCCCCAGCCCCGGCGCGCACCGCCCCAAAAGATCCAGTCACTTGGGCTTCGATCGTTTAGTAGTACTTTTGGCCCACACCAAAACCATGTCTGGCAGCCCATAAACCGTTATAATCTATAGATACTATAATCTATAGATACTGGTGCCGCAGGGCGTTCGGCCCTATACTGAAAAACTCGCGCGCCCGCTGCCCCTTCCACGGCGAAGCAGCGGCAGAAATTCTGCAATCATTCCGTCACAAGTAACCTGGCAGGAAACGGGGAAAATGCCGTCACAATTTGAGTTTCTTATTCTGAACGCGCCGGACCGTCTCCGGCAGCATGGGTCCGCACTGTTCGGCGTCAGGCTGGATTCCGTCCGTCCTGAGCTTGCCTCCCAATCCGAATGCGTCATCGTTGCCGCCGCCGGGCGCAAGCGCACCAAGGAACTGCTGCGCCTGGCGCGCGCCCAATCGCGCCGCGTCCTGCTGGAAGTCGCCACGGCGGAAGAGGCCGCCATGGCCGGCGATCTGGGCTTCGATGGCGTAGTATCCAAGACCCCGCTGGCCGCGCCAGTCCCGCTGTGGGGATCTGGCGGCATCGGCCTGCATTCGGCGGCCGCCTGGTATGCGGGCGGCGCGGCGGGCCTGGTGCTGGACGTCGAGGATGCTTCCTGGGCCCCGCTGGCGCACCGCTTCCGCACCCTTCCCGCCATCGTGCGCGGCCTGCGCGATGCCATCCGCGAGCATGTCGAATTAGCCGGAAAATATCCAGGCCTGGAGCCATTGGCCCAAGCGCAGCCCGACACGCGCATGATCGACGGTCTGGCCGATGCCGCCGTCGAAGCGCTGCTCGCGACCGGGGAAACGCGCGTCGCATTTTCCGGAATCCACGACGGCCGTTCCGCAGCCATGGCCGCGGTGCTAGCCGCCCCGCTAGCGAAAAAACTGGCGGAAAAAGGAGCCCGCATCGGTATCCTGGCCGCCGCGGACATCGCCTCCGAAGGCGCGCGTCTGGTCGGCGAACTAGTCGTGCCGTTTGCCGGCCCGCGCGTGGAGACCGCGCCGCCCCTCAAGCCTTTCGATATTGCCATCGTGGGCATGGGCTGCCTGCTTCCCAAAGCGCCCAACGTGCGCACCTTCTGGGCTAACATCCTGAACAAAGTCGATGCCATCGGCGAAATTCCCAAGGAGCGCTTCAACATCGACCTGTATTACGACCCCGACCGCAAGGCCAAAGACAAAATCCACTCCCGTTGGGGCGGCTTCCTGGATGCCGTGCCGTTCGATCCCATGCGCTACGGCATTCCGCCCACCGCGCTCCCGTCCATCGACCCATTGCAATTGCTGGCGCTGGTCACGGTCGACCAGGCCCTGCGCGATGCGGGCTATCACGATCGCGATTTCCCGCGCGAAAAGACTTCCGTAATCCTGGGCCTCAGCGGCGGACTGGGCGATGTGGGCCTGCAATACGCGGTGCGCTCCATGCTCCAGCAGTTCATCGCCAAGCCACCCGCGGAACTGCTCCAGGAACTACCGGAATGGACCGAGGATTCCTTCGCCGGCCTGCTGCTCAACGTAGCCGCCGGCCGCGTGGCCAACCGCTTCGACCTCGGCGGTGTGAACTTCAGCGTGGATGCCGCCTGTGCCTCGTCGCTGGCCGCTGTCTATCTGGCCGCGCGCGAACTGGCCGATCATTCGAGCGACATGGCCATCGTGGGCGGCGTCGATACGGCGCAGAGTCCCTTCGGCTACATGTGTTTCGCCAAAGCCCAGGCGCTCTCCGCCCGCGGCCGCTGCCGCACATTCGATGCGTCCGCCGACGGCATCGCCATCAGCGAAGGCATCAGCATGATGGTGTTGAAGCGCCTCGAAGACGCCGAACGCGATGGCGATCGCATCTACGCGGTCATCAAAGGCGTGGCCGGATCGAGCGACGGCAAAGGCAAAAGCATGACCGCGCCCCGTCTGGAAGGCCAGATCCTGGCGTTGCAGCGGGCCTACGCGCGAGCGGGGATTCGTCCTTCCACCGTCGGCTTGATTGAAGCGCACGGCACTGGCACCGCTCTGGGCGACGCCAGTGAGTTGGCTGCCGTGGACAATGTGTTCATGGCAGATGGGGCCTTGCCGCAAAGCTGCGCCATCGGGTCCGTGAAGTCCATGGTGGGCCATACCAAGTCCGCCGCCGGAATTACCGGATTGATGAAGGTGGCGCTCGCGCTTTATCACAAAACCCTGCCGCCCACCCTGCACGTGGAGAAGCCCAACCCGAAACTCCTCGAACCTGGCACGCCCATTTTCGTCAACACCGAAACGCTCCCGTGGATTCCGCCGGCCGCCACACCACGCCGTGGCGGCGTCAGCGCCTTCGGTTTTGGCGGTACCAATTTCCATGCCGTGCTGGAAGAATTTCAGGGCGACCTGGGAGATCCGGCCGACGTGGCGCAAACCGAAAAGTGGCCCGCCGAGTTGTATGTCTGGAACGACCCCACACTGGTGGCGCAGGCTTCAGCCTGTGGTGTGGCTTCCCCATCGGCGCAAACCCGCCTGGCCATCGTGGCCACCTCGCCCGAAGACCTCCACGCGAAACTCGCCAAAGCCAAAACCGCGCTCGAATCCAAACAGCCGCTCAACGACCCGCAAGGCATCTACCTGGCCTTCGGTCCCCCACGCGGCAAAGTCGCCTTCCTGTTCCCCGGCCAAGGTTCCCAAAAAACGCACATGCTGCGTGACCTGGCGCTCCACTTCCCCGAATTCCGCGCCAGCCTGGAACAAGCCGAGCAGTCGCTCGCTGGGCGCTTCCCCAAAAAGCTCAGCGCTTACATCTATCCGCCGCCGGCGTTCAGCTCTGAGCAGGAAAAGCAGCAGAGCCTGGAAATCACCGACACAGTGGTCGCCCAACCCGCGCTGGGCGTTGTAGAAATCGGTTTGTGCCACGCGCTCGAGCGGCTGGGCGTGCGTGCGGACATGACCGCGGGCCACAGCTACGGCGAGTACGTCGCGCTGGCCGCCGCCGGCGTGATTTCCGATACGGCCTTGTTCGAGCTTTCCGAGTCCCGTGGCCGCGCCATCAAGGATACAACTCACGACGAAGCCGGCACCATGGCCGCTGTATCGGCCGACGCCGACGCCATCGCCAAAGCGTTGGACGGCATGGAAGGCATCGCGCTGGCCAATCACAACAGCCCGCGCCAGACGGTGATTTCCGGCGCAAATGCCGCAGTCCAAGCAGCTCTCAAAAAGCTGGAGACGGCCGGGCTTACCGCGCGGCTCATCCCGGTGGCCTGCGCTTTCCACTCGCCGCTGATGGAGCCGGCGCGCGAGCGCTTCGCCGAAGTGCTGGCCCGCCAGACCTTCGCCAAGCCCCACGCGGCGGTTTTCTCCAATACCCTGGGCGGACAGTATCCCGAAGATCCCCAGGAAATCGCCGCGCTGCTTGCCAGCCATTTGGTGCGCCCGGTAAAATTCGTCGACGAGATCCGCGCCATGTACGAACAGGGCGCGCGCGTGTTCGTCGAAGTGGGACCCAAAGGCGTGCTCACCGGCCTGTCACGCCAGATTCTCGAAGGCAAGGACGCTCGCTTCATTCAAATCGATAGCGACCGGAGTGCCCCCTGGGCCGGATTGGTGCAATTCCTGCACGCGCTCGCCCAATTGGCGGTCGAAGGCGTGCCGGTGGATACCGCGCAACTCCTCCGTGGCCGCCTCCCGCAGGCCGAACCCGCAGCCCGCGAAACCGGCTGGATGGTGAACGGGCTGAGAGCCTTCCCGCGCAGCCAGCCGCCGCAAATCGTCAAGCCCCTCGATCTGGTCACGCCGTCCTCTATTCCACCGCCGGCGCCCGTCGTGGTTCCAATCCCGTCATCCGGGGCACCCTCTGCGTCCAGCGATGCCGTGATGCTGCAATTCCAGCAGCTCATGAAGCAAGTCCTGCAAGCGCAAACCACCATCATGACGGCGTACCTCCAAGGCGCCCCGGCTGCGGTGGCACAGGCTTCAGCGGTGGCACAGGCTTCAGCCTGTGTTGTGGCTGCGCCGGTTGTACCTGCACCACCCGCCGCGCCAGCCCAACGCAGTTTCATCGAAGACCTGCGCCGTATCGCCGCCGAGCGCACCGGCTACCCGCCCGAGATGCTCGACCTGGACGCCGGTATCGAATCCGACCTGGGCATCGACTCCATCAAACGCGTCGAAATCCTGACCGCCCTGCAAAAGCTCGGCACCCCAGCCGAGCAGGAGCGCGCCCAGGGCATCATGAACAAACTCACCAGCGCCCGCACCCTGCGCGAAATCGCCGACCTCATCGCTGCTGCTGCCGACCCCGCCGCCGTTACCGCACCCGCCACCATTACCGAGCCGCGACCGTCAGGGAGCGGTGCCACTCGCGACGTCATCGAAGAACTGCGCCGCATCGCCGCCGAGCGCACCGGCTATCCGCCGGAAATGCTGGACCTCGATGCCGGCATCGAATCCGACCTGGGCATCGATTCCATCAAGCGCGTCGAAATCCTGACCGCCCTGCAAAAGCTCGGCACCCCAGCCGAGCAGGAGCGCGCCCAGGGCATCATGAACAAACTCACCAGCGCCCGCACCCTGCGCGAAATCGCCGGCCTGATCGCCGGCTCAGTGGAGGCGCGCCCCGCCACTGCCGCACCCTCTCCCACCACCCGCGACGTCATCACCGAACTGCGCGCCGTAGCCGCCGAGCGTACGGGCTACCCGCCCGAGATGCTCGACCTCGATGCCGGCATCGAAGCCGACCTCGGTATCGACTCCATCAAGCGCGTCGAAATCCTGACTGCCCTGCAAAAACTCGGCACGCCCGCACAACAGCAGAGCGTGCAGGGCATCATGAACAAACTCACCAGCGCCCGCACCCTGCGTGAAATCGCCGACCTCATCGCCGGCGTTGCCGAACCCGCCACCGCTACCGAGCCGCGACCGTCAGGGAGCGGTCCCGCAGCCGCATCCGCCGGGCACGACTACCTCGCCTACCTGGTCAAAATCGCCAGCGAACGCACCGGCTACGAACCCGACATGCTCGACCTCGACGCCGGCATCGAAGCCGACCTGGGCATCGATTCCATCAAACGCGTCGAGATCCTCACCGCTCTGCAGCAACGCGTCACCCCTGCCGAGCAAGCCAAGATCCAGGCCGCCATGGATAAGCTCACCAGCGCCCGCACCTTGCGCGAAATCGCCGATCGCATCGCCGCCGCGGTAGGTGGGACAGGCTTCAGCCTGTCGCCCCCCACGGCCGAAGTCCCGCGCTTCATCCTCACCACGGTAGACAAACCCCGCAGCCCGTCCAAGCCGCACTACTATCCCGGGCGCGTCTGCCTGATCACCGATGACGAAACCGGCATCGCTGCCGCGCTCGCCGATGAGCTGAAGCGCAACGGCGAACGCGCCCTGCTGCTGCGCCATAGCCCGGATGCCACCATTCCCGCAGGCGACGTATTCACCACCGACCTCGCCGATCCGCCGCATGTCGAGTCGTTGATCGGCGCCATCCGCCAGCAGTTCGGCCCCATCGGCGCAGTCATTCACCTGCTGCCGCTACGCGCCGGACAGCCCGCGCTACAGTCGAGTTTCGCGGAATGGCGCGAGTTGGTGCGGCTGGACGTCCGCAGCTTATACGCCCTGGCCCGCGCCACCGAGAACGATCTCAAACAGACCGGCCGCGCAGGCGGCGCGCTGTTTGCCGCGATTACCGCGCGTGGCGGAGCTTTCGGGCTACAGCCCAATGGACCGTTTTCTCCCACGCACTTTGCCGTGGCCGATTTCACCAAAACGCTGGCATTGGAATTCCCCGGCGTACTGTGCAAGGTCGTGGACCTGGACCCCACCGATCCCAACCCCATCCTGCGCCAGAAACTGATCGACGAGCTGACCTCGTCGGATGACACGCTGCAAGTGGGCCTGCCTGGCGACCGCCGTCTGACCGTGATGCCGCAAATCGCGCCGCTCGATGGCGCAGCCACCCGGCACATCCAGCGTGATTGGGTCTTCCTGGTCACCGGCGGCGCGCGCGGCGTCACCGCCGAGATCGCCCGCCAGCTTGCCGAGCGCTATCGGCCTACGCTGATACTGGCCGGTGCCTCGCCGTTGCCCTCCGGGCCCGAGCCTACCGACACGGCCGGCATCACCGAGATGCCGCGCTTGAAAGCCGCCCTCACGGCCCGCCTGCGAGCTTCGTCCACTGCGGTTAAACCCGCCGCCGTGGAAGCTGCCCTGCAGCGCCTGCTGAAAGATCGCGAGATCGTTCAAAGCATCGAGAGCCTGCGCCGCACCGGCGCCAAAGTGGAGTATCATTCCGTAGACGTGCGCCGCGAAGAAGCCTTCGGCGAGTTGATCGATCGCATCTACGGCGAGCATGGCCGCCTGGACGTCGTCGTTCACGGCGCCGGAATCATCGAAGACAAGCTCATCCGCGACAAAACCCCGGAATCGTTCGACCGCGTGGTCCACACCAAAGCCGATTCCGCCTTCCTGCTCAGCCGCAAGCTGCGCCCTGAAAGCCTGCAATGCCTCCTGCTGATGTCGTCGGTCACCGCGGCGTTCGGCAATCGCGCCCAGGCCGACTATGCCGCCGCTAATGGCATCATGAACGGCCTGTCCGTGCTCCTTTCCGCGCAGTGGCCGGCGCACGTGGTGGCCATGAACTGGGGCCCCTGGGGATCCAGCGGCATGGTTTCTGAAGAAGTGCGGCAGCAGTTTCTCTCGCGCGGCATCCGGATGATCCCGCTCGATGGCGGCGCCCAAGCGGCATTGCGTGAAATCGAAGCCGGTCCGCAATCCGACCCGCTGGTGGCGCTGGGCGAAGGACCCTGGAGAGAAATCGCCCTGCCCGCCGATACGCCCCGCGCGCAAGTCCAGGTGTCCGGGAGCTTGAAATGACACCCACACCGCCGGACCTTCTCGCCTACGTTCTGAAAACCGTGCGGGGCCTGTCTAACGTTACGCTCCTCGGTCCTAAATACTGTACTTTCGACCTACACGCTGGTCTGCGACGCCGTAGACTATGAAGTCTACACGGCGCAGCCGTAGCGAGGCGAACTGATATACACTGACTAGTTACTGACTCGCAATCGCGAGCGAAAATGGATCCTTGATGAATAAACCGATTGACCCTGCAGTGGGGCTCTATCTCGACCTGATGAAACAGTGCCTCACACGGACTTCGTTTCAGGAACGCTTCCGGGAGATAATCTACCGGCGCGGTTCCGTGCCGCGTCTCCTCATGACGCCGTTTCAAGCTCTCCTGCGGATGAAGGGCTACGCGCTCTGCGCGCAAAATACTTTCTCCGCCGGCGACCGTGCGGCTGGTCAAGACTGGCCGGCGGACGCCGAGACCATGATTGGACTCAAGCGCCTCGAAAACATACAGGAATGCGTTACCGGCGCGATCCAACGGGGCGTATCCGGCGATTTGATCGAAACCGGCGTCTGGCGCGGCGGCGCCTGCATTTTCATGCGCGCCATCCTGAAGGCCTACGGCGAAACCGGGCGCACGGTGTGGGTTGCGGACTCCTTTGAAGGCGTGCCCAAGCCCGATCCGGAAAAGTATCCTGCCGATGCCGCCGAAGAGCGAGAGGCGGCATTCTATAAGTTCGACCAACTTGCCGTATCCGAAGAACAAGTACGGGGAAATTTCGCGCGCTACGGTTTACTCGATTCACAGGTTCGCTTTCTGAAGGGCTGGTTTCGCGACACATTGCCCACCATCCCAGCCACACAGAACTTCGCGGTCATTCGTCTGGACGGCGACTTGTACGAATCCACATGGGATGCGCTTACAAGCCTGTATCCGAAGTTATCCCCAGGCGGCTACTGTCTGATCGACGATTATGGGGGTATCCCGGCCTGCCGCAACGCCGTGGAGGACTACCGTTCGCGCGAGGGTATCCACGAGCCTATACAGTCGGTCGACCGGACTGGCGTATTCTGGCAGAAGGCCGAGGGAGTTAGTGTCACAGCCGCAAGGCCGCGCAGCTAACTTCACTAACGGCTTCGCGCGCCGGATGTCTGCGGATGGCATAGCCGAAATCGGTATCTTTCTGCTCTTTCTGGCTTTGGCCGTCCTGCTGCAAAAGGCCGGCGGGGCCTTTTCGAGCGAAATGGGGCACTATCCCGATGAAGCCGCTCACTACATCACCGGTTTGATGGTGCGGGACTACGCCGCCTCGGGGTTCCCCGGAGACCCCATCGCCTTTGCCGAGCGATTCTATGCCCGATTTCCCAAAGTCGCCTTCGGCGTTTGGCCGCCTTTGTTCCACGGGGTCCTGGGTGTCTGGCTGCTGCCCACGCCGGACGGCCGTACCAGCGCCTTGCTCTTGATGGCTTTCATTATGGCGGCGGCGGGTTACGTCCTTTACCGCTGCGTCCAGCAGTTGGCCGGCCGGATCTGCGGCGTGTGGATCGGCCTGCTGCTGGTCCTGCTGCCTATCTCCCAGTTGATAACCAGTACGATCATGGCGGATAGCCTGGTCATGTTGACGGAGTTAGCCACCGCTGCCCTCATGGCCAAATGGCTGAGAACCGGCTCCAACCGCGACGCTCATTGGGTGGGTGTGGCTGCCGGGTTCGCCTGCATGACGAAGGGCAATGGGATGGCGGTGATTCTCGCCATCCCTCTGGCCATCGCCTTGACCCGAAGGTTCGATCTGCTGCGCAAGTCCGGAATTTATGTGGCTGGACTGATCGTCGCCGTGCTCGCCTTCGGCTGGGAGTTGTATGCCCTGATCCTGGATCGCAGAATATCTACGTTCAACGACTATAGCCTGGCCGGGGTTCGTGCTGCGTTTGAGTTTTCCTTCGAGTTCCTCTACCACGCCATCGGATGGGCGCTGTGTGCGCTCATCCTATTGGGACTCATAGTCGCCGCTGGTTCCATCCGGCGGCGCGTCGGTGCGTGGCATCTGTGGGCATCCATGGGCGCGGTTGGACTCTCCGTATTTGTCTTTCACATCGTGCTGCCCCACTCGATGGACGGGCGATACTTGCTCGCCGGCATCGCTCCGTTGATGGTGTTTCTCGTTCCGGGCGCGCGCAAAATTGCCGGCACCCCGCCGTTAGCCAAGATCGCTCCCCGGTGGAGAGTTCCCCTGGTGCTATCGTGCGCGCTGGCGATCTTCTTCGGTTTCTCTTTTCAGGTTCCTCAGATGCCTCGCTTCGGCTTTCGGGAAGCAGCCGCATGGTTGGAAAAGCATCCGCTGGCCGGCGGACGATACCTGGTTATCTCCGACAGCAATGGAGAAGGTGCGTTTATAACGGAAGTCGCCAGCCGCAGCGATAGGAGGCTTCCCGGTCCCGTGGTGATGCGGGCCAGCAAACTGCTGTTTGTCAGCGATTGGAATCTATCCGGCTACCGGCTGGTTTTTGACGGCCCGGAGAAGGCCCTCGCCGCCATCGAGCAGATGGGCATCTCATACATCGTCATGGACAGCACGCCAGGCCTGAGCCAACTGCCCCACTGGGACCAGGTTCGCCAGATGCTGCAGCAATACTCCGGCCGCCTGAGTTTGGTCCAACGGTTTCCCGCCGGCGGGAACGGCCGCGTGCGCTCGCTGGACATATACCGGGTTCTGCATTATGCGAATCCGCCCTCCAAGAAGTTCGCATTTCAGACGATCTACACTCGCGGCGGCATGATTCGCGAATAACGCTGTGGGGCAGGCCATCGTTTTTCGTGGCCTGCCGAGTTCGAGCACGGTGCGCAGACGACAAACAACGGTCGTCTGTGCCACGGTTTACATCCGGGGACGGGTCCATGCCGCGGGGCGCTCGAATGCTCCTTTGCCGCCGAGCCCTCCCGGCCGGTACTGCGCCAGCGTCCTGGCCGCCGCCGGCGTAGCAACGGGTTGCTCCGATCCGGCCGGTATTGGGGACGAGAGTTGCGCCGCGATGGCCCGTTCCACGGCCACGCATAGACCCGCCAGCATCGGAAAGTAATACGCGTACGTAAGACCGGCGAACAGGGCGGTTCCGGTGAACGCTATGAGCGCTAGCCGAAGGGCGAACGCCATGTGCGATAGAGAAGACAATGCGGGATCCTGGCGGGCCCGCTTTTCGGCCGAGCGTACGATTTTGAAACAGAACAACAGCGCCAGGCAATACAGAAACAATCCGGGCAAGCCGTCTTCGCAGGACAGTTGCGTGAATGTATTATGCGTATCGTGCCACGCGTTATAGTTGGGCCGCCCGGTGGTCGTCTCGGTAAAGTTTGCGTTAGCGACCGAGAACATCCCCGGGCCGACGCCCAGCAAGGGATGCCGCAGGGTCAACTTCAAACTGGAAAGCAACAGCTCTCTCCGTAACGTCGCGGATTCGATGGCGGATTGTTCCGAACCCGATAACTCCACCGTGGCGGAAGTTTTAAAGATGGTCTTAAACCGATCCAAGGCGCTCCGCGAGGACCAAGCCACGGCAACCACCAAAAGGATCAGCGCGACAATACTCACTACCACCTTCTGGCTGGCCGGCAGCGGCCAAAAATACAGGAGAAACATGAGGGCAAGGGTCACCAGACCGCCACGCGAGCCGGTGGCCGCTATGGTCACAGGGGTGCAAAGAAGCATCAGCAGACACGCGAACTTCAGGGCCGACAATCCGGGCTTGGTGCGCAGCACGAAGAGACAAAACGGCATGCCCATAAGCAGGATCAGGGCCAGATAGTTGGCGTTCCCTAAAGTGCCGGTCAGCAGCGCCACACGGCCGCCCTGTACGCGGCCCGACACGAGGGCGAAGAGTTCGATGAAAACGGCGGCCGCGGCCAGGGTGTACAAGATCCTGCGGCACTGCTCCAATCCCTGCACCGCGCATGCTACGACGAAGAACGAGAAAAGCGATGTCGCCCAGGAATCCCGAAGCATTCTGGCGCTGCCGCCGCGCCATATGCTGAAGGGGATACAGGCACACATCCAAAGGGTAAAGGCTATCAGGCAGATGCCGACTTTCGAAAACACGGCACGTAAATCCGCGCCGAATGGAATGGCCAGAAGCACGAGCACCATGATGATCCGCACCGAGCGCACCGCCGACCCCGTAACCATGTCCATGATCTCCGGGAACCGGCCATACACCACAAACACAAAGACCGCCGTGAGATAGAACGCCGGGCGGAGCGGGACCGCCGGACCGGCCGGCCAAGAGGGATTGGCTGCGTTCGCGAAGTTAGTGCCGCGCAGCGGTTGCGGGTGGTGCGGACTCACGATTCAGTGTAGCATCCAGCGACGCCCATTCTATATACTGAACCTAACAGGCCATACCAGCGCCGATGAATCAAATCTCCCTCGAACACGCCCTCCTCCAGTTAGGAGAGCCGCCCTACTCCGCCGCCACAATTTCAGAGTTATGGCAGTTGGCCAGTTCGCGCGAGACACCGTGCGCGGCGGCGGACTTGACACGCTTGGAGCACCTGGCCGGGGCCATCGCGTCCAGCCATGCCGAAGCCGCGCTCGATTTGGCCGCCCGTCTGGTATCGGCGCGTGGCGGCTGCGGCTGCTGGTTGCGCGCCGCGCTGTTGGAAGCGTGCGGCCATTTTGAGGAAGCGGCCGAAGCGCTGCGCTTCCTGCGCGAGAAAGTTGCCGGCGAGGAGCGCGCCTCGGTCATGCTCGCTTCCGCCCGCAACCTGGTTGCCGCGGGGCATCCGGACCAAGCCTGGCATCCGCTGGCCGACGCGTGCAAATCGAGCACATCGCCGCGCACCCTGCGCAATGCCGCTCGTTTGCTGGCGCAAGCTCGCAAGAAGGCGGCAGCGCCGTTTCGCCGGCGCTGCCGCATCGCTCTGCTGAGCGGCACCATGATCGACTTCCTGGCTCCCATCCTACAGGCGCAGTGCTTCGGCGCCGGGATCGACGCGGAGATTTACATTGGCCCCTTCAACCAATACGAACAGGAGATTCGCCATCCCGATTCGGGTCTGACCCGCTTCCAGCCCGATGTGGTCGTAATCGCCACGGATTGGCGTTCGCTCGGCCTGCGCGACGAGGAAGACTCGCCCGGCGGCATTATTGGCGAGCACATGCTCCGGCTCGAATCGCTGTGGCGGGAAGCGCGACAGCGCCTGGACGCCACCGTCATTCAATTCAACTATGAGGCGCCTCCGTTCGACGCTCTGGGTCATCTGAGCGCGGCTCTTCCGGGAGGGCGCGGCCGCCTGCTGCGCGCCATCAACCTGGCGCTTTGGGAAGCCGCCGGGCGCACCCAAGGCGTGGCGATTCTGGATGTGGACCAGATCGCGGCGCGCTTCGGCAAAGACCGCTGGAACGATCCGGTGCTGTGGTATACGGCCAAGCAGTACCCATCGGCGGAAGCCATGCCGGCGCTGGGCCACCAGCTCACCGCCCTGCTGCGCGCGATTCTGGGCCTCACCTCCAAGTGCCTGGCGCTGGATCTGGACGGCGTGCTTTGGGGGGGGGTGATTGGCGAGGACGGCCTCGCGGGCATCCAACTGGGTGGCGGTCCGGCGGGCGAGGCGTTCGTGGCCTTCCAGCGCTACCTGCAATCGCTCACGCGCACCGGAGCGCTGCTGGCGGTATGTTCCAAGAACAATCCCGAAGATGCCCTGCTGCCCTTCCGCCAGCATCCGGAGATGGTGCTGCGCGAGCGGGACATCGCCGTCTTCACGGCCAACTGGAAATCCAAGGACGAAAACCTGCGCGAGATTGCCGCGGCGCTGAACATCGGTCTCGATGCCATGGTGTTTGTGGACGACAATCCGGCGGAGCGGTCGCGTGTGCGGCAGCGCCTGCCGGAAGTCGAAGTGGTCGATTTGCCCGCCGATCCTGCGCTCTACGTTTCCGCCCTGAGCCGGTTGGCGCTGTTCGAAACTCTCGCGATCACGAAAGAGGACCGGCAGCGCACCGCATCGATCCGGGAAAACCTCGAGCGCAAGACGCTCGAATCCACCGCCGGCAGCGTGGACGATTATCTGGCGCAGCTCGACATCAAGGTGCAGTTGGCGCCTTTCGACGAAGCCAACTTGCCGCGCATCGTGCAACTGATCAACAAGACCAATCAGTTCAATCTCACCACCCGGCGGCGCGCGGATGCCGAGGTGCGCGCCCTGCTGGCCGCGGGAGCTTACACGCAAGCCATGCGCGCCAGCGACCGCTTCGGCGATAGCGGCTTGACCGGGGTGTTGATCGCGATTCCGGAAGGCGGCGGTCTGCGTGTGGACACCTGGCTGATGAGCTGCCGCGTGCTCGGGCGGCGCCTGGAAGAAGCCATGTTCGCGGCGTTGGTGCGGTACGCCGCGGAGAACCATTACACGCATATCGCCGGCGAGTACATCCCCACGGCTAAGAACAGCCAGGTGGCGGACCTCTATGATCGCCTGGGCTGCGTGGGCTTCCGTTGGGACACCAGCCGCGTGTTCGCGGCTCCGGCGATGATTGAATGCACCGACCTCACGCAGCGCGCGGGCGCGGCGGTTTGAGGGTGTATACTGATGGCAGCAGCGAGCCAGACGGTCGGGATTCATGACAACTCAAAGCAGAATAACCCGCGTAGCGCTAAAAAACTACAAGAGTATCGCCGCCTGTGATGTGCCGCTTGGCCCATTAACCATTCTGGTGGGACCGAACGGAGCGGGAAAGAGCAACTTCTTGGATGCGATGCGCCTCTGTAGGGACGCCCTCCGCACGCCGCTGGATGAGGTCTTCGCGAAGCGCAACACAAACTTGCAACACTTGCGCCATCGCTCACCGGCGAATCCTGAGAGCTTGGGCATGCGTTTCGATTTCGTACTGGAGGGTGGCCAGGAGGGCTATTACAGTTTCGAAATAGGACCGCAGTCCCCGCGAGGATTCGAAGTCCGTAAGGAAGCCTGTGCTATTCTCGGTTCCGACGGCGAGCCGAAGCATTCGTTCAATATGCAGTCGGGCGCCTTCAATAGCATGCTGCCGGTTCTTCTCCCTGCTCGTAGCGCAAACCGGCTGTATCTCGTAAATGCCTCGGGGCTTCCTGAGTTCCAGCCCGTATACGAGCTTCTCTCGGGCATGGAGTTTTACACGCCCGATCCCGAGATGATGCGCAACGAGCTGGACACGACTGGTTCAGCCGACATTCTCCACGCAGACGGCGAAAACACAGCGAGTGTAATAGACAGACTCAGCCACACCCAAGAAGCCACGAAAGCTCGTATCGACCAATACTTGCAGGCTATCGTGCCGGGGCTCGAGCGGGTGGGGGCCGAACAATTCAGATCATATAAGCTTCTCAACTTTTATTTCTCGGTCGCCGGCTCGCCGAAGCCGTATGCGTTTCTCGCAAGCGCCATGTCGGATGGAACCCTTCGCGCGCTGGCGCTTCTCGTAGCATTGTTTCAAAATGCCGGCAGCGATGCGCGGGTACCGCTCATTGCAATCGAAGAGCCCGAGACCGGGCTTCATCCGGCTGCGACCGCCGTCCTTCTAGATGCGATACGCGAAGCGAGCGAGTCGGTTCAGGTCGTCGCGACCAGTCACAGCACGGATCTCCTCGATAGTCCAGGGGTTCCCAGCGATGCGATCCGAGCCGTCTCCTGGGAGAACGGGCAGACGGAAATAATGGGCATAGACAGAGCGAGCCGGTCGGCGCTGCACGACCAACTCTACACTGCGGGCGAGCTCTTGCGGATGGGCAGACTGCTTCCAGGATCTCGCGAGCCCTCCGAAACACCCGAAAGTGGGGTCTTCCTTTCCCAATAGATGCTGGCCTTTTCCGTAGCTTGCATAGTGGAAGGCCACGGTGAAGTTCCGGCTGTCCCGATTCTGATTCGCCGCCTCGTCGAGCTCGTGAATCCAGCGGTGTACGCAAACGTGCAGCGCCCGATTAGAAAGCCTAGAGGCACGCTATTGCGTGAAGGCGGAATTGAGGGCGCCGTGGAGTTGGCTGTCAGAGGTCTTCCAGTGCCGGGGTCTGTGCTGATAATTATCGATAGCGACGATAGCTGCCCGAAGGAGCTCGCTCCTGAGCTATTAACCCGGGCTCTGCGGACCGCAGCCGGGCGGCGGCCCGTCGGGGTCGTCCTCGCGAAGATGGAGTTTGAAAGCTGGTTCATCGCTGCGGCTGAATCCATTGCCGGCCATTCTAGCCTCCCGCCCGGCCTCTGTGCCCCAGCGGACCCGGAATCCATCCGCGACGCCAAAGGGTGGCTGGAGAAGGCTATGCCTCCCGGTAGAAAGTACTCGGAGACCGTCGACCAACCTTCGTTGGCGAGCAAGTTTGATCTCAAAGTCGCCCGGCGAGCGCCATCGTTCGACAAGATGTTTCGGGAGATCGAACGCTTCTGTTCTCTCGCGATTCCGGTCTAAAGTGGAATAAACCGTGACTCTGATCGATCAACGCCTCCAACAGATCTTCCGGGAAGCTTTCGACAACGACAAGCTGACCCTCACCGATGCGCTCTCGCCGGAGACCATGCCGGCCTGGGACAGCCTGGCGCACGTGAAGCTCATGATGGGCTGCGAGGAGGAATTTGGCGTCAAGTTCACCATTGAGGAGACGGTCGAGAGCACCAGCGTCGGC
>Ga0224555_1003187_pt1 | contig 17367 bp, 5 predicted proteins | sample 714S23034metaG_FD_180687 | JGI IMG/M metagenome (GOLD analysis project Ga0224555, IMG submission 180687) | Peat soil microbial communities from Stordalen Mire, Sweden - 717 S2 30-34 | ecosystem: Environmental > Terrestrial > Soil > Wetlands > Peat | place: Sweden: Norrbotten County, Stordalen...
CAATCCCGATCCCTATCCTGTATGTCGCACGGGCGATTCGCAGTGTACCAACTCGGACCGCGATCCGCGAGCCGGCTATATTTCGTCAATCATTCCGCTGGAAACCGCGTACTGGAGCGGGTTGGTGAGACGGTTTGGGAAGAGATTGGTGCCATGGATGCAGGCACACACGTTCTCCTACGACCTGCAGCACCCATCGCCTAACGATGTCCAGCGCATGTATGAGCAAGTAGTGGGTTACAACCCAGACGGCATTATGTGGCTGGGATACGAGCCGGGCGATACGGCGGAATCGACGCGGTTTGGGATGGCGCTGCCCGATGCGCGGCCCGAAACATGGAAGGCGCTTCGTAGCATCCACGACCGCGCACGACATGACCTGGGACGGCCGAAGAAGGTTCCAGACATCGCCGTGCTGCGCTTTTACGCAGAGCGCTCACTGGTGGATCTGGAACGGCGCCATCTTCACGATCGTTTTCTCACCGAGCAAATACTGACTGGGCTGACGATCGATCTCGACATGCCCTATGACGTCTTCGAGTACTACAAGCGCGAAGACCTCGACTGCCGCGAGCTGCGCGGCTATCGGCACGTTATCCTGTGTGTTACCGACCTGGAGGGTCTGCCGCTCGATGAATTGCTGATACAAGGCATTCCGCTCTCCATCGTCTGTTGGGATGCGGCGTCGCTGACCGCGCATCCCGAGTTCAGCGGCATAACGAAACTTCTTCAACTCCCCGGCGAATCGGTCGGCGTTACGGAGCCAGTATTTGTGGGCGCTGCCGTTCCTGAGAATTTCACCGGGATAACTGAGTGGAAAAGCAATCTCGAAGTGAAAGGGCCATCAGGTGTCGTCATCCCCGCCGGCTTGGCCTACGGGGCGACGTTGCGGGCCGCCGCGATCTGTATTGCCAAGGCGGCCGACAAGTGTTGTGCCTGGCGCTACAAGAATGTCACTTTCTCCAGCTTTCTCCCCAGGGATCCATTCGATGACGGCGAATACGTTCTCTGGCTGTTGAGTCAAGACATGACAACGTAGGGAGAAACGGAGAAGGCGTTACGCGCAGGCCTGTCGGATTGCAATGCCGGTGAGGGAAATCCGAAGTGCGCATTGGACCAGGTGCATCGATTTTACGGTATAGAAGGAGCAGAGAAATGGATTCTTTCACTCGGCGCTCATTCGTCAAGTCGCTCGGTCTTGCGGCCGGTGTGGGCTCAATTGCGTCGGTCGTAGAAGGACAAACGGAGGTTTCCGCGCCGGATGTACCGGAGCCAAGCATAGCCGTCGACCCCAAGGGCCTGCGGTTCCGGCAAGTCCACCTGGATTTCCATACCTCGCCCCTCATTACGGACGTAGCTGTGGACTTCGATGCGTCGGCATTTGTCCAGACGCTCAAGGATGCGCATGTCAACTCGGTCAATATATTTGCCAAGTGTCATCATGGCATGGCCTATTACCCAAGCAAAGTGGGTCCAGTTCACCCCGGCCTGAAGATCGACCTGCTGGGGGAACAGATTTCTGCCTGCCATAAGGCGGATATTCTGACGCCGGTCTACATGACAGTCATGTGGGATCAGTATGCCGCCGAGCAGCATGCCGACTGGCGCGTTCTCGATGAGCATGGAGCATTTATTCTTCAGAATGAAGCAGTGGGTGGCGCTGCCTCCTTGGAGCCGGGGTGGAAATGGCTGTGTCCGAATACGCCGTATTTGGATTACATCAACGCGCAGGCCGAGGAAGTGGCCAGGAACTACGACGTGGATGGTTTCTGGTTTGACATCAACTTAACCCCGCCCAATGGGTGCTTCTGTCACTATTGCATGACGGAGCGGGAGAAATTGGGGCTGGACTCCACAAAGCTTGATGATCGTCTCAAGCATTTTGGCATGGTGGTCGAACGCACGATGGATCGCCTGGAAACGACGGTGCGCCGGTACCGGCCCCATGTCGCCACGTTCTTTAACGGTCAGGTGCGTGTGGGCATGCGTCGCTATCTGAAGCACTACACGCAGATCGAGGTGGAGTCTCTCCCCGGCGGTGAATGGGGGTACACGCATTTCGCGGTGATGTCGCGGTACATGCGCAACCTTGGCCTGCAATATCTGGGCATGGACGCGCGGTTTCACCGGGGCTGGGGAGATTTCGGCTCGCTGCGCAATCAAGCGGCATTGGACTACGAGTGTTTCCGTATGCTGGCGCAGGGAGCCAAGTGTTCGCTCGGCGACCAGATGCATCCCCGCGGACGCCTGGAGAAGGCTGTCTATGACCGGATCGGCAGCACCTATAAGAAGGTGGAAGAAAAAGAGCCGTGGTGCATCGGGGTGCAGGCGGTGACGGAGATTGGCTTTCTATCCACATGGAAACCCACGACGCAAGGCGCGGTCGCTCCATCGGACGCCGGCGTTACCAATATGCTGGCGGAGCTGCACCAGCAGTTCGACGTGCTTGACCGCGAATCCGATTTCTCACGGTATAAAGTCCTGATTCTTCCCGACTGGCATCGATTCGACGAGGGCTTGCTGCGGCAGGTGCGGAGCTATCTGGCCGGCGGTGGCAAGCTGATCCTGAGCCACGAATCGGGCCTGGATATGGACGGGAAGCAGTTTGCGATGGAGGAGATGGGGGTCGAGTACTTTGGCCCCTCCCCGTACCCTGGAGATCGCGGCGATTACTTCGAGGCCCTGGAGGGTGTAAATGAAGACATAGATCCCATCGTGCAGTTCACCTACGCTCGGGGTTCTATGGTTAAGGCCAAGCCGGGCACTGCACAGTTGGCTCGATTCTGGAAGCCGTACTTCGACCGCACATACGAGCACTTCAGTTCTCATCATCAGACGCCATGGGAGGAGCCTACGGATTACGCGACGGTTGCGCTACGCGGCAACATCGTCTATGTCGCATTTCCGATCTTTGAAGCCTACGCAAATAATGCGTATTACATCCACAAGCTGCTGGTGCGAAATTGCCTGCGGCGTTTCCTGCCCCGCCCGCTGATGAAGGCGGAGCTTCCTTCAACGGCTGAAGCGACAGTGACCGAGCAGAACGGCAAGTGTATCGTTCATCTACTGAATTATCCGGCTATTCGTCGCGCGCCGGATCTCGACATTGTGGAGGAAGCAGCACCGCTCGCTAATGTGAAGATTGCATTGCGAATGGCTAAAGAACCTTCCCGTGTGTATCTAGCGCCGCAACGACAAAGTTTGAGGTTCCATTTCGAGGACGGTTACGCGCACACCGTCGTGCCATTGGTCCAAGGACATCAAATGGTAGCGTTCGAGATTTGATGCCAGGAGCCGTCGTGCTCCACAGGCTCGCAACGCGAGTCTATTCTGCACATGACGGCCCTGCTTGCAGAACTCTTTGATGAGTACCTGACTGGGAACAGAATACGATCCATCAATACCGATACGGAGTCGGACCCGGCAGCAAGGCCAATGCGATGTTTGTCTTGACCTCGGAGATCCAGCCCATAAACGGTGTCATTAAAGGTGAATGTTTTGACCCAGCGTAAATTCCGCCATTTAGCCTTGAGTTTCCCACGCCACAGCCCCACTTCCGATCCTCTTCTCTGCGATGAATTGCCAATTCCTTTCTGAGTACCCAAGCGCGTGGAAATGGTCGATGCGATTCCATGCAACTCCGCGTTTTCTCCGCGTTCGCGGAGCCGAGAATAGAGCAAAGGCCTTGAGTTCAACCGTCGACGTCATTGTCTGATATGTCAGCCAAACGTTAATCATCTCGCACAAGACTTGTCAATGCAACCGAGCGGTACTTCGCTGATCACATCCCTGCATTCGCTCCGCGACTGAACTGTTGGAATGAAGAGGGGACTTGAATATCGAAGGATGGCCAGGCCGTGCATCTGCCGCGCAATTCGCCTTCTCATCAACTAGGCGCCAACGACCTTCATACATCGGGACTGTCGTTGAAGGTATTCAAAGAATTGAACGTGCCCGCGTTCGTGCTTCGCAAGTTGCCGTCTTTCTGAGCAGAGGCCGTCGATTCACCGACCGTCAACGTAGGAGATATCCTAACCGTCAGATAGGCACCCTTGAGCCTACCCTCCACACGGTCCATCAAGATGGTCGCGGCGCGCGAACCGATTTCGTAACCCGGCTGCACCACAGTCGTCAGGCGGGGATGGAAGGAACTGCTTTCCGCCGGGTGATCGAATGTGGCCAGCGCAATGTCCTGTGGGCATTGAATGCCGACCTCCTCAAGTGCCTCGAGCACACCGAGTGTCATCATGCCGTTGCAGACGAATATCGCAGATGGCCTGTCGCGCATTTTGGCAAGTTTCCTCCCCAGTTTGTAACCAGACTCCTTACGGTAGTCCCCCTCCTGAACCAAGTTGTGCGCAATCCTAATTTCCGCTTCTTCGAGCGCATCCCGATAGCCATGGAATCGTTCTCGCGCGCTTTGTACGCAGAGCGGCCCAGTGATGATCGCGATTCTGTGGTGACCCGCCCGAATAAGATGGCGCACACATCGCTGAGCGCCTCCCGCATTGTCCAGCAAAACCGCGTCAGTATCGATTCCTGAAGCACTTCGGTCAATACACACGACCGAGATGCCAGCCTCCATCGCGGCCCGTACGTGCCGGGTATCCTTTCCCGGCGCTGCGGCCAAGAGGATTCCGTCGACGCGTCTTGACCGCAGGGCCGACACGATCTTCTTTTCTCGTTCGATTCGCTCATCCGTATCAGCGGTAACCAAGAGATATCCGCGTTCATATGCTCGGTCTTCGGCTCCCCGCATCATCTCGGGAAAGAAAGGGTTTGTAATATCAGGCAACACCATGCCCAGCATGTAGGTTTGCTTGACCAAATCGCTGGCAATGGCACCGGGGTAGTATTCAAGCTCGCGAATTGCTGTCAGTACGCGCTCGCGGAGCTCGGGACTCACGTGTGCGGTACCGCGAATCACGTTGGAGACGGTTCCAACGGATACATGCGCTTCTTTGGCGACTTGCTTAAGAGTTGACATTGGCGTAAGTCTCTGACTATAAGTTGTTTGCTCGTCATCTGCGGCATCAGGAATAATCTGGGACAGGAACCCCACCGCGCATACTGCGGCATCTCTCAAATTGTCTTTTCGGTCCCACAAGTAGTTGAGCCCGATTCTAATCAAATTTTCTCGGACAGTGCAACCTCTTTGAGATCAATCGGAAGGAAATTTTGAAATTCTTCAAAAAATTCCTCTTGACAACGGGAACACAGTTGATATATCAATGCAATGTTTCAAGAATTAGCTAATGAATCGTTCGCTAGCTTTTGAACCTCGGCGCCGCCCGTGACTGGTTGGGAATGTTGGCAATGGGGATCGAATCCCTCAACGAACGGCGGAGGCCGGGGCGAGGCTGCAGATTGAAAACGCACCAAAACAGGTGATCGAGGGACGGGAATCAAGGTGCAGTTCCGCTGTTTGGCTTTCCAAGCGATGGACCAACGGAGGCAGCAAAACAGTTCTAAGGAGACAGTAACCACATGAGGCTACACATTGAAAACAGACAAGAAAAGAAAGGGCAGATGATGATTATGCGCAAAATCGTTTTGCTATTAATGTTGCTCAGTCTTGGTGCAGGTATGGCTCTGGCGCAGATTAAGTCCAGCACCATCACCGGCACTGTAAGCGATCAGAATGGCGCAGTAGTTGCTGGCGCAAATATCACCATCACTGATGCGAATACGGGGGTCAACTCAGCCGTCAAGACCAACGCCGAGGGTGAATACTCGGCGCCCTACCTCGAACAAGGCTTGTATGTGGTCACGGTGCAAGCTACGGGATTCGAGACCTTCAAGAAAACAGGAATCGCGCTCGCAACCCAATCCGTTGTGCGCATCGACGCGCAGTTGACGGTCGGCAGCGTCAGCCAGACAGTCGAGGTCAGGGCCTCGACGGCGGAACTCCAAACCGAAACCACTTCGATTCAGGGATCGGTGGACACCCATGTCATCATGAACATCCCCAATATCAACGACAACCCGCTCTACTACGCGACTCTACAGTCGGGCGTGGTGCCATCGTCGGAAATGTACAACAACGAAGCGCTCGGCGTGGGGTTTGGCGACCGGCAGCAAATGTCCGGAATGAACATCAACGGTGGCGAGGTCGGCAACAACGATGTTCAGGTGGATGGACTTAGCGTGCAGGGCGCGGCCTGGCACGAATCCACCCAACTGCCCAATCGCGACTCCCTCCAGGAAGTCGCCGTCACGACCAACAGCCTGTCCGCCGAGCTTGGCGGGGGCCTGGGCGTGATTCAAATGGCCACCAAGAGTGGAACGAACCAGTTCCATGGCGATCTGGCCTATCGCATGCGCAATGAAGCCTTCAACGCCAATGGCACTTCAAACGACGTCCAGGATATTCCTAAGGGGAAGTACCGTTTGAATGAAGAGTCAGGCGCCGTCGGGGGGCCCGTCCGTATCCCCCACATCTTCGATGGCAGAGACAAAGTGTTCTTCTTTACCTCATACAGTCGCGACACCCACCCTACCACCACAAGTGGATACGGCACGGTTCCCACGGCTCTCCAGCGCACAGGAGACTTCAGCGCCTCTTTCATGAGGGACCTGAATGGGAATCCGATACCCTCACAGATGTACGATCCGTATACGGCACTCCCGGTAGCTGGAACCGGCAGCCCGGCACAGGTGTACCAGAGACCAGAGTACCCGAAAGGGCCGAACGGTCTTGGCGATGTGATCCCGAATCCGGATCCGGCTGGCCTGGTGATGATGAGTCAGTATCCGCTGCCGAATTATGCGTCGAATGGGCAGTCTACAGCCACCGGGGGAGGAGTCAATCCTTTCCACGACAACAACTTCTATTATACCGGCGGTGCAAGCGAAAGCCGCGACAACTTCTCCGCGCGTATAGACGTTCACCTCGTACCCAAAAACTCGATCTATGCTACCGGCGGCTTCCAGGATGGGACCGCAGGCATAATCAACGATTGGGCGTCCGGCGCTCCGGCACAATCGGGCTATAAACCGGCCATTTGCTGTTTGGCAAACGGAAACTGGGACATAGCGTATCAGGACCAAAACTATTTCGGGTCCATCGGCGACACGATCACTGTCAGCCCGACCACGATCGTCGATGTTCGCTATGGCGTCAATCGGGTCCATACCACGTCGGGCAAACCTCGCACTGGCGCGGGCGTCGGATTCACGGCAGCCGACTACGCACAATGGGGCATGCCGTCCAGCGTACAACAATACATCGCAATACCAGGGGTAGCTCCAACGATCGGATGGGTGGGTGGCGACCTCAGCCCTGAGAATTGGGACGACTGGCAAAACAAGAATGAACACCAGACCAACCATATGGTCACCGGAAGCGTCACCAAGTTGCTGGGCAAGTGGACCCTGAAGGCGGGCGCCGAAGACCGCGTCTACCTCGGCAATTGGCAGGATCTGGTATTTGGCACTCCTGGGTATCTTGGAGGCTGGAGCGACAGCAACCTCGAGCAATACGGCAGCATAAATGGCGGCGGCAATTCTCTGGACACTACTCCCCAGCAGAATGGCGACGGCACTGCTAGTCCCCTCGTCGGCGCTCAGGGATGGTCCCTTCAGTCTGGCGCCACTTCCAGGCCCGCGCTGGCCGCAAAATACCTGGGCTTCTACACCCAGAACGACTGGAAGGCGACTCGCAAACTAACCTTCAATGTGGGCCTGCGCTACGAGATCCAGCCTGGGCCGACGGAACGCCACAACCAGGCCGGCAGCTTGGATTTGAGTGCGGCGAATCCATACACGGCGCAGGGGATCAATGCCGCCAATCCCGATTCCAGGGCCGGCTTGGGCCTCTTCGTTTTTCCGGGAGTGGGGGGCTATTCTCGCAATCTGTGGGCGACCACGTACAATAACATCGCGCCTCGCGTCGGCACCTCTTATCAAATCGGCAATTCGGGTGTGCTCCGGGCGGGATATGGACGGGTCTACATTCCATCCAACACGGGATTTAACGCCAACACGACGATCTATGGCACTGCCGGGTTCGCGGGCGGAGTCAGCGCTAGCCCCTACGGCCCAGGCCCATACAATGGACTTCCCGCCGGCACAGGAATCGAAGATCCGCGTATGACGCAACTGCACCCGTCAATGGGCGCCGTGCAGGCCCCGGGGGTATATGGCGGATTTGGGGATCCCGGACTCTTCACGCGAAACCACAGAAACGCCTTCATGGACGAGTGGAACCTTACTTACGAGCGGCGATTCCACGGTTGGATCGCATCCGCGGGCTATGTCGGATCTAAAGGCACTCACCTCCCGTGGCGCGACCAGGCGATAAACGGGCAGTTTGATATTCCCTGGGCAACCTTGCAGAGCTGGCAGAATACGTGGATAGCTACTAGCGGCGCGACAGACCCGGCACAAGTCCAGGTCGCCAACCCCCTCGCGGGTCTGGTTAACGGGGCGGCGGGCGACATCGGCCACGGCACAATATCGACGATGGAATCGCAGATGCCCTATCTTTCGTGGTTGAACGGGTTCGAAGTCGGCGATATGGGGAGTTCCTTGTATCACTCCCTGCAAATCAATGCGCACCACACGTATAGCAACGGGCTGTCGGCGCTGTTCACCTACACCTACTCCCGCTCCACCGGGCTCGTGGGCGGAACGATCGGAAACGGGGCCTCTGGCACAAGCTTCGCCGAATCGCAACTGGGCGGTGCTCAGACGCCATTGGGCGGGAACGACTACCGCAACCTCAACAACAACAGAGGTCTCCTCAACTTCGATTTGCCGAATCGTTTCGTCGGCGTGGTGACGTATCTGCTGCCCACTGGGAAAGGCCAGCGGTTCGATCCCGTTAACCCTGTCGCGCGAGCCATAGTCGGCGCATGGAATCTCTCCACGGTTGTCACTTCACAGTCCGGACAGCCTTGGGCACCAAATTGCGGCAGCAGCGGCGGCGGCAGCAGCGAGAACGGACGCTGCTACGCCTCGGGACAGCCACTGAAACTGCCGAAGTCCTATCAAACATGGTATAACGGCACAACCCCCGTCACTCTACCCGACGGACGCACGTTTACCCCCCCACAGAACACTAAGTTGATGTGGAACCCGGATGCCTTCACTGGCCAGATCGTGCAGTGGGCGGATGGGACCTATCATCAGGCTCAATACTGGGAGGGAACCACGAAGATGGCTATGGGCGAGTTGCGGATGCCCTCTTTCCAGAACGTGAACCTATCGGTGAGTCGCAAGTTCCCGGTCAGGGAAGGGGTGGAGTTCGAGATCCTTGCCGAAGCTACTAACGCATTCAACAGGAGCAATTACAGTCCGAACGACGTGAACAACAACTATGGCGGTCTTGTCACGCTTCCCGATCCGAGCTCGAACAGCAAAGTTGGAGAGAATACCAATGGCGCGGCTGGAGCTATGGGACTGGGTTATCTGGATCCAAGACAAATGACGCTTTCAGCTCGCTTCAACTTCTAGTCTTGTGAAGTTCTGAACTTGTTACCATCCTGGAGGCTTTTCCCCTCTCGTACAGAGGGGAAAAGCCCCTTTTCTTGAGGTGGCCGGTTGCCTGCATAACGGGAACAACTGGCAAATCTCCGCCTAAGTTTGTTTGAGAACCAGGCTCGACCAGCGATTTCTTTACGTAAGATCGGAATAGAGCGGGACACGAGTACGAAGGAACACAGAAGCGAAGCTCGCCGTTGACGCGCCCATTCCGAGCCGCATAGGATCGGATTAGATGCTTGCGCTGCATCATCTTCACTTCAGCTTCTTACAGGACCGATGCAGCCAAGCGGCTCTTCTCCATTGATCTTCTCAGTAGCCGGTCTCTGTTCCCTTGAGGGTTGCAGCGATGTGGCTGGAAGAGCGAAGAGCGCGGTCGCTGGCGGTTCGGATGTAGAGGAATAAATGGCAAAGAAGAGATTTGAGTCCAATATTTCAAGTGGCCGAGACGGGATCACCCGGAGGAAGTTTCTGCATATGGCCGCAGGCTGCACCGTTGCGGCGGGGGCTTTGCGCGCGCCCGGCCAAGGGAGCGGCCCGCGCGAAGATGGGATTCGATTCGAGGAGATCGCGGCCAAAGCCGGACTGCACTATGTGACCGCGAATTCGCCGACGCCAAATAAGAACCAGGTCGAGGCCATGGTAGGGGGCGTGGCGTTGTTCGACTACGACCAAGATGGGTACCTGGATATATACTTGGTAGGTGGCGCCGCCATCCCCTCGCTGAAGAAGGAATCGCCCGTCTACTGGAACCGGCTCTTCCACAACAACCACGACGGCACCTTCACCGATGTAACCGAGAAGGCGGGCGTGGCCGGGGCGGGCTATGGAATGGGCGTGGTCGTCGGGGATTACGACAACGACGGCTGGCCGGATCTGTTTCTGGCCAACGTTACCGGCAATCAGTTGTTTCACAACAACAGAGACGGAACTTTTACGGATGTCACGGCAGCTGCGGGAGTAGGAGGGGGAGATCTGTATGGCAAAAAGATGTGGTCGGTCGGCGGCGGCTGGTTCGACTACAACAACGACGGTCTCTTGGATCTGTTTGTGGTCAACTACTGCAAGTGGGAGGTGAACAAGGATCCGGTTTGCGGAATGGGTGATGGAATCCGCGACTACTGCCATCCCAAGTATTACGCTCCGTTGCATAACACCCTCTACCGCAACAATGGGGATGGAACCTTTACGGATGTCTCCGAGGAGACGGGGATCGCAGCGTGTTTCGGCAAGGGCATGAGCGTTTCCTTTGCGGATTATGACGGCGATGGCTACTTGGATGCTTTTGTGGCCAACGACACCACTCCCAACTTCCTGTTTCACAATCTGGGCGGCAAGAAATTTGAAGAAGTCGGCCAGTTGGCGGGGGTAGCGTATGGGGGGGACGGCTCTGCGCTCTCAGGCATGGGCTCTGATTTCCGAGACATAAACAACGATGGGCTGCCGGACATCTGGCACACTGCCGTGGAGTACGAGACGTTTCCGTTGTACCAGAACAGCGGCGGCGGTCGTTTCGACGACGTGACCGCGCGCACAGGGCTGGCCTCGACTGCAAGAATGTCGGGATGGGGCAACGGAATCGCGGATTTCGATAACGACGGCTGGAAGGACTTGTTCGTTGCTCGATCCGAAGTTCTGGACACGATCAGTCTACATGTGCCGACCCGGCACTTCCCGGAACCTAATACGGTTTTCCGCAACCTGGGCAACGGGAGATTCGAGGATGTGAGCGCGACGGCCGGCCCGGATTTTCAGAAGGAAGCACCGCATCGCTGCGTGGCCTTCGGCGACTTCGATAACGACGGACGTATAGACATGGTGGTCTCTGTTCTGGGCGGTCCCGCCAAATTGCTCCACAATATCTCGGGCGGGGACAACCATTGGATCCTGCTGAATCTGATCGGCAGGAAGAGCAATCGCATGGCGATCGGCGCGCAGATTCGGATTGTCACCGAAGACGGCCGTTCGCAGTGGAACGAGGTGACCACGGCAGTAGGGTACGCCTCTTCCAGCGACAGCCGGGTACACTTCGGCCTAGGTGCCAACCGGCGCATCAAAGAGATGGAGATTCGCTGGCCCAGCGGTATCAAGCAGGTGCTTCAGGGAGTTGAAGTGGACCGTATCATGACCATCGAGGAGCCCCTAGGCTGATCGCTTCTGTGTCTGGCGAGCGAGACCGGGCAAGCTAATTTGGAGCAGAGGCCGGCTGGCCGGCCTGATGCAGTTTGACCAACCGATCCAGGTCAGCGAGCAGGCTTTTGTTGTTTGCGGCGAGGGATCGAATGGCCTCTGCCGTAACGATGGCCTCATTGTTCTTGCCCACCCGGTAATATGCATCGCAAAGCATATAAAGTGCGCCGGGGTTGGCGGTGTGCGATCTTTCCAGATGCGCGATGACATCCTTCCACCGCTCTTGCTTGTATCTTATGTGCGCCAAAACAATGAGCGCCAGCTCGTTGGTAGGATCAAGCTCAAGCGCTGAGTTGCACGATTTCTCTGCTTGGTCGACTTCGCCCGAAGACAGTTGCACCACGCCAAGATAGGCAGGGATTTGGGCGTTCGTTGGCGTCTGTGCATGGGCTAGCTCCAGCACGCGCTTCGCGTCGTCCAGCCGGCCCATGGTTTGGTATACGACGCCGATCAGATAGTATGGATTTGGATTCAGGCTTTGTGCGTTGTTCTGAACCTGTCTCGGCAGCGTCGCCACGTAATCCATCGCCTCCTGTTCCTTGTGCTCTTCCAGCAAGGCCTTCACGTGGGCCCAAGTCGGCGACTGCATGGCGGTCTGAAACTCGGCAAATGTAGCGGTGCTGCTCTCGGCTTGATTCAGCATTTCATAAAGTTTCGTCTCATTCTGTGCCTCCTCAAGCCGGCCGAGTTGGCGATATGCCTTGCCGAGTTGAAAGTGTACCTTCTTGAGCGACGGATCCAGTTCCAGCGCATTCTTCAGCGGCGCGAGCGCGGCTTCGTAGCTTCCCAACTCCACCAGCGCTGTTCCCAGCCCATAGTACACGGAGCCGCTTGAATATCCACGCGAGAGAGCGTAGTAGTAGTTGTCTCGCGCCTTCTCCCAATCGCCTATTCCCGACAAGGATTCTCCGAGGAAGTAGGCAGCCTCGCCACTCGCCGGATCCTCCTTCAACGCGGCCTGAAAACTGACTGCCGCGCTTCGAAGGTCATTTAAATCGAATTGCGCCATGCCAATATCGAAGTCGATCCGCCCCAGATCGGGGTTGAGCGCGCGAGCCTTCTCAAGCCACTTTAGTCCCTCCGTGCTCCTATCCATTCTGTCGATGAGGTACTCGCCGTACTCCTGGCAAACGTCGGGGTTATCCGGGGCCAACTCGGCGGCGCGGGCTATGGTTTCTCGCGCGAGATTAGGTTGGGAACTCTGATAGTAGGCCTGCGCCATGTAATAAAGAGGGTCGATTTGATTGGGCTTGACGAGAAGGCTCTTCTTGTAATTCTCTATCGCCTTAGCCCAGTTATGCTGAAGAAAAAAGACCATGCCCAGATCGAAAGAGAGATCGGGATTGTTCGGGAATCCGAGTAGCGCCTTTTCGAAGAACTCTTGAGCTTGCACCAATTGACCTGCGTGAACAAGAGCTTCCCCCTGGTTCAGTAATGGGGTCACCTCATCGGGACCCTTCGCTTTCATCTCCTCATAAAGCTTTGTCTCGCGTTGCGCATCCTCAAGCCGGCCAAGTTGGCGGTATGCCTCGCTCAGTTGGAAGTGCGCGTCGATCAGCGAGGGATCCAGATCAAGGGCATGCTTTAGCGGCGCCAGCGCGGCTTCATATCTTACCAGCTCCACAAGGGATCTTCCGAGGCCGTTGTAGACAGAGGCGCTTGAATAGCCGTGCGAGAGAGCGTAGTTGTAGCTGTCTTGCGCCTTCCCCCAATCGCCTTGCCCCGACCAGGATTCGGCGAGCCGGAAGGCCGCCTCCCCATTAGCCGGATCCCTCTTCAACGCGGCCTGAAAGCTGACTATCGCGCCCTGGATGTCTTTCAAATTGAGATCTGTCAGACCGATGTCAAAATCGATTCGTTCCAGGAAGGGATCCAGCGTCCGGGCCTTCTGAAGCCATTTAAGTCCCTCCTCGCGCGTCTCGCTTGAAACAGCGAGATACTCTCCGTGCTTCTGGCAAACATCCGGGTTATCAGGAGCCAACTCGGCGGCGCGGGCGATCGTCTCGCGCGCCAGCTTGAGATCGGAGTTCCGATAGTAGGCCTGCGCCATGTAATACAAGGAGTTGACTTGATTCGGCTTGGCTAGAAGACTCTTCCGATAATTCTCTATCGCCTTCGGCCAGTCATTTTGGAGAAAGAAGACCATGCCCAGATTGAATAAAATGTCCGAATTGCCCGGGTATTTCTCCAGCGCGTTCTCAAAGAGTTTCTGGGCTTGAACCAGTTGGCTCGCGCTCGCAAGGCCTTCTCCCTGGGTCAATAGTGGCGTAACTTCATCGGGAGACCCTGCTTGCATCTCTTCAAAAATTTTCATCTCGCGCTCCGCCAGATCGAGATGGCCGATTTGGCGGTATGCCTTGCCGAGCAGGAAGTGCGCCTTGGGCAGCGAAGGTTGCAAGGCCAGCGCATGCCGCAGCGGCGGGATAGCGGCTTCATCGCTTCCCAACTGTTCCATCGACCTTCCGAGTCCAAAATAAGCGGAAGCGCTTGAATACCCATGAGAAATGGCATAATTGTAGCTGTCTCGCGCCTTTTCCCATTCGCCCATCAGCGACCTGGTTTCCGCGAGCAAGAAAGCGACTTTGCCATTCGCCGGGTCTTTCTTAAGCGCTTCCTCAAAGCTGGCGGCAGCGTCTGGAATATCCTTCTCACTCAACTCCGTCATGCCGAGGTCGTAGTCAATCCGTTCCAAGTTTGGGTTGAGACTTCGGGCCTTCTTAAGCCACTTTATCCCCTCCCTGCCCTGATCCTCTTCGCCATTATTTGTAGTGGCGAGATATTCTCCATATTTCTGGCAGATGTATGGGTTATCCGGGGTCAACTCGGCGGCGCGGGCAATCGTTACGCGCGCGCGTGCGAGATCTGAGTTCTGATAGTAGGCCTGCGCCAGGTAAAAAAGAGCGTCAGTTTGATTGGGCTTAACGAGAAGGATCTTCTGGAAATTCTCTATCGCCTTCTGCCAGTTATGCTGAAGAAAGAAGGCCGTGCCCAGATCGAAAGAAATATCCGCATTGTCCGGGAATTTGCGCTGCGCGTTTTCGAAGAACTCTTGAGCTTGAACTAACTGACCTGCGTGAATAAGAGTCTCCCCCTGCTTCAGCAAAGGGGTCACCTCATCGGGAGCCTGCGCGAATGTTGGCGCCAACATCAAAAGAAAGGCGACGAACATTCTCATTGATTTCCGAGCCATATCACTTCGAAGCATGGGCGATCTGCCGTGCATGATGCTGACCAAACTCCTTCCAGCAATGATATACCAGCTCTATTCTTGTCGCCGTAAATATCGAACCGTGCGAATCGTACCAGTCCGATCTCGCCTTTACCGCTTCTCATGCGCAACAACTCCCACATACCGAGGATGTCAACAATGACAGATGGATTCGAGCTAGTGTGGACACGCCCCAATTCAGGGAAGTATGCCGCTTCAGCGCCGCTATAACTTAGCCGCGATTCCCGAACTGCGCGAGCCATTCTGCTCTATCGATCAGGCCAAGAAAACCGGCATCAGAAAAATCCCGGATCAGGCGGTTCACGGAGGGGAAGATTCGATGAGTACTTCGCCAGGTGAGCCTTCAGAGTGGTCGCAACGGCGGTGTCGCCCCGTTGCGACGCCAGTTCCAAAGCTTGCTTTTCGGTTTCGACCGCTTCCGCGAAGCGGCCGCTTTCGGCGTAAGCCGCCGACAGCGCATCGAGAATAACAGGGGTCTGTCTGCCGCTCAGACTGTTCGCTCGATCGGCCAAAGTGAGCGCCTCGGCACCGTTGCGGATTGAGTCATCCGGGCAGGTCGCCAGCTGAGTCGCGGCCAGGCTGAGCGCGAAGAGCCGATCAGGCTTGTCGTCCAACTCTAGTTTTAACTGAGCTATCGAATCGGAAAACTTCGCCTGCTTGTAATATGCGTAGCCGAGATTCTCGCGGCCTTCCAAAAAATGGGGCTGAATGCGAACGGTATTCAGCCACGCGTCTATGGCCTCATCTTCCCGCCCGTCCGCCGCAAGCGCGTTTCCTAAATTATAGTAAGCGGCAAGATAATCGCCGTCGAGTCGAGTGGCCTTCTGGAGATATAGAATGGCATCCTGTGGCTTTCCTATAACCTCCAGCGCGGCGCCCAAGCCGCTGTTTGCAACCGAGCTATTGGGGTCAATTTGCACAGCTTCCTGCCACTTGGCCAGCTCGGCGGGCGTGTCGCCCTTGTTCCCAAGGTCCACCGCTTGATCGATGACGCGGTAGAGATTGGAGAGCGGCACATCGATGTTCTCGATGCCGCCGGGCGGCATATTGACAAACTCAGGTATGTTCACGGCGCGGTTGGCTGCCGTCGAGTTATCGATATAGATGGCCGGGCTATCGTTTCCATTGGCGTCGATGTGCGTTAGATACATCTGCGTGTAAGGGGAGCGGCCCTTGGAAGAGAAAACCAGCCACCGTCCATTGGGCGAAAAGCTGTGCCAGGAGTTCATCGGCGACATATTGGCGCGCAATCGGCGCGCGACGCCTCCAGTGGCCGGAACGATAAATAACTCGCTGTCCGGGCGCATCAAAAGACCGTTGCGGCACTTGACGAAGACAATCCAGCGGCCGTCGGGGGAAACCTTGGGGAAACTGTTGCTCATTCCATTGTTCGATGCGCCCTCAATCGGTTCCGCGTTGCCGCCCAGCCCATCATTGAACGGAATCCGGTAAAGGTTGTACTGGATTTGCGTTTCGTTCGGGTCGTTGGCCGCTAGTGCCGGTGGCTGTCCTTGCGGGTAGGAATCCCTGGCCACCGCGCGGGCAAACACGATGTACTTCCCATCGGGGCTCCAGACCCCATTCGATTGGGAATAGTGAGGATCGTCGGCGCCGGGCAGCGGCTTTCTGATGCCCGTGGCGCGGCTGTACCAAGTAAGAATGCCGTGCGTGGGATAAAAGACCTGCAGGAAACGATAATCCTTGAAGTTGGCCACGAAGTAAGAACTGGGATTGGTCTGGTCCGGTCCGGCAAAGGTAGACAGCACGTACTTGCCGTCTGGCGAAATCTGCGACATGAAGCCGACGCGCGTTTTCCCAACGCTCCGATCGGTATTCCAAGTTACCAGATCTTGGTCGCGAATGGTCATCTGCTCTTGAACGGAGACAATGGCATACAGGCCTTTGTCGTTGCGGGGGCCATCTACGTCGATGCCCATCCACTTACCGTCAGCGGAGAAAGAGTGGCAATTGGCGCATGTATACATATTGTGCATGACAATCCGGCTCTGCGGCTGGCCGATGTCGCGAAGCCGCCAGTTGATAAGAGGCTGAGCGTCAAAGGCCAATGGCTGAATAGTGCCCTTTTTGCCCTCGCTCGGCATAAGTGGAACGTCGCGATAAAAGATCTCTCCGTCCACCGGATCTTTTGAGGTGGACAGCGTGACGCGGCCATGGCTGGTTGGCCGCCCTGCGCCATCAAGGCCGGTGATTGTCACCATGACTGGGCGCTTCAATGAATGGTGCTTGATGAATGTCCAGGTCTCCGCTTCCGGCTTCCAGGTGTGCGCGGCGGCCTGCTCAGGAGTCAGTGAAGGAAGCTGATTCGTCGCCGAAATGCAACGCGGGTCGATCTCGCCGATCTGCATGTGCTCGCCCGGAGAGCTTGAATGGACCGGTTTCGCGCCATCGGGAAAAACGATATCGATGCGCCATGAAGTGGCGGAGGCATCTGGATCGCGCCAGAT
>Ga0224555_1003191_pt1 | contig 17338 bp, 13 predicted proteins | sample 714S23034metaG_FD_180687 | JGI IMG/M metagenome (GOLD analysis project Ga0224555, IMG submission 180687) | Peat soil microbial communities from Stordalen Mire, Sweden - 717 S2 30-34 | ecosystem: Environmental > Terrestrial > Soil > Wetlands > Peat | place: Sweden: Norrbotten County, Stordalen...
GTTGCCGCAGATTCGTGACTCCGCCGTCGAAACGGACATGATTCACGAGGTCCAAATCCCGAACGAGGGTTTGCAGTTCTCGGAAATAGGCCGGCTCCAGCACATCGCCGGCGATGCTAAAGGAAACGTTGGGAAACTGTTGCACGATCGTCGCGGCGGCCCTGATGAACACATCGTGTCCCTTCACCCGCCGGATATGGCCCACGGTCGTTACCAAGAACTCGCCGGGGTTTTTGGCGGGCGTGGGAACCGCATCCCAATCGGCAAGATTCAGGCCGTTGTAGATGGTCTGGACACGAGCGGCGTCGATGCGATCCACCTCGATCGCATGCCGCCGGACCTGTTCCGAGACGGCAAAGACCGCATCAGGCGCTCCAGCCATAAGCCGATAGGCAATGTGATGCTTGCGAGATCTGAGAATCCCCATGTCGCGGCGGGCCCATACCAGCTTTGCCTTGGACATTGTCTTGGTAACCAATCCTGCCCAGATGTCTGAACTTTCAAAAAACGTATGGACGATCTGGATCCTTTGCCGCTTGAGGAATCGTCTGAACTCGAGCGCAGCTCGAAGTGCCGCCAGGTCGTAGGTGCGCTGTAGGGGCAGCAGGTAGATGGGGCAGGGAGGCGACTGCAAGGCGGCGCTCTCAGGATGCGCGGAAAAAGTCAGGATGGATGCCCGGTATCCATAGCGCGGCAGAAGTGCTGCGAGCTTCAGAGCGATGCGCTCTCCTCCTCCCAGCACCTTCGCGAACTGATCGACCACGAGCAAGATGTGCGGCAAATCGCCCTGGGCCGAGTTCGCCTCGATGGGCGGCTCCGGCGCTGAAGCAACGATGGCAATCATCGATCTACCTTTTAGCGGCTAAACAACCGGCAAGCTGCTTCAAGCATACGACGCATGCTGGACAATTCGCATCGCCATCGTCGCCGCTTTGGAGATCAAGGACGCCACCGGGTATCGAACTCAGATGCGTCACTGGTGAGGCTGACGGGAAATCCAATGCCTGCGCCGCGATCCGCTATACTACTCTCGCGTGCTTTTCAGCCTTTGAGGATTGCCATGAATCTTGATGAATACGCCGTCAATGATCTCATACTCAAACGGAAAAGTTTGCGCCGCCAACTCTCGTCCACCGAAGGCTTGCAACCCGTTCGCATCGCGATTCTTGGCGGATCGACCACCAATGAAGTTGCCGATCTACTGGAGATATTCCTCCTCGCCTCCGGATTCCAACCTGTGTTCCATCAGTCCGAGTACGGCCGCTACTATGAGGACGCAGTTCTCGACCCCGGCGATCTGATCGCGTTCGCACCCGATATTGTTTACATTCACACCTCATACATGAACGTGCAGGCCGTGCCTCCCGTCCACTGTTCCGAGAGTGAGTTCAAGAGCTACGTGGAAGGGGAAGCCGGTCGCTACAGGCAGATTTGGGAGTCCGTCGAGCGTAACCTCTCGGCTCAGATCATCCAGAACAACTTCGAACTCCCTGCGCATGCTGTTCTGGGTAACATCGATGCCATCTCCTGCGGCGGAGCCTCACGGTTCTTGCTCGCGCTGAATGCAGAATTTGCCCAGGCAGCCTCGGCCGATCCCAGGCTGCTTATTCAGGATATTCACAGCCTGTCGGCCAGGATCGGCCTGCGCCACTGGTTCGATTGGGACCGGTACTTCAGCTACAAGATCCTTATGACCATCGAAGGCAACGTCGCAGTTGCCCGTTCCCTTGCTTCGATGGTGCGGGCCATTTACGGCAAGAGCCGCAAGGTGCTCGTACTCGACCTGGATAACACCATCTGGGGAGGGGTAATCGGAGACGACGGCGTCGAGAAGATTCAGATAGGGCGCGAGACACCCGTCGCCGAAGCCTATACCGCCTTTCAGGAGTATTGCCTCTCGCTCTACAGACGCGGCATCTTATTGACGGTCTGCTCCAAGAACGATGAAGAGATTGCAAAGCAGGGATTCGCGCATCCTGATTCCGTCCTCAAGCTCGAGCATATTTCCAGCTTTAAGGCAAACTGGGAGCCCAAGCACGAGAACATCCTCGCAATCGCGCGCGAGTTGAATCTGGGCGTGGACAGTTTCGTCTTCGTAGACGACAATCCCGCCGAGCGCGCAATCGTGGAGGCGCAGATTCCAGGCATCGCCGTGCCCAATATCGGGAACGAAGTCTCCCGCTACGCCGCGATCATTGAAGAGGGCCGCTATTTTGAACCGGTTGCCTTGTCGCAAGAGGATCTGACCCGAGCCGCGCTCTATCGGTCGAACGCAGAGCGGAGCAATGCGGAGGCCCAGTTCGCCAATTACGGGGAATACCTCGATTCTCTTGAGATGTTCGCCGAGATCCAGAGGTTCAATTCGCTCTACCTGGAACGGATCGCGCAGCTCACCAACAAGACAAATCAGTTCAACCTAACCACGCGCCGCTATACGCTTGCCGAGATGGAAGCGATCATGCAGGATGAACGCTACATTGGTCTTTACGGCAGGCTCAGTGACCGCTTCGGCGATAACGGGTTGATCTCGATTGTGCTCGGGCTGCGGGAACTCGACGTGCTTCACATCGACCTGTGGCTGATGAGCTGTCGTGTGCTGAAACGCGATATGGAGCTGGCAATGTTGGATGTGCTGGTTGAACACGCGAAGGCTGCAAACATTACTTCTCTGCGGGGATACTACCTTCCCACCAAGAAGAATGGCATGGTCGCCGATCACTATGAGAAACTGGGATTTCAGCAGTATTCCCTCGACCCGGAAAGCAAGAACTCGGTCTGGACTCTCGACATTCAGACTTATACCTTGCACAACCGGCACATTAAGATTCCGGAGGCCGTACGTGGCTAGCATTCTCGAAGAATTGCAATCGATCTTTCGCGAAGTTCTCGACCAGCCCGATCTGATTCTGACGCGTGAATCGAATGCGTCGAACGTCGATGACTGGGACTCGCTCGCTCACATCAATCTTGTTACATCAATTGAAAAGCATTACAAGATTAAGTTTGCTCTCGGCGAGTTACAGGATCTGAAGAACCTCGGAGATATGATTGATCTGATCCAAGTGAAATTGGCTGCAAAGTGATTGAAACGCACTTTGGATGAACAAGAGTGTGCGCTGAAACTGCAAGCAGGCGTCCTTCGCGTATAGTTTCAGCCTCCGCCCGCTTGCAGGCTACACATGGAGTTTGCGGTTCCCAAAGGACCAGAAGAAAATTTTCTGAACATATCGAGACGAGGGCTGCTGCATCATGTTTGTCACAAGTCGGAGACGCAGGAGAAAATGATTTTTGGGTTTGAGGAGAGCGGCGCGCTGACGTTTATAGCGCCTAATCGGGTGGCGACGATTGCCAACGAGCCCCAGCGGAATGTGCCACATAGTTTGTCTGACGCAGCAGAGGAGCGATTACGGGATGAAATGGATGGAAGCAAAGACTCAAGTTGTTCTTGGAAGATCATAGGGGGCTCGAAATAATGCTCTTTAATTCGTTCCCCTTCCTTCTGCTTTTTTTGCCCATTGTTGTGGCGGGCTATGCGGTTGCGCAGCGGATCCTGGGGCAAAAAGCCGCACAAGGATTTTTGCTGGCCTCGTCTTTCTTCTTTTATGGTTGCGCCAGGCCAAGCTATGTTCCGATACTGGCCGGTTCGATTCTCTTCAACTGGCTGATTGGCACTTGGATGGGCAAAGCGGATGAACAAACGCCGGCAAACGAATCGCGTCGCAAGTTGATCCTCAGAATAGGACTGGTTGGAAACGTTGGGTTGATGTGTAGCTTCAAATACATCAACTTTTTCCTGCAGCATTTTGCATTTCTGAATGCGTCGAAGTTCGCGCTTCCTAATTGGGAGTTTCCGCTTGGAATCAGCTTCTTTACTTTGACCCAGGTGATGTACCTGGTGGACACCTATCAAGGGCTGAATGCACCTAACTCACTGTTCGACCATGCCACAGCGGTTTCTATGTTTCCGTATATAGAAGCGGGTCCGTTGGTGCGCATGCGCACGATTATTCCCCAGTTGCGCGAATATAAAAAGCAGGTGGGCAGGTCAGAATTGGCGTGCCGCGGCATATACATGCTGAGCCTCGGGCTGGCCAAGAAAGTGGTGCTGGCCGATTCCTTCGCTCAAGTGGCAAATGTGGGATTTGGCTCCGCGGAAAACTTCTCCACGCTGGAATCGTGGATATTTTCGCTTTGCTACACTTTCCAGATTTACTTCGACTTCAGTGGGTATTCTGATATGGCTGTGGGGTGCGCATGGATGCTCGGCATCGATATTCCGCAAAACTTCAACAATCCCTATATCTCCAAGTCGGTCAGCGAATTCTGGCAACGCTGGCACATCTCCCTTTCAAACTTCATTACGAACTACCTTTACACGCCGATTCTCCAATCAATGGGGAAGGCCACAATTACGACCTCGGTAATCGCGGTTATGATCGCGATGTCGATTGCCGGGCTTTGGCACGGTCCTGCATGGACGTACGTAATCTGGGGCACGCTGCACGGATGCGCACTAGGAGTTTGTCAGATCTGGAAGAGGCAGAAGACCAAGATGCCGCCGTGGCTGGCCTGGGGCATAACGTTTCTTTTCGTTGATTTGTCTCTTGTGTTTTTCCGTTCGCCTAGCGTTCCTCTGGCGTTGCACATGTTGCATGGGATGCTGCCACACGAGGATCTGTTTGGTACAGAGGCGATTATGTACATCATTCCGATGAATATGCATATACTGCTTAGGCCAGTCGCACTCGGGGTGCTGCTTGCCTTCTTCTTCAAGACCTCGCAGCAACTGGCCGAGAAGTTCCGCCCGAGCAAGGTTACTGTGCTCGCAACCGCGGCGCTGATCCTGGTGAGCTTCTTATTCATGAACTCAACGGCGGCTAAGGAATTTGTTTACTTTGCATTCTAACGGGGTAATAATGAAGACGCGCACATGGATTGCGGAGACGATTGGCTTGGTGGCAGTAGTGACACTTGCTGTCGTTGCCACAAATTGGTCGATCGACTTTTACGGGAGTTTTCGAGGCGCCAAGGGATTACATCTCGCGGGTTACGGAGATGTACGGATTGCGAAGTATCTTCTAAACAAAAGATATGTGCCGGATAACTTCAACTCACTCATTATCGGTCCGTCGATCTCAGGAAACTGGGATGGGCGCGGGCTGGAGAGATTGAGCACCTACAATGACTCTCTTGTCGGCGGCAATATTGTCGAATTAAAAGCCATTGCGGATCAAGCTCTGGCTAGCTCGCAAATCCGAGTCGTGATCCTGATGGTTCATCCATACCTAACGGCGACGCATGATTTCAAGACAGTACCATTAGTTCCGCGCCTGAACAATGAGGCACTCGGATCAGTGAATCTGGAGGAAGCGTATAAGCAGAGGATTCGCGAGAAGCTGCATCTTGATAGTGAGGAATTCGATGCTTTTGGGGTGGTTGACTTCACTAACGCCCCGAACAAGATGAACCCCAGGGAAAAGCTGATGATGACTCCGGGGACTGACTTCACTATTGATCCTATTGCGATGCAGACTTACAGGGATTTTGAATCAGAGCTTCACGCCCGCAATGTTCAAATCATCTTCGTGATCCCACCGTTTCTCCAGTCCATCTACGCGGGGAAGCCGGAAGCTTTCAAGAAGTACAATAATATGATTCTGGCGGACAAGGCAGAGCAAGATCAAGTGATCGACTTCACCTCCGACGAGTTCACAGCATTTCGCAGCGTGGCCGGGAATTTTAGGGGGGTGCACTTGACGAATGAGGCGGCGCGGAGAGTGGTTGCTGTGATTAATGAGCGAGTAGATGGGTGGATCCGCGAAGGAGTATTCACCGACTTACGCGGAGGGGCGCTAGCTCAGAATCTGGCAGGGGCGGGGCCATTCAAGGCCGATGACCGGATGAGGAGAAGAAGGGCAGATTCCATTATGGCCAGAGCAGAACGCCGTTCTGCTCAATGAGAGACTCGATATATGCGCGCGTCTCATTCCAGTGCGATCACCGATGAAAGCTCTTGCTTACGAGGTTACCGGGGCGTCTGCATACAATGGGGCTAGCTCTGACGCTTCTTTCGGCACCATGAGAGGGGATGCTCGAACCGCTGCGCCAACCAGAACAAACAGAGGCCCGGTAATTTCGAGATAGGTCCACCGGTCGCCAAAACAGTTCGCAACAGTACACGAACACATGGCAAGGATCAGGCCCAGGCCGAGGCCTCTGTACAGGGGGTCGTTGGCCCGCCTGAAAAGCCGAAAAGACAGCGCCAGAGTCTGTTGGAACAGGATGAAAGCCATGATGAGCCCGATGATGCCTGTTTCCACCAGCACTTTGATAAACCAATCGTGCGTATCGCCCAGGTTGCCAACGTGTTGACCATACTGAAAGGTGGCAAAGCCGTTTCCTAGGATTGGGCTGTGAACGATCGAGTCCCATGACTCCTTCCACAGATCGACGCGCTCCTGGGCGGAGATGTCGAGTTGGCCAGAGGGGTTCTCGGTCATGCTGACGCGTTCGCGCACTGCTGTGGGCACGATTAGCTGCCAGGTCAGCAAGAATACACCGAAAATTACCAGGAGTTTACGGTCTTTCAGAATACCGAGAACGAGGATGCTCACGAGAACAGCGAGATACCCGCCGCGGGAGAATGTGTACATAATTGCCAGCAGTGTGATAGCTACTATCCCGTAGGCAAGCAGCTTATATTTCTTTGCCCTGATGAACTGCAGGACGCCCCAGATAAACATCGCGAACTGGGCCAGAAATGCGGCTGTTTGGTTTGCGCCATAGTCCAGCGGACCAACATCGCGCTTGTTCTCGTCGAAATTACTCCAGGTCCTCGACATGCTCTCCAGGAGGCAGCTTCTGTCGATAAATAAAAGGGTGATTGCAGTAATGACAATAACCGTCCTGATGGCTTTCCGGTCTTCGATAACTAGAGAAGCCGCTACGAAAACCAGCGGAATAAGCATATAGTCTTTCCAGGTTACGAAGTTCGCGTCGGAAAGCCAGAGCGGGGCCGGAGCATTTCCAAGCGCGGTGCCCATCCACATAGATAAATATAGGTAGACTCCTATGACGAGCCAGATGATGTACAGCTTTGATTTGGGAAGGCGCTTTCCGTGGAGGAGGGCTCCGATGATCACGGCAAGGACAAGAAAGAGCAGCACGTGCGCGCCCAGGGGATATTCGATGAAGTGATCCCGCATCGATCGATATGGAAGAAATGGGATCAAATAGCATAGACCCCAAAGAGGCCGCTTGGCCAACGAGACGAGACACATCACCCAGAAGCCAAAGTAGGCAACCAGCGGAATGTAGTGTCCGAGTCCTAGTCCTAGCCCCAAGCTGCAACCTCCATGACGTCCATAGGAGTATGAAGAACAGGCCCTCCGCTGATTGCGTCAACGCTGGATCGGTGAACCAGGAGGTCAGTCCTGAGACCGCGCTCAATTCTGCAGACTGCTGCGCATCAAAAAAGACCTAAACTCATCCCGCGGTGCGCCTTTCGGCGCCATTCAAGACGATCCCACTTCCGTTCGACCCATCTCGTATGATGGTTCCGATATCGAATGCCGTCATTCAGAATTGGGCCGGAACGATGCCACCATCACTCTATCACGCAAGAGATCGGTAGGGTCCTTAGCTAAGGTGGTACCTGGAAGCCTAAAGCGTAAAATGTTTTTATCGCAGTCCAGAATCGGTGTCAAGGAGCCTCGTTTGCAGTTGCGTCTACGGCACATTGCGCGGAGCGTTCTGTCCAATTGGTTCGCGACCGCGGCCACTCTGGCAGTCGGATTCTTCCTGGCTCCTTTTGTCGTCCACCGGCTAGGAAATATTGCTTACGGCGTCTGGATCCTGACGATCTCCTCCGTGGGTTATCTGAACCTCCTCAATTTAGGCATGGGCAGTTCCGTGCTAAGGTTTGTATCCAAAGGGCACACCACTCAGGATCACGAGGGCGCTTCGGAAGCGCTTTCGGCGGCACTTTGGGTTCGGATACAGATCAGTGCATTGGTGCTGGTGCTGAGCGGAGGCCTCGCGGCGGTGTTTCCTCTGATCTTCAGAGTCCCTCCGGCATTGGCCCTCGATGCTCGCGAGGCCATACTTGTGATCGGCGTCTCCACCGCGGTGAACTTGTCCGTCGGTGTTCTTGGCTCGGTGCTGTCCGCACTGAACCGGTACGACTTGCTGAGCTATGTGACGCTGACTCAACTCTGTATTCGCGTGATTGGAACTGTCGCCGTATTGCTTGCTCACCGTGGAATTGTTGCCATCGCCCTCTGCGAGCTTCTCGCGGCCGTGGTCGGAAACGGGCTGTTGACGTACATTTCACGGAGAATATATCCGGAACTGAGAATTCGGTTGACCAAGCCGAGAAGGGACGTCCTTCGCAAGATCTGGTCCTATAGCGCCTATGCTTTCCTCATTTCGATTGCTGTCCAGTTGGTTTATCAGTCAGACAACCTAGTCGTTGGTGCGTTTGTTTCGGCTTCCGCGGTGACATTCTACTCGATCGGAAACTCTTTGTGCCGTTACACACAACAAATCATCGGCGCGATGACCGCGACATTTACTCCCGCGGCAAGCACCTATGAAGCGGCTGGCGATACGGCCAGCTTGCGAGCACTTTACTATAACGGCACCAGGGCAACCATGGCGATCTCCCTCCCAATCGTGATTACCCTGATCATTCGCGGTGGCAGCTTTATCGGCGTATGGATGGGGCCTCAGTATGCGCGCACATCGGGAACTGTCTTGGCGATCTTGGCGACCTCGCTCTTGTTTTCTCTACAGAACAGCGCTTCGGTAGCCATCGCATTTGGAGTTGAAAAACATAAGACCCCTGCCAAGTGGGCAATTGGCGAGGGCACCGCGAACCTGGTGCTCAGCATTGTTTTGGCAATCAAGCTCGGGATCTATGGAGTGGCAATCGGAACGCTCATTCCAAGTCTGGCCTCGAATTTCCTCTTTTGGCCGTTTTATGTCTCCCGGATCCTGGACGTTTCTTGGGTTCAGGTCTTCCGGAATGTCTGGGGACCAGTCTATCTCTGTGCGGTTCCGTTTGCCGCTGCTTCGTATGCCGTTGACGTTCTCTTCCCGGCGCGCAACATGCTGATGTTTGTCCTGCAGACGACCGCGCTGGTTCCCGTCTTTGGTATTGCAATTGGCCTGATGTTCCGAGATAATGTAAAGCGTCAGATTCTTCCCAGAGTCAGGTCGTTCTTTAATGAGGATGCTCCTCTGGCCAAGAAATGAATCCCTGTACAGGGGGAGCGAAGAGCCTTAGGCCGCTAAAACGGCTCCAGAATACTCGGTCGACTCATGGCTATGAACAAACCTGCGGCGCGCGTCATCGCCTTCTACCTTCCCCAGTTCCATCCGATTCCAGAGAACGATGAATGGTGGGGCCGCGGCTTCACGGAGTGGACGAACGTCGCCAAGGCGAAGCCCCTGTTTCCAGGCCACCGGCAGCCCAAGTTGCCCGCCGATTTGGGTTTTTACGATCTGCGAGTACCTGAGGTTCGCGAAGAGCAGGCGCAACTGGCTCGCAATGCCGGGGTAGAGGCTTTCTGCTATTGGCATTACTGGTTCGGGAACGGCCGCCGCATCCTCGATCGTCCGTTCGAGGAAGTTCGCGACAGCGGCAAGCCCGATTTTCCTTTCTGCCTTGCATGGGCTAATCAGTCCTGGAGTGGCATCTGGCACGGCAATCCCAGCACGACGCTCATCAAACAGGAATATCCCGGCCGTGCAGACGAAGAAGCGCATTTCCGGTGGGCTCAGAAAGCATTTGAGGATCCCCGCTACTTGACGGTCGATGGAAGCCCAATGTTCGCCATCTTCCAGCCTCACAACCTTCCCTCGACGGAAGGATTTATATCGCACTGGCGGGAGCTTGGCGCGAAAGCCGGCTACCCAGGCATCTATTTCGTCGCGATTTCGAACAAGTACGCGGCCGGCGTCGACCTGTACCGAGATCCGATCCTCGCCCCGTTTGACGCCGTAACTCCGCTTGTGCCGCAGGATTACCTTGATACAGCCGGGGAAGATACTAAGCGGTTCGATCTCACCCGCCGTATGAAGGAGCTTAACTTTGGCTGGCGGCTCAACAAACTCAAGGGTCGGCGGTGGCAACGGCCAACCCGCATCCAGTACGCCGCTGTCGTCGCGCGTGCTCTCCAGGACATGCCGCCCGGCGAGCGCTACCTTCCCAGCGTACTGCCTGGCTGGGACAATACCCCGCGCTCCGCCCATCGGGGCGTTGTCTACGAGGGGGAAACGCCGGAATTGTTCAAGATATACCTGCAAAAGGCCGTAGAAAGGGTGGCCTGTTACCCCGAACAGCGGCGTATCGTTTTCCTGAAGGCATGGAACGAGTGGGCCGAGGGCAACTACGTGGAGCCGGATTCCCTCAGCGGCCATGACTATCTCGAGGCTATCTATTCTGTCCTGTTTCCAAACGGGAAATAGCGCGGTCAACGATACTCGACTGCGCCGAGGGCTTTGCAAAACTCGGTGCGTGCTTCATGGCGGTTAATAACTTATAGGGGTTTTATCACAACCGCATTCGCATCACTGATGTTTCAGGAGAGATATGCTGCGTGTTGGCGTAATGATGGATTCATACACTTCCAAAGCCTGGGTAGCAAAGGTTATGGAAGATATGCAATCAAGCGGGTTTGCGCGGGTAGAGTTAGTCATCCTGGTTACGCTTGCAACGCAGCAAAGGTCGTCAGTTATTACCAGGCTTTGCGATTCCTGGAAAGGCAAGCTTTTTCGTCTTTACGAGCGGTGGGACTATCAGCGGAACAAAGCAGGTCCAGACGCGATGGCGCCAGTGGATGTGTCTGCTCTGCTCAAAGGGGTGTCTGCGATCTCGGTCCATGTCGACCTTACTGGCGCCATCTCTGAGGATGAGTTGTCCGAAATATGCAAGCAAGGCCTTGATGTGATCTTCAACTTCAGTGTCCGCGACCTTCAAGGTGGCATCTTCAGAGCAGCCCATCATGGGGTCTGGTCGTTTCACCATGGAGACAACATGGAGTACCGTGGCGGTCCGCCACTGTTTTGGGAGATGTTCGAACGGAACCCTGTCTCTGGTTCGATTTTGCAGATACACACCGAGCCGCGTGATTGCGGTCGAGTGATCTACCGCAGCTATGCATCCACTGACCAGACTTCACTCTATCGCAACCGCAATCCCGTCTACTGGAAGACCGCCGAATTTGCCTTGCGCCGATTGCGCGATCTCCATCTGCATGGGATCGAGTATATTCATTCTCTTCCCACTTATTGCGAACAGGAAACCTTTCCTCGGGTCACCCATAGCACGCCGAACAGTCTCCAGATGACCCTCTTCCTGATGCGCCATTTATTTCACTCTGTGCAATCCCGGGCCGCGTCCCAGTGGCCCGGTTTTCGCACAAAGTGGTACATTGCAATCCGCCGGAGGACTACGCAGCACGGCTTTGACAATTCGTTTGGCTACGGTCTCATGCTTTCCCCAAGGAACCGTTTCTATGCAGACCCTTTCCTGGCCGAAAAGAACGGTCAGACCTATCTCTTCTTTGAAGATTACCGCTATGCCGAAGGCCGCGCCTTCATCTCGTGTTGCGAACTGGGGCCGGACGGTACACCCGGCTTGCCCTTCGAGGCGTTGCGCCGCCCCTATCACCTTTCCTATCCCTTCGTCTTTGAGCACGAAGGGGAGATGTACATGATTCCAGAAACCAGGCAGGAGAGAACTGTCGAGCTTTACCGTGCAACCAGCTTTCCGGCCGCGTGGACTGCTGAAACCGTGCTCATTCGCGACATCGATGCAGTGGACGCAACCATACAGAAAATCGACGGAAAGTTTTGGATGTTTGCCGGCGTGTCCAACGGAAAGTACTCCAATTGCGACGAACTCAACCTATTCTTCACCGATGTGCTCACAGGCCCCTGGACGCCGCACCCATGCAACCCTGTGCTTTCAGACGTCCGGCGGGCACGTCCAGCCGGTGCGTTGTTTTATGATCGTGGGCGCTTGATCCGGCCCTCTCAGGACTGCGGCAAGGCCTACGGCTATGCACTCGTCTTCTCGGAGGTGGTCACTCTCAGTGAAACGCAGTACGAGGAACGACTTGTTAGCAGGCTTGACCCGGACTCGGCGCAGGGCATTTTGGCCATTCACACCTACAACCGGACAGAACAGTTTGAAGTGATCGACAAAACACTTCGCGAACAAGTTCCTGGCTGGCAGGACGGTTAGCAGAAGGACTCGGGCATGGATTTTTCGCCGGTCGTGGAAGCACAATAGAACGCAGAACATACTTTTACGGGCAGGGACTGGGAGAGAGCCGCCATGGGAACCTTAAAGTCGACGTTGCAGTTCCAGATAGCGCGGAGCTTATACGCGTTTGTAGATTTCGTTCGGGAGCCTTTTCGTTGGCTTCACGATCGTATGATCGAGAGCAAGTTTGGCGTCTCGGGAATCCAAATCGGTCCGGGAGCGACGTTGCGGGGCGTCTCCGCCATAAAAATAAAGGCAGGCTTTTCCGCAGGTGCGGGACTCTGGCTGGAAGCAGTTCTTCGCTATAGAGACCAAACCTTCGCGCCACGAATCCTTATAGGGCGCAACGTCTCGATCTCTACTTGGGGGCACATTGCCGCCACACACTACGTCGAGATCGGCGATGAAGTCCTGATTGGAAGCAGGGTGATCATTATTGACCATAATCACGGTCAGTACAGCGGGCCTCATAGCCCTCCAGATGTTCCGCCGCTTCTCCGCGCCCTGGACTGTGACAAGGAGGTCATAATCGGACGCAATGTCTGGCTAGGGGACGGAGTGGTAGTTGCTCCTGGGGCCAGAATCGGAGAAGGATCGGTTATCGGAGCGAATTCGGTGGTGACAGGGAAGATCCCGCCATTCACCCTAGCAGCAGGCATACCAGCTAGGCCACTAAAGCGATATGACTTCGCAACCAAACAGTGGACTGCTATCGGATGATGCAGCGATTCTCGGAAAACTGAACATATTAAATTAAAAATACGCGTTGGTGCCCATTGAAGGGCGAGCGCAGGATGGATGTAGCCATTACCGAGAGATAACGGGGCTCCAAGGCGCGTCTATTGCTGCCGGCGCCAATAAATGGAGTAGCTGTCGATTGCGATCATCGGATCTGTAATGCTTTGCGCGGCGCGGTAGTCGTGGATGGCGGTACGGCATTCTCTGAAGTTATAGTCGTCGACTATCACAAAACCGCCGATTGATAGCTTAGGATAAAGAGAGCCGATCGCATCGATTGTTGATTCATACATGTCACCGTCCAGCCGAAGAATCGCGAGCGCTTCAATTGGTGCCGTCGGCAAGGTATCGGAAAACCATCCCTTCAGAAACTTGACTCGGTCATCTAACAGGCCATATCGGGCGAAGTTCGACTGCACCTGTTCGAGCGAAACGCTTATGTGGTCGTTGTACTTCCAGAACTCATTGCCGGAGTCGGCGGGGTATTTCTCGGCGTTGGGTTTCGGCAGGCCTTGGAACGAATCGGCGACCCAGACGCACCGCGACTGGTCCCCGTACGCCAAGAGCGCTCCTCGCATCAGGATGCATGCCCCTCCGCGCCAAACGCCCGTCTCTATCAGGTCCCCGGGGACTTCATCTTCGATCACGATACGAACGCATTCGCGAAGATTGCGGAGCCGCTTGAGGCCGATCATCGTCTCTGCGTCGGGAGGGGAGTCCTCGCCGGAGAGACGCTTGTTCGGGTCCATCTTGTAATGGCGAACCAGATCGAGATTCTTCTTGCGCAAGGTTCCCCGAATCGCCTGATACAGCCATCGATAAATGGGCTTCGTCGGCTTGCCGAGAGGACAATAGTACTCGGGAATCACTGTTCTACTCAGGACACCCGCAAGAAGATCCAAATACGCCTCGGACTGCACCGAAGACCTGCCTTCCGAAGTTGAAGTCAACAACATTATGATCCCCCCAGATTGGATACTGCGAAGCTGTGCCACCTCAGCTGGTTGAGCCTCCGCATGAGCGGCGTAGGGCGCCTCGACCGCGAGATCATCCACGTAAAACCATTCTACGGGAGACGGCAGGGACACTACACGCAGAGCGGCTTTTCCAATTTCGATGGAGAAAGCCTGATCCTCAAGGATCGGCACCGATTCATCGAATCCTCCAATCTTTTCCAGCCGCTGCGCCGGATCGTATACTCCGCACAGAGGGCCCCATGTCGATCTCCGTCGTCATTCCCGCCTACAACGCGTCCCGCTTCGTCTCAGAGACGCTGCGATGCGTTTTGCGGCAGACCCTGCCTGCGGACGAGATCCTATTGATTGATGACGGCTCTACCGATGACACGGCCGCAATCGCCGAAAGTTTCGGCCCTCCCGTGCGCGTCATCCGCCGTGCCAACGCGAGGCAGGCAGCCAGCCGCAACTTCGGCGTTCAGGAGGCCACCAGCGAGTGGATCGCTTTCGTCGACGCAGACGACCTATGGGAGGTCAACAAGCTCGCCCGCCAGATGGAAGAGCTCGCGCGCAATCCTCTTGCCGATCTCTGCTACACCGCCCGCGTCGAATTCGTCGAGCAGGACGGGAGCGTCGAACTCGGCAGCGTTCTTCCCGCACCTCGGCCGGAAGATATCCGCCAGGCTCTCTTTCGTAACACGACCTTCATGCCCAGCTCCGTCATCATCCGCCGCTCCACCTTCCTCGCCGCTGGCGGTTTCGATACCCAATTCAAGATTATCGAAGACTGGGACCTGTGGCTGCGTTTGCTACACGCCGGCATTGTCTTCGCTGCCTGCCCGGAGCCGCTGCTCCTTTACCGCATCCATCCCCATAGCGCCTCAAGCAACGCCATCCCGGCGCTCGTGGAAACCAAACAGATCTACCGGCGTCGCGTCCTTCCTCATCTTCCGAAGTCTACCCGCTGGCTCTCGCACATGAAGTCCCAGAGTGGGCAGGAGGCCGCCGCGGCTTATGTGCTGCGCAGGGTCGGCGATCCTCGTTACCTTTCCATGATGGCCACCTCAATCCTGCGTTATCCCCTTAACAAGCCCCACCGCTACAAGGTCTTCGCGCACATGCTTTACACCCGCCTCAAACAGGCCGTCGGATGAGTCCGGCGACCCGCATCTGTGCCGTTCCAGGATCTCTGGACTTGAAATAGAGGTGTCATCCAGAGCGGAGTGATCCCCTAATGGACATGTTTCTGTCCGTGGGATCGATTGAAGTCAGCTCCGCTTCGGAAAGAGCCGCCGATAGATCGGGTACAGCAGAGCTCTCAGCAGAAAGGAACAGGTGTCGGCTGTTAGTCGCCAGTCGCGGAGATCGAAATCAAAGAATTTCGGAGACTTGTAAGACTTGACAATGCCACCCCAGGTGGTCAGTCCGGCGTCGAGGTAACTGCGGAAACATTCGACGTCGCGCTCCAGCACAATGTGGTGAAAATGCCGTCCGTTCCATCCCACGGGATCGACCGGCTCACCGATCAGATCCAGGTAGTGTAGCCATCCCAGATCGACGCCGGCGTATGGCGCGGCGTCAGCGGTAACGCTATACCGGGGGTTGGCTTCGATCAACTTGATTCGCCCGTCCCGGCTGTCCCGCTTTAGTTCCAGTTCGCAGAGACCCTCATATCCGATCGATTGGAAGAAGCTATCGCAAAGCGCATCGGTTTCCGGGTCGCTGATCGGTTCCACGACGCTTGCGGATCCGAAATAGATTGGAGTCGTCCTCAGTTCACGAACTAAACAGGATCCAAGACGTCTTCCGCCCCGTCCGTAGCACGACAGGTAGACCAGCTTGGCGTCGTCCGGTCCCTCGATGATTTCCTGCACCACCACAGCCGGCGTGACGCTTTCCGCCAAACGGTACTTCGCTTCCAACTCATCCAGGGAAGATGCCAGAGCGATTTTCTGGTTCAAGAGCGGGTGCCCTTCCGGATACCGCTGCCATTCCCGAAAATGCACAGGCTTCATGAGACACGGGAATTGCGCCTCGCTGGCGAACTGGCGCACCTCCTCGATGGACTCGACGAACCTTGTTTTTGGAACTGGCAAACCATTCAGGTCCGCGATCTCGTATTGACGCTTCTTCGTAGCCAGAAGTGCCTGCGTTGCCACTGATGCCGGCAGGAAAATATAGTGTGGTACTAGAGCGGCTGCATGGTTAGCAATCGCCGTTACGTATAAGTCTGAACTGGGGATCAATACTGGCTTGCGCCCAATGTTTTTCGCCAGCTCAATCATGAACTGTTCCCACTCCGCCGGCTGAGTGTCTGGATTGGGGCAAAGATAAGCCTTCCCATAGACGGTTTTGAATCCCTGTTTGTTGCCATCGCAGTCAATGCAGTAGGTAACGACTTTGCGGCGGACAAGGTTTCTCATCAGGACTACGCCCGTTTGAAAGGCTCCGGCCACAACCACGGGTGGCCGGTCGATACGCGAGAGCTTTGTCATAACGATAACTTCCGCCTCTCATTATGGCCTTCGCGGCTTCGCCCTTGAGCTATCAGCAGCTTGCCAGCAAACGTGATGGGCCGCGCGATGTCATTTATTCTAGCAGCGACCGTCGCGGCATTTTAAAAGGTAAGTATCTTTCGGCAGAGCTGGAGGCTTTACCGTTGGAGTGTCCATATCAGAGGAGGCGGGGCGGTGCGTGTGCTCCTGGACTATTCGTGAGCGCCAATCGCCGGAGGATTCTGGCGAGGCGCCGCGTCGTCATCGCCCGTTAAGCCGCCAAATGGAATTCCCGCCTCGATCGCGGGCCTTCCTTTCTGCAAGTGGTAATTCGTGGCTGAAACGAACCGCAGATTCGTAATGATCCCAAAACTGGTTGCCGGCGCCGTGCTCCCAGGAGTGTGCTCGCTGTACCAGAGATTGTTGGAATTGCTGGAATCTGAACCTGCTTTTGAGAAGTTTCATCGGCGGCGAAAAGGTTGGCGTCCGCATGCAGCAGGTGTCAAGCGAGTGAGAGCCGATGGCAGCGTGCGGGCGCGCAATTCCTATGAGAAATGCCCCAAGTTCAGCAAAGGTTTCCGCCGTGGCTCAATCTGGCAGCCCCGGTTCTCGCAGGCCCTTACTCCACGATGAGCGTGACATTCGCTGTTTGCGACACGGACGCTGAAGTCGTGGTTACCGTGATGGTGTAAGTTTGCGAACTCTGACTGGAGAACTGGCCAGCAGGGGCGGTGCACCCAGCAAGCCCCATTAACGACGCAGCTCCAACCAGCAAGAGCACCATGCCAGAAAGTTGCAGCATTCGTTTGCCGGAGCGCCTGATGCGGGCGCCGAAGGGCAGCAGTAAGATACAGAACGCCAATGCAGACAGGCCGGCG
>Ga0224555_1003192_pt1 | contig 17334 bp, 23 predicted proteins | sample 714S23034metaG_FD_180687 | JGI IMG/M metagenome (GOLD analysis project Ga0224555, IMG submission 180687) | Peat soil microbial communities from Stordalen Mire, Sweden - 717 S2 30-34 | ecosystem: Environmental > Terrestrial > Soil > Wetlands > Peat | place: Sweden: Norrbotten County, Stordalen...
AACCACAAGATGCCTTAGCAGACGTTCGAGCGGCAATGGACAATTGGTCGAGCTTCGCGGCAGATGCCGGAATACCATCGTCTTTGAGGGACAGGGTGGCGAAAGATCATCTTCTGATCTAAGGCCGGTTGGGGTCGTTCTCAGGTCCATCAACAAAGCGGGAAAGATTTGGGGGAATGCCGCCGTCTCAACCTTCCTTTCGTGGACACCGCCGGCAACCTGTTTATCCGCACCTGCACAACTCTCCTCTACATTACTGGGCGGCCACGGCCAAATCACATCGGACGCAGGGTCTATCAGGCGGTCATACCGGCGGGTATGAAGATCCTCTTTGCTCTGCTATGTAAGCCCGAACTCGCTGGCATGACATACCGCCCGATCGCCGCTGCCGCACAAGTCGCTTTGGGAGCCGTAGGGCCGGTCCTCCAAGACCTGGAGACGCGCGGCTTCCTGCGCCGCCAAGCCTTCCATCTGACGGCCTGAGACCATGCCCGCTTCATCCACAACCAGCACTCTGCCGTGCAACGCGGCCTGCGACTTTGGGTCAGGCATCGATCTCCTTGCCGAGCAGTTCGATCGCGAGGTTTCGTTCTCGCGTTCTCCCGCCGCGAACCGCATCGCAGAGTGCGAGCACGCTGTAGAATTTGGGATCTCGCAGCGCTGCCTTGGGCGCTCCCTTGTACAGTGGCGCAAACGCGATGCCCCGTACTTTTCCTTCGACATACGGCCAGACTTCAGGAGGATCGCCATCATCCAGAAAACGTGACTTCAAAGGCTCCGCGGACGCACCCGTCGGGACGCCGCGCGCCAGAGATCCCTTTGCTGGTGGAAAGACATACTTGAATCCATGAGACAGGAACTCCATCAGCGCAGACCGATTGACTCTCTTTTCTCCATTGGCGATGTGAAGCAGTCCTGACTCCACACTACGCTTCAGAGACTTCGACACCTCTGACGGAGAGATGAAGAGGCTTTCCGCCAAATCTTTGGAGGGCACTTGTGGCGCATTCTGGATAGCGAGTTTTAGGAGAAGCGCAACGTCCTGGCCTTGCATGGGCTAATTGTAGGCGATAATTTCCAATTTGGAAACTGGAAATTTGTCCCAGAGGTGCGACGATCGACACCCGCTTCCATAAACTGCGATGGCGCAGCTAGTGGTGAGTCTACTGTCGATCTTCACTGTGTATCCCGCAAATGCTGTATTACGGTCAAGAGTTCGTCACGCTGCCTTGCCCACCTCGAGTTCGGCACGCCGTCGCGTGGCACGCTGGGTGCCGAGCAGAGACTTGAGCCAGGGCTCATCAACCCGTCTGAAGCTGTATTCGTACATATTGTTCTTCACAAACTCACGGACGGACGCTTCGGTAATTCGCTCCTTGTCCAGATCCATATGGAGCGCCCGAGTGGTCAGCCACATCTGGATGCTCCGGTTTGGGACTCCAAGCAGCAGTTGAAGCTGCCGGATTGTGTACCCGTCCGTGAGTTGGGCTGTGAGATTCATCTGGGAAAGCTGGTTCTTGATGGCGTATGGACTGCGGCCCAGTCGTTTGGCTATTGTGTTGACGCCCAACAGTCCAGCCAGTTTGCGAAGCCCTTCTTTCTCTTCGTGAGTCCACGGCTTGAATGGGCGAACGATGTTCAAACCGAGCCTCCGTGCCCGGTTCATAACGGCCGTGCGAGGAAGTCTAAACGTTGAGCAGAACTTGGTTAGTTCTGCGGACAGTACCAGTTTCTTGCGACCCGTTCTCCGGTAGACTTGACGGAGTTGATCATCCATATTCGCGGTCCATTGGTATTTCGCTGGGGGTCGGACGATCTTCATCCGGCACTCAGGGCATAGGCCGAGGATAAGCTTTGATGGGTAACACTCGCAGGCTGCACATGCAACCTGGTTAGGGGTTGGCATGTGCAGCCTCCTTGTAAATTATTTTGAGAGTTTTGAAAGCTTAGGGAAATGTTAGCTCGTCGACCATGGACTCACACCGAAACTGCGGCATCTATCTATCCACCACGGCGAGAGGGCAGCACGCCAAGCGCGGCGGTACTCTCTCACCGGGATACCCCGTTCCTGCAATTGGTGTAGCGGGTTGGGGAACGCCTGGAGTTGCTCAAACTGCACGAGCGACGGATCGAAGACTTTTCCGCCGATAATCATCCACGTGTGCTCATGCTTCCATCCGCGATTACCAAACCTGACCCACCCTTCAATTACGAAGTCTCGCCCATCCTTCATATATGGAAGACAAGCGATTACCGTAGGCACGCAGGAGCCGCGGCGGTGGAGCTTCACTGCGTCGGGTATGACTGGAAACATTTGATTCCTCAAAGGAAGAGTGAGAGTGTATAACTCCCCCTCGGCCAGGTGTTGGATTAGCAGACGTGGTTGGTTTGTGCCGACATAACTTGCATATTGAGGTTCAGCATTTTCTTCGCACACGCATGGCAAAAAACGACATGGCGATTCCGTTCCAGAATATAACTACGAATATCCGTGGCACAAGAAATAAGCTCTTCCCGGCTAAGACATTCCAATTCGCGCGCCTCCAGCGGAACACCGAGGGTGGTGAACAGCCTCACAAAGTCAGCCTTCCGGACGGCTACCATATCGGGGAGGCTAATCTGGCGGCGATAGGGGACCCAAATCTTAGTCTCCCTGAGCACCATTGATGCTGGATGGTCGACGCTATTGAGTGCAATGTAGCGAAGGTTTGCTGCTCGGTCGCCCACGACAAAGTCTGTGTCGCAAAACGAGATGGCAGTCAGAGTGGCAACCTTGCCGATCGCTGCGCTGTCTGCTTGGTTTAGGGCCTTGGGTACGGGCGGGATGATCCAGAGGGCTGCGCCGCCGACTCCCAACTCGGCAAGCGTAGACGGAACCGGAGGAAGGGAAGCGGATGTCGCAGGCTTCATGCAGCTCAGTAACGAATCCGCGAAGTAGCCGAGAGGATCACAGAGCGTACCAAAATCATCTGTGACTGAACCATCTTCGGTGACCAGGAGTTCAAATATCTCCGGTCCGACATGCAATCTCTCCATCGCACTCCGGAGCGAGTCGATTCTGTACTGCCCAACTGCGTCGGCCAACGTGTCTGGCACCTGATACATGCCGAAGTGCTCGACAAATGGTATTGTTGCGTCGTATTGAATCATTGTGTGGCCAGCTCTTCTTCTTGAGGGGTAAGGGGTATAGATATTACTGAAAACCCCTCCCGTCCAACGATCAACGGCAATTCTTGTGCCATGGTTTACCGGGGTCGCCGATTATCACTGATTGAAGTGATCTTCCACGCTGCCGTACTGGTGGCGGCTACAGACGGAGGGATCAAGGTTGGGCGATCATTGATGGACGTCACCGTACCGCGTTTCTCGTCAACCTGCGCTACAGCTTCGACCATGGGCGGCTCAGTGATCACCGCCGGATCGCTCGGGGGCGCTACAGAGGCGTCCTCAGTCGCTGCCAGCGGCTCATCGACTTGCTTCCTGGGTTGCTGCGCCATTCCCTTCTTCGGCGGCAAGTCGGGTTGCGTGCCTTCCCGTGGCACCCACATCCACGTTTGAACGCTGTTTGATTTGACCACCTCATTCACTGCTACCGTTGAGGCCCACCTACCAACGAGGTCGTCAACGTCGATGTACATGGCGAGTGGAGCATTGTCGCAATCGGTCAAGACTGCCGTTGCTATGGGCTTATCGGGAGGGAGATTGTAGCGAAGCTGTTTCTGAAAGCTGCGCTTCTCTGTAACAAGCGCCCCAATGAGCTGCTGCTCGATGATATTATCCACTGGCAACCATTCAGGAGTAGTCAACATCACGCACATCTCTTCGACCGTGGGAATGCCCTTGTCGTCTATGACAAAGGTAGCGATGACGATCAAATGAGAGTTGGGTATGTATTCCCAAAGGTTTTTGGTGCTCTGGAAGACCTTCTCGAAGTTTTTGTTGAGGCCGGCGCCCATCACAAGAGGAAAATCGGGGAGGTGTTTAATTTTAAGAGCGAATCCAAACGTCGCAGGGGAGATACGGTCCAGTTCTCCCACCAGCAGCATCAACTTCTTGCCGCTCCTGCCAGTCCCCATAATCGGGGACAGTGAGCGAATGCGTCGACTGGCAATGTCATTGCGCTTTGCTTCATCGAACACTTCAGGGATGTAAAGAATATCTTTTAGGGACGCACTCTTTGTTTCCTTCGATTCAATTGCTTCTACGAGCGCACTACGCACGGCGAACCATGAGCGTTTTCCCTGCATCTCCGGTTGCCAGTGAGAGAGTTTAGATTCGTCCCAAAGGTAGTGAAGGAGGCCGCGCAGGGTTAGGCGGGTGCCCGAAGTCTTCGCGGTCGTCTTCGAGGTCGACTCATTCTCTATTTCAGCCGGATTGTTGTGTCGCAGAGAAAAAGCCAGCTTGAGATTGACCGTTCCTTCGTCATCGTGCTCGATGGCTTGTCCATCAACCTCGCCACGGCCGGACAACCCCGGAGGCGCTTCGTAGGACTCGCAGCCAGGACCATGGCTGTCACCGCTGTCCGGCATCCGTTTGATCACGTAGGTTGTTTCGAGGTGGGCGATATACATCGGTAGGCCTGGATCCGCGCATAGGCATATTGGGCGTACGCGGCTCTTATACGCTGCCTCTAAAGCTGCTTGGAAATTCAAGCCGTTGGAGACATATTCTGTACCACTGATGCTGTACCGGGTCATTTGACCCCCACTAATATCGCATGCCAATGCAGAGTGTGGACGGCAAGGATGACAACCGCTACCCAGAATAGGAGGAGTGGCCCGGCGAGTAGGGCGAGACTCCAGAAAACGGTGTATTTTCTTCCGCTGAGATACATCTCTTCAGATATGGTGGCGGGGGCGGCGGTACCGGTGTATGACGCTGTCAAAATTTCCTCCAAGTGGAACGCTTTGTCTGCACCCTGGTTGAATAAAGCGAACGGGCTACTGCTTGTCTGCTACAGCGGGTTTCGGGTCGCCGTCAGTGGGCGCAGGGGCCGATTGAACCACTGAAATCAAACGAGTGATTACGTCTCCTGGCGCAGGCTCGAAATAGGTGAGCTTGAGATATATCGGCGCCACTTCGAGGGGCATCTTGTCTGGTGCACTGAGGATGGGTTCAAACGAGGAGTGCATGACGTCCACCTGGTCGGTCCAAGGATCGAAGCGGAGGAAACTGTCAAGAGGCATCGCCGCTTGCTGCTTTACATCCTTCACGTCCAACTTGGGGGCCTTCGCAATGAGCGGAGCCATCCAAAAGGTAGGATTCACGTCGCTCTTCACTAAAGCGTCACCGAGCATTGGCGCATTGAGGGATAGCAACGCTTTGGACTGCTGCTGTAGTTGCTTGAGATAGAGGCCAAAATACTGCTGGCCGTCGACGAGTTCCTTTGCCTCCAGAAGCTGCACAGCCTTCTTGGCGGCTGCGGCGTTGTCCGCATCCGAATGGTGCATTGAGATGCGATTGAAAACCGTGATCGTCGGAAAGATGAGCGTGTCGTTGAACGCGAACTTGGTGTCCAGACGGTGGCCGAGAATGATATGTGCCAACTGAAAAGCAAGGAGCGCATTGAGATTGCCGGCTTGCTGTAAACCATCCTGAGTGACGACTGCAGTGGAGTCAATCAAGCTCTTGGAGAGAAGAATAGTATTCCCGATAGCCGATAATTCAAGGGGTTCGGTGAGCATCGTCCGGCAGTGGATCGGGCGCGAAAGCGTGACGTTGTTGTAGACGAGGATGTTGCTTGCGAGCGCTTCGAGGGTCTTGTCGAAGTCGCTGGGCGCATCAATGATTCCAGTCTGAAATAGGCGTTCAACGGCGTTATCCTCGGCCTGCTGCACCCATTCGCGCTGCGCTCCGAGAGGATTGAGGTCTGGGGTGTCGGCAACGTCAGTGGCTCCGACAACCGAAAGTGACGTTTCGCTCGAGTCTGCGTCTGGCGGCAGCACCTTCAACTGGTAGCCCCAAATGTGGCTAACCGCCTTGAACCTGAGTGTATGCGTTTCGCTGTTGGGATCACTCTCTTCAACATAGAAGGATGTAGGCAACCATAGATCCGGCTGCACGTTGGCGCGCCATGAATCGAAATGGTAATATTCCCGACGCTCTTGCACGGAGCCGGTAAAGTTGCCGTTGAACCGGACGATATTTGCACCGCGCGTCTCCACCCAAATCCGGCCAACAAAGTGGCCTTTGCCGCCCTTGCCTGCGGCGGGTATTACGTCGAAGACGGACGTTGCGACACTGCCGAGAAATTGGTTCTTCACAAAACTGAATACGTAGTGGCTGCGGTCGAAGGCAGTTGAATCTACCAACACCATTTGCACAAAACCGCTGCCCTGGTACGTCATCTGGACGTCGCCACGGAGAGCTGCAAAGTACGACAACGGATTCTTTAGTGCTGAAATATCGCTACGCTTTCCCTTGTTGTGCGCGGTCGCCGGGTTGATCTGGTACTCCTGATCGGCAATGACCTTGCTGAACTGAACGCGATCGAGGAAGTAGTGGTCTGACGCCGGATACTGGGTAACAACCGGGTCGGGGCGCATGTTTTGGACATAGGTTTCGACGAGTGGTTCGCGGTCTTTGACCGTCGCAATGACAGCGTGCTCTCGCACGATGGCCCGATCAATTAGGGCGCTTTGACTGGGCGTGAGCTTGCGCACGGTGATTGGATCATCCTGCTGTTTCTTTGCTCCGAAATGCGGGAAACCCAATGCTGCGGACACTGAAAGGGATGTTGCGCCGAAGAAGGCCAAGGCGAGACTTGCAGCGGCGTACTTTCGAGAAATCATTGTTTGCGACTCCTGTGATGCACTATGGGCAATCATGGCGCTGAGAGCCGAGTCTAAACACGGGCCGACTCAAACCATATCTCCACGCCGTCACCTACACTATACCACTACCACTATCTGACTCCAGAAAACTCCGTAGGGGGTGTTGTTAACAGTTGATTCCCATAACGGTGAGGTTTTCAGGGGGGATGTGATCCGCAACGATAAGCTCATAGTCGGCTGTCGTATCGACGATGCGAGCTCCTGACGGAAGATCGATTATTATGAGAGCAACTGGTTCATCTTCCGGTAGTTCGTCGCCTAACCAGTTCGCGAGGCCGTCAGCAGCGGCCTCGCGCCCTTTAAATAGGTAGACGGCCTCACGCGACTCGCCCAATCGTCGGGATCGGGGGCCGCGTCGTGGAAGCAACCCCTCGCGCATAATCCTGGGAACATTGCAGGTCGGGGTCACGTGGTAGTAGACGGTGCTGGATGCTGGCATTGCTGATCTCCGTGTATGTGCGGCGTCGGATGTAGCACTCATGCAGATGTGCTGCGAGTGGGAGGATGACGAAGAGAAGGACACAGGTAAAGATGCCGGCGTAGTTCAAGCAGCTGCCTCCATGGTCACGGAAATGACACCCTTCCGCTTTCTCGATTTCTTCAGACGGCCTTCGATAAAGGCAGCGAAGATGCTACGCTTCACTCCTTCAAGCGCCTCGCGGCGAAGCTCGTACAATTCATGGCAGACGTTCCAAAGCATTTCTTGGGGGAGCGTTTTTGCCAGAAATTGCCAAGTCTCCGTGCTGCTCGTAGATGAGAGCATCAGCCCATCCATGCCGCCGCCTGACGACTGTAGAATCACGATCGCAGGGCCGCTGTATGGCTTGTGGGCCAAGTAGATGCCGTACCGGTAGCTGTTGCCCGTCCACTTCGCGTTGCCGCCAAGACAGGGACGTCCTTCGCCGAATAATCCCGCACCGATGAACTTCAGGTCGTCCACGCGCACGGTTGCGGCGCCGCCCTGCGGCGTTTGACAGGTGATGCCGGTCGGCGACTCTGCTCCGGCCTCGTTAAGCCAAATATCCGCGGGGTCGGAGCTGCGCCAATACTGGCCAGGGTGCTCTTGTGTTGGGATCATGGTTGAATCTCCTTGCAAACGCAAAAATGCCCGGATTGGCTCCGGGCTGGCCTTGACTACTGTGGAGGGTTAGACCTGATCGAGTGTTTCCCTGTTCTTGCCATGAATCCTAAGTTCTTTACCGTGGATACCAGCGTATTTAATTGCCCTACCCAGAAGGAGGTACTCGTCGTCTTGATAGTCAGCACCAAAGGCGTCCTGATGTTGAATAATGATCTTTGGGACCTCGGGATCGCGGCACGCCTTGACGAATTCCGGGAGCCGGTCTTCGACGGCGGCGACGAGTGCAGCTTTTCTCTCTGCAATAATCCGAGCTTGTTCCGGGGTCAGTGGTGTTGCGGCGGGAGTGGTCATTGATGTGCTCCTTACTTCTGGGTTATATGCGTGAGCCGTGCGATCTCCGCGGCTTGCTCTGTGATTTGGCGCGCGCTGCGTCGCGCTCCTGCCGCATTTTAGCGTGTGTGTATATGGGAGGCAACCGCAGTCCAGCGGAGGACGCTGACTTTGGGTTAGTGCGGATGCTGAGTCGAGGGGCTATTTCAAATTCATAGCGCGCATTCTGATCCAGTGAGCGAAAAAAGGATCGTCGAATCTGAGTTGGATTTTCCCATCGGCAGCATCATCCCGGAGGACGTTCTGGTTCCTCAAGCCTTCGAGTGCGCGATGCACCGTGGACGATGCCGCACCAATCGTTCGGACAACCGGAGCGGATGACAGACCTTTGCCATCCTCGCGTATGACGGCTCGCAGGGTATTCTGCTGAATGGTTGTCAGTTTGGTCCAGGTTCCAGTGTAGATAGGATCGAGTTCCATAACCGCTCGGACTAGGGCTTTCTGCAAAACGTCTGCGGTGAGTATCGGTTCTCCTGTTCCACGGGTGGAAAGCAATTCATTCCAACAACTATTCGCGAGGCTTTGGACGTTGTATGGCACATCCTCTGCCATCGCAAGGAGGGTGGCCACGATGGCGGGATCGGCAACTCGAAAACCGCTTTTGCGAAGATTCTTGGTAATGAAACCCGCGAAATCCTGGCGCGGAACCGCACCGACCGTCATCACTGTCCCAAGTCGGTAAAAAGGGCGATCATGATTCATTGTCATCGCCGTAAGCAACCGCGTATCGGACCCGGCAAAGACGTAACCAACACGCGAGTGCTGCTGGATGGCCGAACGAAGTTGGGCTTCAGCACGCTGGCCGCCGAGTTCGACCACTCTTTGGAACTCGTCTATGACCAGGCCAACGGGTTTCGATGTCGGCTGCGCCATGGCGAGCTTTTCCAGACCGTTGAGTGCCTCCACAAGGTTCTGAATTCCTTGGGTTCCCTCATCGTCTGTTCGAACGCCAAGAGTGACATTCCACTCGCGCTCGTTTATGTCGAATTTTGCCTCTGGCCTGAGCTTTGAGAAGAAATCGCCAAGATTGTCGACCACTTGGTGGACCTTCCCCTTCAGGTGGGAGGCACTCAGGGTAACAATCTTTTCGACCAGATCGTTCAGACTCGATATAGGGTCTGCGTCGACACGGATCACGATTGCGCCTTTAGCGGCAAGTCGTTCTGACGCCGCGCGAAGGATGGAACTTTTCCCAAAACGCCGGGGGCCAATAAGAAACAGTTTGCTCCCGTCACGGATCGTTCGTTCCACCTGTGCGGTTTCCGTGTCACGGTCAACCAAGCCTTCGGCACCGACATCTCCGCCGAACCAGAAGGGATTGCGTAGAGATTCCATATATCACCACTCTATCAAATTTTGCTAACTAGCGACACGCTAATATGCGTGTCGCACTATTGCGACACGCATATTAGCGTCATTGGAGGTTTTAGTCACTTGTAATACCCGGCAAGAGAGGCCCCTCAGTGCGCCATCCAGCGTCACATCATAACGAATGAAGGGTCTAGCGCCTGTTTCGCACTCAGGAGGTCGGGGCTTCGATGCCTCCAGGTCCACCAATTTTCCGTGTGTAGCGCAGCCCGGTAGCGCACTCCGCCTGGGACGGAGGGGTCGGGAGTTCAAATCTCTCCACCATCTTCCGGCAGTTCGTCCCCTAACCAGTTCGCGAGGCCGTCAGCAGCAGCCTCGCGTCCTTTGAATAGGTAGACGGCCTCACGCGACTCGCCCAATCTTCGGGATCGGGAGCCGCGCCGCGGGAGCAACCCCTCGCGCATAATCCTGGGGACATTGCAGGTCGGGGTCACGTGGTAGTAGACGGTGCTGGATGCTGGCATCGCTGGTCTCCGTGTAGGTGTGGCGTCGGATGTAGCACTCATGCAGACATGCTGCGAGTGGGAGGATGACGAAGAGAAGGACACAGGTAAAGATGCCGGCGTAGTTCAGACTGCTGCCTCCATGGTCACGGAAATGACACCCTTCCGCCTTCTCTATTTCTTCAGACGGCCTTCGATAAAGGCGGCGAAGATGCTGCGCTTCACTCCTTCGAGCCCCTCACGACGTACTTCATAGAGCTCGTGGCAGATGTTTCAGAGCATCTCAGGTTTGGACGTGGCGGCAAGGTGCTCCCATGTCTCTACGCTGGTGGTAGACGAAAGCATGAGCCCTTCCACACCGCCGCCAGACGACTGTAGGATCACAACCGCAAGACCGCTGTATGGTTTGTGAACCAAGTAGACACCGTAACGGTAGCTCGCGCCCGTCCAGTTGACGTTGCCGCCGCCAAGGCACGGACGGCCGTCGCCAAACAATCCTGCGCCGATAAACTTCAAATCGTCCACGCGCACGGTTGCGGTGCCACCCTGGGGCGTCTGACAGGTGATGAGTGTCGGAGACTCTGCTCCGGCCTCGTTAAGCCAAATATCCGCGGGGTCTGAGCTGCGCCAATACTGGCCGGGGTGCTCTTGTGTTGGGATCATGGTTACATCTCCTCGTAAACGCAAAAATGCCCGGATTTGGCTCCGGGCTGGCCTCGATTTCCAATGAATGATGACTGAGTTAGTGGGGACGTGTAGCGTTCTCTAGTTGAGTGATCCTGGCGCGCCGCGTCACGCTCTTGCCGCATTTCAGCGTATGCGCTTATGGGAGGCAACTCCACGCCTAGCGCAGCAGGTGCGGTTAAGCGGGAGCTATTGCGTTCTGCTCGGCTGTTGCCTGCTTGCTTGCGGCGTTGATGACCACGCCGCAGTCCTTCAATTCCTGCTGAAGATCTGCAACGCGCTTCTCTGCGGTCGCAATGCGCTTTACGATCCGCTCTGATCGGCGGTAGGCTTCGTCCCTGACTGCACAGTGGTCGAGATCCACAACAAGACGTAGTTCCGCCGTGGCGTATTTCGACAGGTTGAGGGATGCGTCTGGTAATTCGGGACTGTCATACCGGTGTGCCATTATTCCTCCGCCCCGATTGGCTCGTCTACATCACTCTGGTTGCACCTGGACAAAATCTCCGGTCGGTAGTGGGACAACTTCTCTTTGCGACACTTCGGGCAGACGCGGCAGAGGTAGATTCCCTGCGCGTCGTATTCGCGCTCGAACGGTAGGCCGCTTCCGCAGGAGCAGATTCCCGGCACTACGTCGATGTCGCCATGCTGGTCAGTATCGGCATACGCGCAGAGGTGCGTCTCGCGTCCACATTCACACTTGCTCATTTCAACTTCAGTTTCTCTTTTGGAGCCTTGAAGGTGATGACATAAAAGCGGGCAGATGTAGTGCGCTCTGCCCGCTCAAATGTTGGTGACCAGGCTAGTGGTGCTGTGGGATACGAAGCGGATTGAGGTACCCGCAGAGACAGGATAGAGCAAGCATCTCCTCAAAACGGCGATTTCGCCAAATTCGACGCGCCGAGCCTACTGACCCGGTGAACTCGGTCGAAACCCGAACATTGCAGGCAGTTCGACCACCAGCAGCAGACACGTGCTAGCCGCACAGTTCACGCATTGGCGGAGTCTGAACGTCTCCCGGCTGAAATTTCATTTCGCTACTTCGCTACCTCAACCGGATAAAGCTATGTGGTCAAATCAGTGAAGCCCGACAATTTCACGGGGGCGCTATTGGGAAATTCTGCCACTAGCGTAAGAGAGCCCCCCATGGCTTCGACAGAACGCTTCAACGTCGACAGATGAATGTCCGCCCGTTTCTCGGAGCGCGAAACTTGCTCCTGCTTCACTCCTAGGGTCTTAGCCAGCTCCGCCTGGGTGATCTTGCGGGCCGTGCGAAGCTCGCGCATCGTCATCTCTTCGGAGATGAGCTGGTCGATACGCTTCGCAATTTTCCGGCGCGAACTGGCTGGCTGCGTCTGAATCATTTCCTTTAGGGTCTTCATCACTTCTTCCCTTTCTTCCCACCTTTTTTAGCGGGTGCCTTAGCGGTCTTTTCCTCGGCCTTCAACTTCTCGACGTGCCGCGAATATCGTTCATCGGCCTTCTCGATCAGACGCTTATAAAACTTCTTGTCGCTCACACCCGTCTTGTCGCCGGCTACTAGCAAAATCGCTTGGCGCTTCGGATCGAACGCAAACGCTACGCGCCACTCTCCATTCGCTGCCTCGAACCGCAGTTCCTTCATGTTCGCGTGGTCGGAGCCGTGCAGTTTGTCTACATGAGGCCGACCTGTCTCCGGTCCTAACATTTCAACGAAGCTTGCTTCCGCCAGCATTTCGTCCTTCACTTCTTGGGGGAGATCGTAAAACTCCGGCTCGAACTCGTCTAAAAACTTTACCGTCCACTTCATTTATTATGCTCCTCGGCGCATATGCTGTCAAGCGCATATCGCCAGTTTTGATTATTCACGCGGCGGAGGCCGATCAAAAGGCTTATTGCTAAACATACGCTATGGTTTCGCGCAGTTGTGGCGTGGCCTTTGTATTCACCATTTGGATCTCCTTTGATGAAGATGCGAAAGATGATCCGTCGAATCAACCACATCGGCAATCAAGCGGCGCTTCGGACAACATAAGTAATGAAAAGTCGTTCAAATCGGCCAGTATTCAGGAATGTGGCCGAAGGCCGGGATCTCAACTGTCGGTTAACAGCGTGAAATGAGAAACGAAGTTCCCAAAAAACGGGGTTTCGGCAAGTTCGAATTGCCCGCCCACGCCTTCGGCGGATGAGACTCTGGACTGTCAGGCCTTCGATCAAGTCATCGCCGGAATAACGTTGCATTCGGTGGCGGGATAGCATTGTACTGGGTGGCGGAATTGATTGTATTCAGCAAACTACTCAATCGGCTGGGGAATAGGTCACGGCATCCGCGTCCGGCCATAGTTCGGATGTGCAACGGTCCTCGCCGCCGTTGACGCAAAAAGTGTCGGTCGTCCACTCTGCATCAATCGACGCGAGGGCAGTACAGAGTTTGTCGTAGGCTTCGCGGGAGGTTAGTGCCTGAATAGTGATTGTCACATTCTGGAAGCTCGTCTCGGGCGCCTCCGCATCGATCTGTTGAAGCCACTCGGGCGCGGTCTGATCGTCCCCATGACGCTGGATGAAGTCCTTGACCTCTGCCAGAGGGTTCAATGCCAGGGCGATCGCCGTTTCTTGGCGACTGTTCGAATCCTGTGCAGTTCCGCAGTCAACGCACTTTTTGACGCATGCACAAGCCATTGCTGATCTCACTTTGCCGGTTTATGCCCCGGCTGGCGATTGGGGTATGGGTGGGCCACCTCTACCGTGGCAGGTTGCGCGACGCGATCAAACCGGAACCATTCATGAAACGCATCCATCAGGCCGTACGGCAAACCGAGCTTGTTGGCTGCGATTTCGAGAAAAACTCTCGATGGCCTCTCAAAGTTAGTACAGAGCTGCTGTCCAAGACTCTCCATGACCTCGGAGGTCTTGGGTTCGGCGGCGATGCGTTCGAAGTCCTTGATATCCATTGGTGTTGCTTCGCGGTGCTTCATAGTCACATTCCTCCCCTCGGCTGAGCGTCAATACTCAGCCGGGGTGATGCTCTTCACGTCAACCCCAAATTCCCGGGCAGCCTTCTCATAGATGTCGTTCAGGCTGAGGTGAACAACCCTGCCGTCCCAACGAACTGCTATCGTCTGTCCGGTCACATACCTATATTTTTCCGACCCGACTTCCATCAAAACCGCGACCTGTCCTTCGACCAGGTGTTGCCATAGCTCAGAAACAAGGTCAAACTCCTCATACTCGTCACTCTCTTCGTTCCAAATCGACGATGGCCATGCTCCGTGATCGGTATTCGCGGCGGTGAAACCGACCTTAGTTGAAGGTTTACACGGATCTGCATCGTCCTCAAGTAAGCTGAGGCTGTGAGACTCAAGCCACGTTTTGAATGCAGCGAGGTCTTTCACCTCGAAGTAGTTGCTGCGCGCCGTTCCACTCCAATCTGCCATGATGCCCTTCTTCCTAAAGCAAAGTCCGCGATTAGCGGCTGTGAGGTTGTCCTTTTCTTACAGAGCGGTGTAAATGGGGTTCAGCGACTTCGGATAAGGAAGGCTCGCCGGCAGTTGACGCCGGATCGCGACATTGAGAGGCCAGGCATACTTGTGATTTCCCTTGTGTCGAACTCGCGTCGCCAACGATTGCAGGGACGTGTTGAGCCATTCCGTGCGCTCTGACGCATCCGTGGGGACGGCCGTGGCACCGAAGGCCTCGAGCTGCGCCGCGGCATACTTCCAGCCCCGCTCACTGTTGCGAATCTTCTGGGCTGCTCGATCTGAGAAGACTCGGCCGTCTGGCAGAAGATACAGCGAGCGAGCGGTCCCACGGCCAAGGTAAATGCCGTTGTGGGCCTGATAAATCGTTCCCACGTGGCCCATGTGGATGACGTCGCCCGATGCAGTTCTCCGCTGAAGGGGGTCACTGAAGCTGACCACCCCAACGATGCCCTTCTTGCGAATCAACTCGAAAGCACGCGCTAGGAACCACGTTTCACCGTTTCCGGCAACGGAATCGAGAAGAACGAACCGGCCAAGCTCAACGGTTGTCAGCACCGGCGCCTTAAAGACGTTGGTGAGGACCGCGTTCGAACATGGGTGCGAGAAGACAGCAACACCGGCGAGCTCGTCATGACGGTAAAGGCCAACGCGGAAGCGCGCGGCGGGGTATGTGTGGGCGTAATGGTGCTGCATGATGAATTGGCGAGCCGTGGTGTCGTCGGGGATCTCTGCGACATCGTACTCTGCCGTTCTGATGGGTTCCGCGGGGGGTCTGTAGCTGGCCCGGCCATCGCACCATCGCTGATTCAATGCCAGTGTGAGTTGCATGAGACCTCTGTGCGTTTTCTTGTGATTTACTTATCTCGTTTTCGACGGACAATGAGCAGGTCCAATGCGGGATCTACAGCTAAAGCAAATGCGATCGCAACAAAGAGCAGTACGTCGTATTTCACTTCTCTTCCTCTCCTTGAAGCGGTTTGTCGCAGTTACTGCACACCTGGGATCACGCTGCCTTCATCACGGGCACGTCTCCGCCGAGCATGATCGCGCGGTAGAACCGGTCGACGCGTGCGGCCGTCATCGCCGTCACCTCGAAGTGACTGAACTGGATGGCTGGTGTCTTCGACCCGAGACGCCGGGCCAATTCTGACTTGGTGAAGCCTTCGTCCAGAAGTGTGTTGATTTGCTTCCAGGTAGGATCAGCGTCGATCAATGCTCCGCCTGCATAAGCCGTCTTGGTGACTGCGAGGATGCTGCGCTCGGTCCTCTGCCGGATGCAGAGCTTCCTGCCTGCCCGGATCTCCGCGACGACGGTGTGGGCCACGCTGGCAGCATCTGCAACCGACTTGTAGCCGACGCCGGCCTTTGAGAGTTTCAAGATGTGGCGCCGTGCGGCACGGGCGTCGACAATCCCATTCCAGTCGCCATTCTTCCGCGCAACTGCTCGCTCTGTTTCGTAGCGCGAGTTTGCCGCGCGACAGAGCATGCACTTACATCCGCCCATGTATTTCAGCCGGGTGCCGTGCGGTTTGGTGGCCGAGAGGTCTGCTGCGGTGCGCAGGCTGTCGAGGTTCATTGGGGGAGCTTTCCTCGCTTGCGCGATCATTTTCGTTTTGTGGGCCGGCTTGAATTGAGCCGTAGGGACGCGCTATCTTATCTACGTTGCCTGGCGCTGCCTGACAGGAGATTGCTATGCCCGCAAAACGCCCTCGCTTCTTCGAGAAAACCTATGAGGGGAGACGGTTCGCGGGGATTATGACTGCGGATGGCCCGTATGTGTTCGATCTCACGGCGGCGCGCGGCTCCGCCCTTTACCGGAGCACTATCGTCCATTCCGGACGGGTGCAATGGTGGGTAGCGGAGGGCGATATTTTCAATAGTCGTATTCCCCTCAATAGTCTGAGCGACGCTGCCCGTAAAGAGCTGGCATACGACTTTGGCTTGTCCTTCGCAGAGGGCGAGGCGCGCTCTCCAATTGCCGAACAGAAACCAATCCGTAAGGCTGCTGCGGTCGAGGGGCTCATTCATTGGATGGAGGAGAATCGAGGATTTGCTAAGCAGCGCGGAGGTGATGACAAATTGAAGCCCGATTGGGCTTCGATGATAGAGTGTTGGAAATTTACACGGGAGATACGATCAAACCTTAGAAGAAACCTACGCCGACGAGGAATCGACGATAAACAACGCGATCTGGCACAAGCTGGTAAGACTCGAGCTAAGGTGAGTTAAAGAAAGCGAAGGGCTACGCATCGTCTGCGCAGCCCCTCGGTGAATCATTCGGGTTATGTGGGGTTAGGGTTGAAGAAAAAGATACCTGCGTTAGAGTGAATGGGAGTTGCAATAATAACGTCTCCTTATCCTACTAAGTGTTTGTATCTAAACGACTACGAGCACCCGCCGACGCTCGTTGCGCATGAGGGACACATAAAGCATGTGCCGGTCACAACGCATTGAGAGCCGCAGGTGCCGCAGAACGGAGCATTCCCAGCATGTGAATGGGAGACGGCAGCTTCCGGCTTGGGGCCGGCGACTGCCATCTCCGACATGCTGGGCGCGAAGAGCGCGAGCTGTTCGCCTTCGAGAAAACGGTGCTGCAGCCAGCGCCCGAGGTAATCTCCAATGGACTTGGCGTAACCCATCTTCTCGTTGCCGGTCCAGCCCGATGGTTCAAAGCTGGTGTGGGCCATTTTGCCGCACAGCACTTCCATGGGCACGCCATGTTGCAGCGACACTGAGAACATCGTTGCGAACATCTCCATCAATCCGTTGATAGTGGATCCCTGCTTGGACATCCTGATGAAGATTTCGCCAGGCTTGCCATTCGGGTAGAGGCCCACGGTGAGGTAACCCTCGTGTCCTCCGATGGAGAATTTATGCGTGACTGCTGTGCGGTCGTCGTTGAGACGATGACGCCGAGCAGCGGGAGGACCGTTAGGGTCTTCCTCCGCGACATCAGCAAGAACCAAGGACTTGGTTGTTTCCTTGGTCACGCTAACGGGCTGGCCGGACTTAGAGCCGTCGCGGTAGATTGCGATTGCCTTCAGGCCACTGCGCCATGCCTTGATGTACGCATCGGC
>Ga0224555_1003195_pt1 | contig 17297 bp, 17 predicted proteins | sample 714S23034metaG_FD_180687 | JGI IMG/M metagenome (GOLD analysis project Ga0224555, IMG submission 180687) | Peat soil microbial communities from Stordalen Mire, Sweden - 717 S2 30-34 | ecosystem: Environmental > Terrestrial > Soil > Wetlands > Peat | place: Sweden: Norrbotten County, Stordalen...
ATTTTGAGCGTCACACTTTTTGAAAAAACGCCCATTTTGCAGGCACTCCACGCACCCGCTTCCGATACCGATTTACTCGATCCCGGCAACCAGTTGATTCTATTCGACTTCTAACCGGACAGTAGTGCTGGCGACCTGATCAAAGCGCTGGGTGACTACGTCGACTTGGGGAAGCGTGTTGTCAACACGGTACCCGGATTGTTAATGGCTTTTGCCTTTGTCCTGTTGCTCTCGTCGCCTCCAGATTACTTTCAAAGTCAATTTCTGCTAAAACGGACGACGGACGCGCAGAATGAACTTTCGCAGGTACGTTCCGAATTGCAGCGCCTCGCTCAGAAAAAGGCGGTCGCGGACGGTGACAAGGCCTACGCTTCCGACCAGTTGGCGCAGGCCAAAGTCTGCCGTTCGTCCGCGCAACCCAAGACCTGCCCCGACAAGGATCTGCAACCGTTCTTCGTGCAAGAAGCCGTAAATAATGGCCAAGTGGCCGTTCTTCAAAGCCAGATCGAGGCCAAGACTGAGGATCTGAATGTTTTTTAAGCCGGCCATCCTGATCGGGGCATCGCCGGACTCCGCCAACAACTACTTTGTAGGCTTGAATCTTGAGACCAAACTGGGCATCAACGTAGCGGGAGGATTTCAGCTTGGCCAGGTGACCAGCCTTAAGCAAGGATACCAGGTAGGCAACACGACTTCCGCAAGTTCTGCTCCCACGCGAACGTCGCCGCACGGGGGGGCTTTTCTCAGCGTGGGTTTCGACTATAAAGTCTTTCTCGCGTTCATCGGCAAAGTTAGCGGCGTCAAAACGGCGGGAGCCCCCACACAAGGAACCAACACCAACACCAACAAGAACGCTAATACCAACAAGAACGCAGGTGGAGGAGGCGGATCTCCACAAGGAGGCACAGCTGGCGGCACGAACGGTGCAGGATCAACAGGCAATTAAGCGCCCGCCATGGACGCCGAAACCGTGAAGCGGGCTCTTTTCCCAGGGCACCCGAGCAATGACTCCAAGCTTGACAGTCCTCCGGTAGGAGGCGTTATCTTGTCTCCCAAAATGGGCCTTTCCGTACCGAGCCGTTGGCGGGCCGTCGCTTCCCATCTTCCGAGTGTCTTCCGGGTGCTGCCGTAAAGCCGGGCGAATGACGGCATTAAGTCGCATTTATCGGAAGCTATCCCGACCAAGGTAAGGACGTGGAACCTCAGCGCCGGCCGATCATTCCGCCTCCTTCTTCGGCTTCCGCTTCGACTTGGCGGAGGCGATCTGCTTGGCCTGCTCAATGGCGTTCTCGAAGTCGACGTCTACGGGGCGGGGCTTCGCGTCTTCGATTGCGTGGAACCTGTCGAATTCGGATTGCGCTCTGGCCAGTGCGGCGTCGTGGGAGATCGTGCCGGCGTGGGTCAGGAGGTCGCGATCACTCAGCGTTAGGAAGCTGTCGAGCTTGACGATCCATTCGCGCATGGTCATGGGCTTGCGGCTGCGCGCCTGAAGTTCGGCGAAGTCGAGATAGGCCGAGACTATCAGGTTGAGCGTTTCAATTTCCGCACGGGTCAGGTAGTTCTTGGCGATACCGACATCGGTACGGCGCGGCCGGCTGCCGGTCCATGTGGTCAGACCCATGTTGGGCTGGCTCGAATCGGCACGCCGGACGATCACTTCGGCGGCAGTTTGGCCGTGCGCCGCCCAGTGCACTTGTTCTGGACTACGGCAAAGAACTGCTGGGACGCCTCCGCGCTCGGATCGTAGTCCACGCTCGTCGCATAGATGTCGAGGACTTTTCGCCAGAACACCCGCTCGGAGGACCGGATATCGCGGATGCGGGCGAGCAGTTCGTCGAAGTAGTTGCCGCCGCCAGCCTGCTTCAGGCGTTCGTCGTCCATGGCGAAGCCTTTGACCAGGTACTGCTGCAACTGTGCCGTGGCCCATTGGCGGAACTGGGTTCCGCGCGCCGACTTCACGCGGTAGCCGACGGCGAGGATGACCTCCAGGCGGTAGAATTCGATTTCGCGCGTCACGGACCGGCCACCCTCGGCTTGAACCGTTGCAAATTTTGCAACAGTTCGTTCCGGGTCGAGTTCGCCGGTCTCGAAGATGTTTTTGATGTGCTTTGAAATGACCGATTTATCGCGCTGGAAGAGATCGGCGATCTGATTGAGGGTCAGCCAGACGGATTCGTGGATTAGCCTGACGTTGATGCGGGTTCGCCCGTCCTCGGTGCGGTAGAGCACCAGTTGGCCCGTTCCCGCCGGCGACGTGGGCATGGAGGGCCTGTCTTCGCCGCTCACTTCGCGGCCCCGTTGAGTTGGATCATTGGGCGTGGGGTGTGTGTAAAGGTTCATTGTAGCGGTTGGGGGCGGGTGGCGGGTTTAGGCTAGGCCAGGGTCTCGTCCAACCAGTTATAGATGCAATAGTCGCGGTAGCCTGGAGCGGCGACCTCGCAGTGCTGGTCCGCGCCCTGGTCGCGCGTGAAGTGGACTATCTGCTTGGGACACTGGAGCGCGTCGTAGAGTTTGCGCGCCTGACCTGGAAAGAACTGCTCACTCTCGGGGTCCGCGATCAACATGGGGCAGCGGATGCGGGCGGCCACCTCTGTGAGATTGTAATCGCGCACGGCGTGAAAGGCGTCATAGTAAGAGGTCATGCCAAAAGGTCGCATGCGAAAGCGCAGCATCGCTTTGGCCCGCGGATTGGATGCCGTGCCCATCCGGATCATCTGATCGAAGTCGGCCTTCTTCCCGGCGTCCAGCATGTCGCGCACGAACTTGGGCAGGTTGCGCAGCCAGGGATCGGACACGTCCCAGACGCCGGGATCCGCCACTCCCGCCGCGATGCGGTGCTCGAATGCCAGGGCGCGCGGCACCCAGTAGCCGCCCTGGCTGACGCCCACCAAGGCGATGCGCTGGGGATCGACCTCGCGATGGCGCAGCATGGCGTCCACCACCGGGGTGATGACCTTCTCCCAATCCGGGCGGAAGTACAGCTGGCGAACCCACAGCGAATCGCCCTGCCCCGGGCCGTTGAGGATGAGGCAATTGTAGCCGCGCGCCAGTGCGCCTGCGCCGCCCAAGACGTACATGCTCTTTTCCAGGCCATCCGCGCCGGTGTTGAGGATCACCAGCGGCCGGCGACGGCGCGATGTATCGGCCCGCAGGAACCATGCGGTTAGGGCGCTGCCTTCGTAGGGTATCTCCAATCGTTCAACCGGCGGATCGAACAAGGCTGCAGCCGCGGACCAACAGGCGTTGTATTCCTGCCAGCAGGCGAGCATCCGGTCGGGGTCTTTGGTGCCATCGAGGAAGCGCAGCGCGGCGCTGAAGTAGCTGGCGGCCCACAGGTGGGCTTCGCGAGCGCTCACGTTGTGGCGCTTGGCGGCGGCTTGTTCGGCCTGGGTCCGCGCTTCCACGCCGGCATCATGATAGGCCTGGTACGCGGACTCGAAATCACCGGTCTTGATGCGCGACACGATGGCCAGCAGTTTGCCGGGGTCGCCTCCGCGGTAGTACGACCCGCCCAGGGCGATCAGGGCGGTGAAGCCGAAGTCCGGATCGGTGAACGGCGATGCGGGTTTGGCGCGTTCTTCGGCGGCGGTGGGAGGGGGCGGAGTTTGCGCGGCAGCGGCGGTCGCGGAAGCTCCGATGGTCAGGAAGGAGCGGCGGTCGATCATTTGAGACCTTATTTTGATTGTATACGCAGGCCGGGGGGAAGGCGGCCTGAGAGGCCGCCGCAGGCCGGGGGCCTGCCCCACTAAGACATCAACTAAGCAGGCTTGTTTGTAAGTTAGTAAGTTGCGTAGTTAGTTGGGCGCCGCGCGCCTCCAGGCAGCAGTCGCCTTCCGGAATGGGGCTGCCGTGCGGACACGTCCGAGGATGGCCGAGAAAGGTGCAGATACGGTCGGTGACTTCGGGACTCAGAATGTGCTCGAAGGTGCAGGCGTTCTTTTCAATGGAGCCTTCGTCGCGGATGGCCAGCACATCCATGAACAGGCGCTCCGCCAGGCGGTGACGGCGGATGACGCTGCGGGCGCGCGCCTCGCCGCGCGGCGTGAAGGCGACCTCGCCCGCGCGCAACTCCACCAAGCCGATGCGCGCCATCATGGCGACCACTTTGCGTTGCTGCGCGGCGGTGAAGTGTTCGGGTTCCACGTGGAAGGTGCGCTCGCGGTCCGCCCATAACTGTTCCAGCACTTCGTCGAAGTCCTGGTTGACCTCCATGCTGAAGTGAGTGGTCTCGACGATGCGTCCGTGTTCCAGGTCGAGGCGGATGTCGGCGCAGCGGCCCACTTGTTCGTCGTGAGTCACCATCAGGATGGTGCTGCCCTGCTGGTGCAAGTCGGCGAGCAGATCGAGGACGATGTGCTCGTTGGTGGCGTCCAGGTTGCCGGTGGGTTCGTCGGCCAGGATGATCTTGGGATCGTTGACCAGCGCGCGCGCGATGGCTACGCGCTGCTGCTCGCCGCCGGAAAGCTGGGAGGGCAGATGGCGCGCGCGATCGGTAAGGCCGACGCGATCGAGCGCGCGGCGGGCTTCGCCTTCGTCGGTCATGCTGTGGAAGTATTGCGCCAGCATCACGTTTTCGAGCGCGGTCAGGTGCGGGATCAGATGGAATTGCTGGAAGACGAAGCCCACGGTCTCGGCGCGAAAGCGGGCCAGTTCGGCGCGGGTCAAAGTGGAGGTGTCCACCGAATCGATACGCACCACGCCTTCGGTGGCCTGATCCAGGCAGCCCAGGATATTCAGCAGGGTGGTCTTGCCCGATCCCGAGGGGCCCATGATCGCGATCCACTGGCCGGCCTCGGCGGTTAAGCTGACGCGATCGAGCGCCTTCACCGGCGCGGACCAGCCGCCATCGTATGCCTTGGTGACGTTCTCCAGTTCGACGAATGCCATGCTTCTATTCTCCGCGCAGAATTACGGCCGGCCGGATGCGCCAGATGCGCGCCGCCGCGGCCAGTGTGGCGACCGCCGCCATCGCCAGCGTGACTCCGGTTACGGGCAGAAACACGCCATAGTTTACACCCACGCCCGCGGCGGCGGATTCGGGGAAGATCTGGCGGCCGATCCACCAGGCTACCAGCAATCCCGCGACGTAGCCCGCCACGCTCGAAGCGATGCCCAAAATCAACGACTCGGAAAGGAACAGCGCGGCGATCTTCTTCTCGGCCGCGCCGATGGCTTTCAAGATTCCGATTTCCTTACTGCGTTCGAGGACCAGCGCGCTGAAATTGCTGCTGACGCAAAGCGTGGTGATGGCCAGGATCAGGACCGTCAGCAGGAACAGAGTCGAGCGGATCTTGAGCACCACATTGGCTTCGGTTTCGGCCACGGCGTGGAGCAGGCGCACGTCTGCCTCGGGAAGTTGGCTGGCCAGGGCGGCCTGGATGGCCGTCAGCCGCTCGCCATCGGCGCGCACTTGCACGAGGCTGGCCACATCTTGCAAGCCGGCCAATTGTGCCGCGATATCAAACGGCACGATCACCTGCGAATCCTCCGCGCCGCCGCTCGACACGATGCCGCGGATGACGCAGGGCGCGCCTTCCAGTTCCAGTTTCTGTGCGAGCTTGAGGCGGAAGTGCGCGGCCACATTGTTGCCCACCAGACATTCGCCGAGAGCGGGAGCGCGCGCGCCATCGACACGCCAGTAGTTGGTGAGCGGACCGGCGCGGCGGAAATCGGTGCCGGCTACGACCACGGGTTCGCTCTCGACGCGGCCCACGGTGTAGATGAAGGGCGCAGCCACCGCGCCTTGCTTTTCGGCCAGGGCGACAGCGGCCAGCGGGACAGTCTGTGCGCCGCCGGAAGGGGCGATGACAATGTTCGCGCCGAAGCCGCGGAACTGGACGCGCATTTTGCGCTCGATATCGGAGTAGACGGAGAACAGCGCGGTGGCCAGGGTGGCGGAGACGGCGAGGGCGGCGAAGGCCAGGGCGAGGCGGCGCTTACGGAATTGGACGGCGCGGAGCACGAATTTCCAGAACATCAGATGGCTCCTGCCCCGCTTCGCCGGGTTGGCGGGGCTAAAGCCCCGCGCGGGCTCAAGCCCGCCCTCCAAATGAACATCATTCGCCCCCTCGCAGGGTGACGGCCGGCTCCAGCAGCAGCGCGCGCCGCAAGGGCTGCGCCGCGCCGGCGATGGAGGCAAGCACCGCCGCTCCCACCACTACCGGGCCGAGCATGGCGGGCGTCTCGAGCGAAGTCTGAAATACCGCGCGGCCCACCCATCCCGCCATCAACAGTCCCACCCACGATCCGATCAGCCCGCCGGCCGCGCCTTCCAACGCCACCTCGGTCGAGAACAGCGCCGCCACCAGTCCATTGCCCGCGCCGGTGGCCTGCATGATGGCGATCTCGCCGCGGCGCTCAAGCACCGTGGTGGCCATCACGCTCCAGACCGTGAGACCGGCCGAGGCCAGCGCCGCCAGCGTGATCAGCAGCATCAGGCCGCGGATCTTGCCCAGCACCTTGCCTTCGTTGTCGGCCACGCGCCAGATGGGCCGGGCGACCGCCATGGGCAACACTTCCTCGATCTGGTGCGCGATGGAGCTGATGTACGGCGTGCAATACCAGCGGTCGTATTCCTTGGGCGTCATCTTGGTGGGATCTTTGCGCGCGAATTCGTCCTCTGGCTTGGTGAGCGCTCCAACCTGCACGGCATCCACCTGTCCGGGGCGGTTGACCAGGCGCTGCAAAACTTCCATCCGCACGAAGATGCGGTCCTCTTCCTCGCCGCCCGTGGAGACGATGCCCGACACGGTGAAGGGCTGGCCGAAAAGCTGCACGGTATCGCCCGGTTTCGCGCCGATGCGCCGCGCCACCGCGCCGCCAAGCATGGCTTCAAGCGGGGCTTCGAGCGCGGGGTCGTGGCGGTCGCGATCGTCGATCCAGCGGCCGTCCACTTTCCATTCGCCGTTCACGGTGCGGAGACCGGCTTCGAGCATGGAGCCGTCCGCGCCACGAAATCTGCGCCGGAACCAGACGCCTTCCACCGGCACGTTGCGGCCGTCCAGAGAGGCCGAGGCTTTAAGCGACGGCGCGAAGCCCGTGATATTCAGTTGCCAGAACGTGGACTTGATTTTCTTTACCTGATCTTCGGGAATGAAGTCCTGCGCGGAAACGGGGCGATAGCTGATGCCGCCGATCTCGACCGGCAGCGACCGCGCTTTGGGGGTCACCATCAGGTTGGCGCCCAGGCTGCGCAACTCGCGATTCACGCGATCGCCAATGTCGAGCATGACACCGAGCATGGCGGTGGCCACCGCCGTGCCCATGGCCACGGCCGCCACGGTCATGGTCTTGCGGCGCGGCGACCGGCGGATGGATTGGCTGACAAAGCGGAGGAACATGCGGCTAAGTGGGATTGCGGAAGAGTTTCTCGCCGGGAATGAGTTTGTCGCCGGGGATCACAAGTTGGTCGCCTTGCACCTCGGAGGCGATGGGTATGGGATTGCATCCGCCGTGTACGCCGATGCTGGGAATGAAGATGGCGGATGCGCAATTCTTGCAGATCACGTTCGGCCCCTTCTGATAGTAGCCCTGGTTGCCGCAAATCTCACAGGCATCGAAAGCGGCTACCAGCGACTGGTCGGGGCGGCGGATGACGATGAAGCGCACGTGGACGCCGGCCTGTTCGATCGAGAAGCGGTGCAGGTTGCCGTCGTTCACCGAGGCCACGGGAATGCGGACCGCGCCGCCTGCGACGGAAACCGGGATGGCGGCGGACAGCTCCGTGGTGGATTTGGCGTAGATGAATTCGGCGGTGATGCTCAGGATGAAAAGACCGGTGGCCAGGCAGGATGCGATCATCCAGGTGCGCTCGCGGCGCACGGTCCAGCGGGCTTTGCGCAGGGCCGCGCCTTGGAGGCCGTCGAGCGCGGGCGTGCGGCGTTTGCGATATTCCATCAGCAGCATGGCGCCGGCCAGCGCCAGGATGGCCACGAAGAAGAAGACTTCATTGCTGACGATGGGGCCGATTAGAGCCATTTCCTGGCGGCTGCTGGGGAGCACCTGGCTTTCGGATAGTTCATGCAGGCCGGTGATAGCGAGTTGCACCACGATGACCATGAGGATGACGGTGGTCATGCGGAAGAAGCTGCGCAGATCGATGCGGATGGTGCCCCGCACGAAGCTGACGCCGAACAGGACGGCAAGGCCTAATCCGAGCACAACCCCTGCAATATCCAGGACTCCGGAGGTATCGATCTTGACCGCCCAGAGCATCAGGACGGTCTCGACACCCTCGCGAAAGACCATCAGGAAGACGAAGAGGAAGATGCCCCAGCGGCTGGCCGCGCCGCTTCGTTGTTGCAACTGAGTTTCAATTTCGCCCTTCAGGCCGCGTGCGTGGCGGTTCATCCAGAGCACCATGGAGAGCACGAATACGGCGCTGACGAGCAGGGTCCAGCCCTCGTAAGCGTCCTCGCCGAGGCCCAGGCGGGAGAGCAGCCAGGCGAACGCAAAGCTTGCAATAACAGCACTTCCGAAGGCCCGGTGCACGGCGGGCAGTAAGTCGCGCCGGCCGATTTTGCGGAGGTAGGCGATGGCGATGGCGACCACCAGGGCGGCCTCGACGCCTTCACGGAGGGTGATGATCAGTGTCTGCAACATGGTTGCAAGTGGCCCACGGACTTATTGTAATGCATTTGCGGCGGGTGGCGTGGAGCCGGCGCGCGCGGCTTCAGTGAGAATGCGGCGAGGACGTGCTGCGGCTGTTTTACTCTTCGCTTAACGAGATCTGCCTTCGCAGTTGCAGTTGCTCATTCCAGACGACCAGTGATGCCCCTTTCGCACCCTGCAACTGCGCGTTGGCGTTCAATAATTCGATCCCATAGACGGCGCCAACGTTTAGGGCATCCGGGCCGGTTTTCTGAAATGGTCGCCCCTGATGTGCCGTCACACCCATTCTTGGGTGGGTCTCGCCATTCTTGTCGTCCGGTAACGCCGACGCTTACCGTTCCGGCCCGTGCAGATCCCACTCCGTTGCTTCACCGGTGGCGATTTGCGACTCCGCCTCGGTGAGTCCGTATAGTTCAAATACCAGGCGATCAATCTCGGAGTCGGTGGCTTGTATCTGGCGTTCGATTGGGGTCCTGGCCGGCGGGCTCTTGGCACCAGCGAGTTGTTTGTTCAGCGCGAGCATTCTCTGGACGAGTGTTACGAGGCGGTCGCGGAGATGGCGGTCATGGGAATTATCGGCGTCGATCAAACGAATGGGCACATTCGCCATGTACTGGTAAATCAGCCGGTAACGGAATTTGCCAGCCCGCGTGCCAAACTGTATGCTGAGCTTGCCGATCACGAACCAGAACAGTTTGCTGTTGAGTATTCCCAAAAGGTAGAGATCGTCGCTGCCAAGGCAGTATGCAGTGTTGGCAATATACGTCCCTGCAGTATCGAGGAAGAACCGCGGGCCTTTGGCGATGTCCGGATATACGATTTTTGCGCCGTCCAGTACGTTGTAATAGTCACACGGCCGCAGTTCCCACCAGAAGTCGCCCTGATCTTGCCTCCTCCTTGCCGCGTCGGCAAAGGGTTCCAGATGGCCCGCTACCGGCGGGTACTTCTCCTTGAGCCAGTTCCAGGCTTCGCGCTCCGATGGCGCCGCCTTGCCGATCTTCCCTCGGGTCCAGCCGGACGGAATCACGATCAGGAACCGGCCCGTGTCGCGAGTGGCGTAGCGACGGATATCCTGCCCGCCTAGGAACGGATGGATCAGACCCGCGCACGCGCGAACCTCGCCGACCATGCGCTTCTTCTCGGCCCCGTCGATTTCGAACGCTTCATTCAGCCCCGTCTTGATGCCGTAGAAAATGTGCCCCCCGACATACCTTTCGAGCGTTACGCCCGCGGCAGCGATCTTTTCGAACACAGCACATGCACGCGCGGGCTCCAAGGACCATCCTTCCGAAACCAATCTGGCGGCTCGGATGTGGTATTCGTGTTTGGGCACGTAAGCCCGTAGGTCGACGTGGTTTACCGAGTCGACCTGGCACACCGACACGCTGTCGGGTTGAGCGGCCTTTTGCAGCACAGGAATACTGACATAGACGTCCTTTGCCTTTGCAAATAGGGATAGGCCGCCGAAGTCGACGATCCTGATGACGGCAGCGTTCTGAGTCATGTACTCCCGCAGTTTGTCTGCATACGACGTCTTCAGGAAGCTGCTTGAAACGATGAAGCTGAATGATCCGCCTACCCGCAGAAGGCTCAATGCCTTCTCCATGAAGTAAACGTACAGGTCCGCCGTGCTCTGGTAGGACTTGTAATGAGTCTGCATGTAGTCCTTGACTTCAGCTAGAGATTCCTGGCGGACGTATGGGGGGTTTCCGATAACTGCGTCGAACCCGCCGACGCGCATGATGTCGGAAAACCCATCCTTCCCGGCCCAGTCGAAGGTGTTAATCCGATACATCTCATCTTCCAGGAGGCCCATCTGCCGGCCGATCCCGTAGTCGGGGCCGACCAGCGAGTTACCGCATTTGATATTGCGTCCGAGATCGGGTAACGCCCGTTCATGGAACATGCGGAGCTGCGCTGTGAGGCTCTGCTCGGTGTCTCCCTCCAGTACCTTCAGGAGCAGCGAGAGTTTTGTTACCTCTACGGCTTGATTGTCGATATCCACGCCGAAGATGTTGTTGAGCAGAATACGTTTCCGTTCGGAGCCGGTCAGGCGCCAACCTCCGGTCGGGCCTTGATAGAGGACTTTCCTGTGCTTTTCCGGCCCGTCCGTCTCGTATTGTTGCCGATGCCAATCGAGAAAGTACTGATAGGCCCCCAAAAGGAAGGAGCCGGACCCACACGCTGGATCCAGGACCCTAAGCTTGGAGGCCTCCTTGACGCTCTTGCCCTCCAGCAGCTTGCCGACGGTTTGGTCAACTATGAAGTCAACGACATATGTTGGGGTGTAATAAACTCCGCCAGCTTTCTTGACCTCAGGCTTGTCCTCAACCTTTGCTTGATGGCCCGCAGTCAGCCGGATGACTTTCCCCAGGAACTGCTCGTACACTTGGCCCAGAATATCGGCGGGCAGGACCGAGAATTCGTATGGACTGTCCGGGTAGTATAGGTTGCCGATGATTCCTGTCAGGACTCTGTCATCCACATGGAGGCTTAGCGTCACCGCGTCGGGCGCTTCCAGGCGCTCAGGGTCTGGATAGAAGTGAAACAGACCGGAATTGTACCGCTCGTCGGCGTCCTTGAAGGCGACACAGAGCTTTCTGTATATCCCATCATGCGAGGCCAGACCCTTCAGGCGCTCGTACGGCTCAATGCCGCGATCTTCGCATATCCTCAGGAAGATGATCCGGTCAATCAACCGCTGGACGACGAAGTTGGTATCCCGTGGGCCGAGATCCGGGTTGCGTAAAGCGATATTGCGTGCGAGCACCTCTCTCCAGGATTCGATTTCGCCTAAGAAGGCGTTATCGACTTCCGCGGTTCCTCGCCTTCCACGTGTAACCTCAATATGCTTATCGAAGAGTCCCTTGTAGACGGCGTCTTTGGAGAAAACCCCAGCAATTTCCGCCCAGGCGGCGACGTAGTCGGTAAACTGCCAGTAATGAATTCTGGCGGTTGCCGCGGCGTCGTGCTGGTCCGGTCTTTGCCGGCAGTCGTAGGCCGCAAATTCGCGGAAATTTGTCAAGATGCTGAGCGGCAGTTTGGACGACCACGCGTACCGGCGGAGTTGAAACGCGGAGGCGGACTCCTGCTTTATGTTGACGGCCGGCTTCTTGGCTTCGACGAAGAACTTGCGGGTGCCTCCGATGCGGAAGCAGTAGTCTGGCGCTTTCGTGGCTCCCCCGATTTTGATGGAATCCTCGTGGATCACATCCTTGTACGCCTCTGCCGCCCCAGATTTGTTGTCTATGTCCCATCCGAGCGCTCTAAAGAACGGGTCGATGAACTCGCGGCGGAGGCGCGTTTCATTGTAGGCGTCGGACCGGTAGGCGTCCAGATTTCGGTCAAACCGTTCGACAAGGTCGACGACCTCTTTGGGAGCGTTGGCTGGCGGCATATTCAGAAGACTGAGAATACCACCTGTCCGGTGCGGGGCTGATATGGCGAGGGCTGCGGCTGTATCACGCTTCGCTTAACGAGATCTGCTTTCGCAGTTGCAGTTGCTCATTCCAGACGACCAGGGATGCCCCTTCCACACCCTGCAACTGCACGTTGGCGTCTAATAATTCGATCCCATAGACGGCGCCGTCAGGGGCGAGATCGATGTTCAGTTCGTCGCTGATGCGAAGCGTCTCTACCTCGGCGCTCTTCTCCCTCAGCCGGATGTACGCGATGTTGTGGCACGGATCGTAAGTAAGCTGCACAGGTTTACCCTCACTAATAGTATCGCACCAGGACTGTGATAACCAGCCAGCGGCCATCGTCCTCGACAGTGTAAGCCTCCACTTGCTTGTTGGCGTATGGCCTCTCCAGAGGCCGGCAAATGGAAAGTTGGGGCGGAATCCGGTTCTTCCGAGCTTTGCCGGGGAGCGTTCACCGTTTTCGACTGTGGCTACCACCTCGGCTTCCGTAGCGCAGCGCTCCAGTAAGCGTCGAGCGGCATGCGGGTGCAATCGGACGATCATAGACTCGGCGGCTGCTGCCCGTGAGTGGATCCCGGTGCGCGGTCCGCGGTTCCGGCGAACTCTTCAGCATTCAGCATACGCATAACGGCCAGCGCCGAGGTCGGCGTGATTTCCATGAGAACCCGTTTTCAAGGACGACCAACAAACTGGCGCTCATTCCTGGCCTACCATGGATAGTGACGAGTATTTCGGGGAAATACAAGGGGGGCGCTAGCGCGACATCGCCGCAATCACCGCTTCGGTAAACTCCGCCGTGCCCGCGGAGCCGCCCACATCTCGCGTCAGGTGCCGGCCCTCCGCGTACACGCGCTCCACCGCACCTTGCAGCTTTTCCGCCGCCTCCCGCTCCCGGATATGCGCCAGCATCAGCGCGGCCGATTGCATTAGCGCCGTTGGATTGGCCATGCCCATCCCGGCGATGTCCGGCGCCGTGCCGTGTACCGCTTCGAAAATCGCATGACGGTCGCCGATGTTCGCGCCCGGCACGATGCCGAGGCCGCCCACCAGTCCCGCCGCCAGGTCCGAGACAATATCGCCATACAGGTTCGGCAGCACCAGCACGTCGAACGTCTCCGGCCGCATGACCAGTTGCATGCAGGCGTTGTCGACGATCAGCTCCGTGTACTCGATCTCGCCATATTCGCCCGCCACCGTCCGGCAGCACTTCAGGAAGAGGCCGTCGCTCATCTTCATGATGTTGGCTTTATGGATGGCTGTAACTTTGCGCCGCCCTTCCCGCCGCGCGTATTCGAAGGCGGCCCGCGCAATCTTCATCGACGCCGTTTTGGTGATGATCTTCAGGCTTTCCACCACGTCCGGAATCACTTCGTGTTCGATGCCGGAGTACAGGTCTTCGGTATTCTCGCGGAAGATCGCCAGGTCCAGCGCCAGGTCGCTAAAGCGCGTCTTCAAGCCGGGCAGCATGCGCACCGGCCGGAAGTTCACGTACAGCCCCAGCTTCTTGCGCAGCGCCACGTTGATGCTCGGGTGCCCGCCGCCGATGGGGGTGGCCGTGGGACCCTTTAACCCCACACGCGTACACTCCAGCGAGGCGAACACGTCGTCGGGGAGCAACTGGCCGAGGTCTTCCAGCGCCTTCGCGCCGGCCTCCACGCGCTCCCATTCCACGTCCACACCGGTGGCTTCCACCGCCCGCACGGTAGCCTCAGCCACTTCCGGTCCGATCCCGTCCCCCGGTATCAGGGTGATTTGGCGCGCCATTCCCGCTATTATAAGGTGGGGCAGGCGCTTTCGCTTGCCGCGACCCAATGATTCCCGATTGGCCCTCCGAGCGCCGGCGCATGGTGGAACGCCAGCTTCGCAAGCGCGGCATCCGCGACCCCCGCGTGCTCAACGCCATGCTCACCATCCCGCGCGAGGAGTTTGTCCCGCACGAATGCCGCGTGTGCAGCTACCAGGACGAGCCGTTGCAGATCGGGTACGGCCAGACCATCTCGCAGCCCTACATGATCGCGCTGATGGCCGAGCTGCTCGAATTGACCGGCGCCGAAACCGTGCTGGATGTGGGCGGCGGTTCGGGTTATCACGCCGCCGTGCTGGGCCAACTGGCGGCGCGCGTGGTGTCCATCGAGATCATCCCCGCCCTGGCGCGCCTGGCCGAACAGAACCTGGCGCGCACTGCGCTGGGCGGCAACATCACCGTGGTCTGCGGCGATGGGTCGCAGGGTTGGCCGGACGCCGCGCCGTACGCCGGCATCTCGGTGGCCGCCGCCGCGCCGGACATTCCGGAGCCTCTGCTGGCCCAACTCGGCGATCCTGGACGCCTGGTCATACCGGTCGGCGACAGGTTGGACCAGGAGCTGCGCCTGATCGTAAAATCGGAAGGCGTCACCCGCGAACACATCGCCACCTTCTGCCGCTTCGTGCCCCTGCGCGGCGACGGCGGGTTCCGCTAGTGCTGGTACCCGGCGTGGCGCAGACGATCGTTGTTTGTCGTCTGCGCACCGTGCTCGAAATCGGCAGGGTCGAAAATGGGTAGTGGTGCTTTAGCGTGGATATTGCAATTTGCTAAAGATTTGGTCATCGTTGGATAATCGGACATTGGAGTGCCGGTTGACTTGCCAGTCGATTAGCGTATACCCTAGGAAGAGGTATGTCCACTCGGAAGAAAGCCAAGCCTTCACCCGCACCGGGAGCACCACAGATGATCACGATCTCGCCAAGCGAAGTGAAAAACGCTGATTCCGTTCCCCCGGTGTATTCCAACAACATCCAAATCCAAGGTGGCGGCAACGATGTTTGGCTGTTGTTCAATGTAGTGGTTCCGAACGGCGACCAGTATACGGTCGAACGGAAGGCGAGCGTAGTCATGACCATTACACAGTTTTTTATCTTTGCGCAAATGCTGAGCGAAAATGCCAAGGCCATCATGGAAGTGATGGCAAAACAGGGTGGCGTCCCCGGTATCCTTACCCAAAAGACTAGCGTGCCGCAAGAATGAAAGTGGCGAAACGTAAAGCGCCAGCCGCGATTTTCCAACAGACAGACATCTTCGGAAACTTGGTAGAACTATCCCCCGAAACCTGGACATATCACATTATCACTGGTCATCCAGAGATGGCCGGCTACGAGAGCATCGTACAGCAGGCAATCAAAGACCCGTTCCAAGTTTGCGAAAGCACCCAGTATGACTCCGGTGCTGTATTTTTTTCTGCCCCCGGAGTCGGGCCAAGTGTAGAAGGCATTAGGGCGATCGTCTTGTACCAAGACTGGTCCTACCTGAAGGGGGCTTCAACTGGAATCGTGGCGACAGCGTACCCTATCGACATTGTCAAATACGGCCATCCTAAAATCGGGAAGTCCATCTACCGAAAAGGCAAGCGATGACACTATCCTACGACAAATCGGCGGATGTGCTGTACGTCACTTTTGAGCCTGCGCCACTAGGATCGTACATCTATGTTGAAAACGAAAATGGCGACGTTCTGCGTCTAGACCGTAATACTAAACAGGTCGTTGGCTGTACGATCCTGGCATTTGCCGCAAGGTGTGCCAAGGGACGGGTTACGATCCCCGAGATTGGCCCGGTTCCATTTAACGAGATTGCCGAAGACTTGATTTGCGCCTGAATACCTTAAGCCGCTATCAAATCTGCCAAACCCCAAACGCGCTCGGAAACCCCGGCTTCCATTGCGGGCGTTACCTTTAGCGAACCGTGAACCCGGCAGAAATTGTAGTAGGCGAAGTGGAGCGCCAAGGCCGCTTTCAAATTGTCCCAGTTTTTTGAAAACGCATACGTCAACCGGGTGAGGCGCTTGCACCACTGGCGTAGCGTTCCGTTCTGGCGTTCCACGTGCGACGTGCTGGCACGCTTCAGGTCGGGCTGGCCCATGATAGCCGTCTTCTCTACCGAGACAAATTCGCCGGGGCTGTACCGCTCGCGTCCCTCTTCCTCTTTTGAGTAGACCTTCACGACCTGGCTGTAATCGGCGCGGTCGGACAGGCCGTCCGCAATGGCGTTCACATAGGGTTGGAATCCATCAGTGCAAACCTCAAACCGGCCCCGAGCGGTGGCGCAGCGCACCTTAGCAATGAAGTCTTCGGTGTTCACGCGGTCGCGCCGTCCAAGGTGCCATGCAACCACCAGCTTGCTGGATCGCTCCAGCGCGATGAACGTGTAGGCATCGGCGATTGTCATCGTGCGCTTCAAACGGGAACTTGTGCGCTACCTTCTTTTGCACGCAGCTCCAAATTTCGTCCAGTTGAAGACCGCGGACTGGGACGTTTTGAATCCGCTCCGCCAGAATGCGTTCGCAGTTCTCGCCCGCTAGCTTCAGGATGTTCAGGACCGTCCGATTCTCAACGTCGCACAGCCGCGCCGTGGAGCGCACGGAATTGCCCTCTACAAGGCAATGGAGAATCATCTCGACCTTCTCTTGGGGCAGGCGTCCGTTAGCGCCAAACGGCTTCTGTTGCGGCTTCGCGAATCGCTTGCCGCACTGCTGGCACTTGTACCGCTGAATCTTCGTCCGACCGTAGAAACCGGCCTTCACCATTTCACTTGCGCATTGTGGCACGTCATTTTTGGCTTGCTTTCTTCGGGCGAAAGCGCCAAAATGACAGTGGCAGTCCAATCCCTGCCTTTGGCGCAAGCCCGAGGTTAGGCCCTGTTGGTAGCTGAAACTGCCAGCGGGGCTGGTTGATGTGGTACCCCTGGCCGGATTTGAACCAGATCAGAATGCGGGGATCGGCCCCCTCGGTCACACGGCGAGATAATAAATCCATTCCCCGTACCTCACTCCAACCAAACCACTTACTAAGTCGCCATCCTCCTCGGTAGTGCATTCGCTCGATACCCGCCCGCTAGTATGAAATCGGAGGGCGGGGTTTACCCCGCGCGGGACTTCAGTCCCGCCACTCCCTCCCACGAAAGGATAGATTCCGTATGATAATTTCAGAGAAACAACAAGAAGCCAACCGAAAGAATTCCCAGCACTCTTCAGGGCCGAAAACCCCAGCAGGGAAAGAGGCCATCCGCTTCAACGCCCTCACCTACGGCCTGCGTACCCGCGTCACCATCCTCCCCGACGAAAACTGCGCGGACTACTCCCAACTCTGGGACGAATTGGACGCCGACTGGCAGCCGCAAACCCGCACCGAACGCTGCTACCTGGAAACCATGGTCACCTCCCAATGGTTGCTCCGCCGCGTTGCCGAGAGCGAACAGAAGATCTACGCGTACATCGACTTCGGCGAACACCA